>Ga0187893_10000921_pt1 | contig 74145 bp, 57 predicted proteins | sample MA1701074metaG_FD_139574 | JGI IMG/M metagenome (GOLD analysis project Ga0187893, IMG submission 139574) | White microbial mat communities from a basaltic lava cave in the Kipuka Kanohina Cave System on the Island of Hawaii, USA - MA170107-4 metaG ...
CAAGGATTTCAGCCCGCTTGATCTCCAAATTCTGTTCTATACCCATCTAAGCCCTCCATAATCGGAAAGATAACCTCAAGATGGGATTTATTGTGCCTCAGTCTCACTTTTAATTGCACCCACCGAGGCGACAAACAGCGCCTCATAGTTGACAGAGGGCGCAGCGGGCTAATAAAATCGTCCTTTCCTGAGCGGGAGTAACTCAGCGGTAGAGTGCGACCTTGCCAAGGTCGAAGTCGCGGGTTCAAATCCCGTCTCCCGCTCCACTCAGTTTCAAGGCGAAGGCTCAAGATCGACTTGCCTTCGCCTTTCCTTTGACAAGGCGGCGTAGCCAAGTGGTAAGGCAGAGGTCTGCAAAACCTTTATCCATCGGTTCGATTCCGATCGCCGCCTCTTTTCTTTTTCAATAGCTTACAAGCCTTTTGAGAAACTCTCTAAAAAGGCCACTGTGGTGGAATTTGTGGGGGATTTCACTGGAATACCTCTCATTTCATGCTCGCCGCGACAAAAGCCTGTAATTTCCGCGTAGCTTGAAACTGATGCTCTTCTGTCGGATGTGCGTAGCGCATAACCATTTGGATTCTGGAATGCCCCAGCATCGCCGCAAGCGTTACGTCAACATCCCGCGATACGTCGAGCCTGTCGTCGAAGCGGAAACGATTTCCGTTGAAGACGCTCTTGATAACCTTCAACGAGCGCTCTCAGATGCTTACGCCGCCGAGGATCGCCTCAAGCATCTGCTCAAAGAGGTCGGGCTGATGTCGTGAGTAGATCGCTGCAAGCTATATGAAACAGGAACCGCTCAAATTCGATAAGTCTTCGCGCATCACGCAGGCGCAACTGGAAAGTTATCTGTGGGGCGCGGCGACTCTCCTGCGCGGCGTCATCGATGCCGGTGATTACAAACAGTTCATCTTTCCGCCACTGTTCTTCAAATGCCTGAGCGATGTTTACTTGCCGCTGCATTCACCACACCTGAACATAGCAGAGACTCTGTGGCGGAAGTTGAAATACGAGTGGCTGCAAGCGACCGATTACCTGACGACGGAAGGGCTGTTCTACAAAGTAAGACAAGCGCTGGCAGCCATCGGCAAGGGGTTGAAGATTCAATTTTCGGAGTTCAGCCTTGGTTCAACTTAATTTTGATCGGGTACTTATTACATTGGAAACTAAAAAATTCGACTATTATTCAATAAGCCAACACGGTTGAAGCAACTTTTCTGCGATCTCAAATTAGAAATCTCAAATCACAGAAAAGTTTAAAACATAGTTTCCAGTGTACTTATATGTAAAACTATGGGGAAAATTATGCAAAGCTAAAACGGAGCGCGAAACATGGCAGGGAGGGGACGTATCTGAGCCTCTGCTCCAATATCCAATTTGACTAATTCGAACAACTGTTCGATAATTTGGTTTGTGCAGTTCAGACGGAACTGGAGGAGCGAATGGCGAATTACACCACCGAGATGATAAGCCGAAATTATCACGATGCCATCGTCGGCTGGCAGCAAAGGAATTTTCCCGAACTTTCGATACTGGAAAAATACTGGGACGACTATTTCAAAGGACAACTCCCTTTTCAACTCGTCGCCAAAGTGGGCGATATAAAAAGCGATGAGATTCAAACAGGTCAGTACGCCGGACGGCCCTGCCTCGAACGCGCAAAACAGATGGTCGGCAATATGTTCTTCTCCGCACGCGACATCATTCGCGCGCAGGCATCTACAGAGCTTGGCTCCATTCAGCAGCATCGCCTCACCCTTGACCGCGCCGTGACGGACAAAGGCAAATTCGCCGTGCTTCGTATAATGGCCGAAGAACTTCGCCACGCATATCAAATGTTCTGGGTCTTGGATCAGGATCAATCGTGGAAGAAGCCCGGACTCGGCGACGTTGCAAAACAAACGATGGAAGAATTGCTTTCGATGGAGCTTGGAACGCATGTACTCGACGCATTCAACATCGATTTCAATGATTTTCTCGATAACGTCACCTATGCGACAGTGATCGATCTCGTAGGCAAGTATCAGTTGGAGATGATGCAGATTTTCTGCTATTCGCCCATGGCCCGCAGCATGGGGCCTATGCTTCAGGAAGAGGCTTTTCATCTCGGCAGCGGGCGGACTCTGCTGAAAGAAATCGCGCAGATGGCCGCCAGAGGCGAGGGCGATTACAGCATGGATGATGTGCAGAGGGCCTTGAATCTATGGTTCCCGCGCGGACTTGAGATGTTCGGCAGCGAAGAGGGGGGAGCTACAGCCGTGACATTCGGCTTCAAGGATAAAACCAACGCCGAGGCTCAGAATCTCTACATCGAAGAAGTCCGCGGCGTAGTAGATAACATCAATGTGGCGATAATTCAGGAACGCGCGCCGAGCCTGTCTCGTCAGGATGCGCGCTCGCTCGTTGAAGAAATCGAGCGCAGCGGCGATGTGAAAGAGGGAATCCGACCCGAAGACATTCTCTTCCTGCCCAGCGTGAAATTCTTCCGCCGTCGTGGTAGAGAAGAGTATGTCTTCAAGCCGTTCGACGTGCGGGGCGATCTTCTGACCGAGGATGGCAAGCCTTACACGTCGGAAAAATATCTTGAGTATCTGACCGCTGCGCTTCCGCATCGTTTCATCGGAAGCCGCGAGCATCGGAAATTCGTCGACGCGATGTGGGATTATCTCAAAACGAATTGAAACCACAGTTTCGCATCGCTTGAAGGGCCGCTAAGAGTCCTCAAGTTTTCGATTCATCCAACGGTCGGGAGTTCATCAAGGTCAGCAATGATCTCCTGATAATTTTCAAATCTGGAAAACCAGATGGCTGCTGACAAATCCAATCCCAAAAACTTCGCTTCGTTCCAGCCCTCGGGTTTTCCGTTCCTGCTCGAAACCGGGATGCCTGCTGCCTGTTTTATGGCTTCAGATCGAATAAATTCCGGTTTACGGCGGCCTGAATTTCTTTTTGGCCGCCGTCCGGGCGTATATGAAAGCAGAAGCCGATTGCGCAGTTGGACGGGGCATCAGCTTCTTGCACATGCCAGTGGGAGGCGCCAATGAAATATGAGGAGATGAGCGATGAGCAGTTGATGCTGCTGGTCGAATATGAGGATGACGGAGATGCCTATGAAGAGCTACATTCGCGTCACTCCGGGATGTCGATGATAATCTGTAAAAAATGTGCGAGAAATTTGGTGGACGCGGAGGATTTGAATCAGGAAGTTTGGGCAAAGGTTTGGCGTCGCCGTGAAACATTTCGAGATGATGGAGTGTTTAAGGCATGGCTGATGGTGATAACACCGAGCATCTGTCTTGGTTGGATAAAAAAGCAGAAGCGTATGATCCGAGTGATTATTAACGAAAACCTGGAGGAAGAGACCCTTGAACAATGGCTGGATCGTCTTTCCAATCAGGCTCAAGAGCTTTATCGACGCAATGACCATTCGGAAGCGATTCGACGTGTCTGGAATCGTCTGTCTGCGGAAGATCGAAAATTGCTGCGGCAAGTATATGTGGATGAGTTATCGCAAAAAGATATGGCAAAAGAGCGGGGAATATCCATCCCGACTCTCAAAAAGCGATTCAGAGAGCAACTCCTGCCTGTGCGAGAGAGGTTCAGGCTGAATCTGTTGGAAGAGGGTATTCAAGTCGGCGATCCTAATGCCCCTGTTTCTGCGACTGAGGAGGAGACACAAGTTGAGAGGGAACACTCACCAAATCAATCCGAGGAGATAGAGGACTAATGGACAAGAATTCGCTTGATGACATGATTTTTCTGGGAGCATTGCTCAATGAAGAGTTCCCTCGTGCGGAGCATCCTTTGAAGAAGGAGGATTGCCCCTCGATACCGGAGTTTGAGCAGATGGCCGCCGACACCGCAGGGTGGAGTCTCAAACAGTGGATGCACACATCCAACTGCCCTTATTGCCAGTTGACGCTCAGGCTGTTCCGCGAAGAGATGGGCATAAAGCCGTGGTGGGAAAGATTGCGCGAGAAGGCAGAGCAGGCGCTCGCCTTGCTGCGCGATAAAACCGGAGCGGCTAAGTATCAAACGTGGGCTGAAGCAGCGGGCGAAAAGGAACTTGTGCCGGGGGTGCTGCTCGATGCGACCTCTCAGCCCCGGCTCGTGACGGTCGAAGTGCTGGCGGCGCGTTTCACTGATGATCAATGCGGGAGGCTGCGAATCAGATTGGAAGAGCCTTTGCCGGACATAAATTTGGAGACGCCTATAGAGTTGACTGTCGTTACGCATCCGGAGGGGCAGCCATTGGCAGAGTTCGTCCTGCCTATGCTCAATAGCGGTCAGGAGGAGCGACTGAAGATTTGGCTCCCGCAGGAGGTGCGCGAGGCATGGCGGAAGATGGATGAATCAACAGCCGAGTCGGGTCGACAACTGCCGTTCCGCTTCATTTTGCGCCCCAGTGGCGGACACCCGGCGACTTATCGCTCAGTGGAATGCGCAAGCCTTCCGTTTGATCTTCGCTCTGAGGGCGAAAGAGGAAAGGCGCTTTCGCCTCGATTCGAGGAGGTGATTTATGGAGTCGTTTATCTGGTTCCGCGAGTTTTGGGGTTGGGCCGAAAAGCGATCTGTCGTGGAAGAACGACAAGACTTACTCGTCGCCCGCATAGGCGAATACTGGAGTGACTGGTACGAGGATGAAGCCCGACGATACAAACCGGAAATCGAGCGATTGCGCGACAATCACCCGGCGCATCAATTGTTTGCCCGATACATCAAGGAATGGGCGGAGAAACAATGGCCCGATCACAGTCAGGCATCCGCCTGGTTATTATTTGCGCTGTCACGAGAAGAGCCATTCGATCAGTGGGCAGGCCTGGAGAACCACCGGAAGCCGGACGGGTTGAAAGGAGTCTACGGCCTTTATCTCCACCGCCGCGAGGGCGCCGACAAAGAAGATGTTGTCATCACTCGCAGCGTGTTGGTGCCTAACCCCAGACCGAAATCATCGCAGCCCGTTTACTATGCTGACAGACTCCTGCTGTTGGACGAACAGGCGAAGAAGACGCCGCAAAATGCCATTGATGCAGTGACGAAACTTCTTACGGGATGGGCTTTCTGGTGGCACTTTTTCCTCTGGGCCTTGCTCGGAGAGAAGCCTGCTGGCAGGCAGGCGGCTCGGACACGAAGGCGGTTTGGCTGGCTGTTGTGTCTGGCTCTGTTCGGTTTTCTCACCCTCGCAGACCCCTGGGAATACTTCGAGGATGACACGCTTCTCGTGTCGGTTGCGTTGGTTTTCGCGGGTCTTTCTCTGTTGCTGATTTTCAATCATCTGGCTCCCGTTCTTAGAGAATGGTTTTACATAAATCGCCATCGGCGGCGATGGGTTGATCATCTGCGTCACAGTTGCGCCTGCTTCATCATCGGCGATGGCAATCAGCTTGGAGTGATCGGGCCATCCTTCGGAGTCAGTCTTTTTTTCAGCATACTGTTGGCTCTTGACAGAGATTTGCGGACGCAATCATATCTCGCGCACAGATTTATGGATCAATTCAAGTCTCTCTCCTCGTCTTCAGCCTTCACCGGAGAGATTCAAAGCGATGGACGCATCCGACCGATTGCGCGCCTCAAAGATAAGATAGAGGCAGTACAGGCTTGCGGATTCCTCGACCGCTTCATCGTGCCTGAGCAAATTGATGTGCCAAACGGAAGCCAACATTTCCGAAGCGATGGGGCATACGTTCCCGGAGCAGTCTACGCTGCGGGAAGTGTAGAAATTAAACCCTACTCGAAAGTGATGCCGCTGATTAAGGCCATCGGGAACTTTGCCAGCCTCTCTCGATTGAGTAGGGGGGGGGCGATCCTGATGAATATTATCCGAGCCTCGCTGCTCGTTATTGCCTTATTCGCAATATGGCATGTCCGACAATTGATGCTTCCTCTGCCGGATCCGATTCTCTCCGGCAGCCTCGATACTGATGCCATCCTGCGTTTGAAGATCAAGACTGGCGCTCCGACGTTCTTCGAGGCTGATTTCACTTCAGACTACTGGGCGAATCAGCCTGCCAAACAGTTTGATCCTGATCCGAAAAATATTTCATCGGGCCTGATTGAGTTTCAACTGGAGAGACGAGGCGTTCGCAAAGGGAACGATGTGATGAATGGAATTGTCGAGGTCAAACGTCTCCGACAGTTCCTTTGGATCGAGTTGCCGCCGACTGCGCCCATCACCAAAGTTCCGCTCAATCGCCTCCTCCGCCGGTAGAAAAAACTGACAGAGCCTTTTCACTTCCGGCTCTCAGTAGCGTATGGATGTATAGGAAGCATTGGAGAGCAATGCGAATGTTTTTATCTGAGGGGGAACGACACATGAACACATCAAGCATAAAAGATCATTCACTTCACGGTTTGCTCTTCCTGCTGGCGCTCTCGCTCTCGCTTGCAGGATGCAGAGGCTCTTCCCACGAGGCGTTCGGCGCAGAGGTGTCTGTCGAGAAGGCGGAAGTGAAGCCCGGAGAATCAATCAAGGTTTACGCAGAGTTGAAGCACCCTCCCAAGGGGCTTCATTATCGTTGGGCCGCTGATCGTGGTCAATTGGAACCGCAGGCTGACAGCCTGGAAACCACCTACACGGCTCCCCTCAGTATGAGCGGGGATCAGGATATCACAGTAAAGATCACTGTGGAATTTTTTCAGGGAGACAAGTTGATTGACAGAAAACCTGTTTCAGTCATCATCAAAAAAGATGAGATCGCCAATCCGCCAACAGGCCCGGATTCGACCATCCCTGCGCCGTCTCTCCCTCTGAAAGAAGGCAGCGGCGATCAACCTTCGATCCAGATCACCCACATCCCGCCTTACCATCCCGGCGGCCCTGTGGAGATGTTCAGGATCGAGGGAAAGGTTTCGGGCGTGCCGCCTGAAGGCTATCGCGTCGTGCTATATGCTTACTCTGATATCTGGTGGATACAGCCTTTCAGTACGGGCGAGTTGCGTTTCACCGAAATCCAAAGTGACGGCAGCTTCAGCACTCAGACGCACGGTGGAATGATATACGCCGCGCTTCTCGTCAGAGATTCGTTTACTGATCCTCCAACCAAGACGGACAATCTGCCGAGAAAAGGCAAGGACGTGGTCGCAGCCCAAATCATTGAAGGAAGGAAATGAATACCTGCGCACATCTATCGGTCGAACTTGCTGATCGAACAAACCAGACCGCACAAAAGGAGGAGCATTCACGATGAAGCATCAAGGTTGTCTCGAACAAAAAATAATCATCTTCATCAGCATCGCCGCCGTGTTGCTGGCAGGCGTAGGCGCATCGGCTCACCAGACAGCAAACAACGAAAGGGCGGCTCAACAACCATCAGCGCCGACAATCAGTTTCACACGCGTTCCATCTGCTGGCGGCGGCCCTGATCAAATGGAGCCGATTGCCGGAATCGTCAGCGGCGTGAACGTCAAGGAGTGCGACTGCAAAATCGTACTCTTCGCGCTGACCAACGTGTGGTGGGTACAGCCTTATGCAGACGCTCCGTTTACTGATATCAAAAAGGACGGACAGTTTGAAACCTCGATCCACCTCGGCTCTAAATATGCCGCGTTGCTAGTCAAGCCGTCATATAAGCCGCCCGCCACGACCGCCAAACTGCCTTCGGTGGATGAAGCGGTGCTGGCCGTTGCAACCGTCGATGCGAGGGCGGAGAAACCCCGCGAGGCGCATCAGGACAAGCAGAGCAGCTACAAGCGAGTCATTGAGTTTTCCGGCTATGAGTGGAAGGTCAAGACGAGCGCGAATCAAATCGGGCCGGGGCCGAATTACTTTTCCGACAGCCGTGAGAGCGTTTCAGTCGATGCCGAAGGACGGCTCCATTTGCGCATCACTAAGAGAGACGGACTGTGGCAGTGCGCCGAAGTCATTCTCACGCGCAGCCTCGGCTATGGCACTTATCGATTCTATCTGGCGACCGAGCCGCAGACTATTGCCAGATCGGTCTACGCCGTTCTGGGGATGTTTACCTGGTCGGATGTGAGCGCCGAGTTTCACCATCGCGAAATAGACGCGGAAATCTCGGCGTGGGGAAAACAGAACCAGCATACGGGACAAAACCAGCTTGGGCAGTTCGTCATCCAGCCCTGGTCTATAGCGCACAACATCGCGCGTTATCACCTGCCGCCGCAACTGCCTGCCACGACACACGCCTTTACCTGGCGGCCTGAGAGCGTGTTTTGTCAAAGCCTCGAAGGTCACGCGGCGCGTGCGACCAATCGAAGGCAGGTCATCTATGAACACACCTTCACCCGTAATATCCCGCCCGCTGCCGAGGGAACTTTTGCGCGCATCAATCTCTGGTTGATGGCCGGACGCCCGCCAGCCAATGGTCAGGAACTGGAAGTCATCATCAGCAGGTTTGAGTTCACGCCTCTGCCATAATCGCTGGCAGACTCTGTCCAATCATCGAATCTCAGCGTCTATGCCGATACCCGGCGTTGAGGGAGAAGTCTTGACTCGCGCGATTGCAGTTTGGCCCTCTCTTTCCTCAAAACAGCTTGAAGGACTCGCCGAGGTTTGAGATATTGCAAAACGCGCCATCCGCAGAAAGGGAACCGAATTGTCATTCAATCTTGAAGGCAGAACTGCGATTGTAACAGGCGGCGGGCGCGGCATAGGAAAGGCCATCGCTTTCCGACTGGCCGAAGCGGGAGCCAGTGTCGCTATAGCCAGCCGCAAAATCGAAAACCTCGAAGCGACCGCCGCTGAGTTCGCTTCTCTTCCGGGCAAAACCATACCCCTTGCCTGTCACGTTGGCCGCGCTGATGATCTCACTCGTCTCGCGCGAGAGACTGAAAGTCGCCTCGGCCCCGTCGATATACTCGTCAACAACAGCGCAACAAACATAGGTCAAGGGTCGTCGCTCAACCTGACCGACGAGATGTTCGCAAAGATGATGGAGATCAACGTGCTGTCGGCGCTTCGACTGATACGACTCGTCGCGCCGCGAATGATCGAGCGCAAAACCGGCTCGATCATCAACATAGTTTCAATTGCCGGAATTCGTCCGCAAACAGAGGGGCTGCTTTACAGCATGTCGAAAGCCGCGCTCATTATGATGACGCGCAGCCTCGCGCTCGAATTCGGCAAACATAATGTGCGAGTAAACGCCATCGCGCCGGGGTTGATTAGGACAGACTTCTCGGAATTCTTCTGGAAGAACGAAGAGCATGTGAAACGTGTCGAATCATCCCAGCCCCTCCCGCGCATAGGCGCGCCGGAAGAATTGGGAGGCATCGCCCTTTACCTTGCGTCGGACGAATCATCATTCGTCACCGGGCAGACCTTCGTCGTCGATGGAGGCGCGACAGCGAGATAGCGGCCAGTGTAGAGTGCGGAATGCGGAATGCGGAATAAAGATCGATCCTCTTATTCCGCCCTCTACACTCCGCATTCGAAGTGTGGTCAGTTGGAGAAAAAAGAGAAAAGAGAGAGGAAGGTTTTATATGAAGCGAATACTTTCAGCTATCGTTTTGCTTGCAGCGTGCCTGCTCACGCTGTCAGTTTCAGCGGCGGCTCAGGATTTGGAATCGCGCGTCAAACACGGTTACGCCGACAGCAACGGCGTGAAGATTCATTACGCCTCGCTCGGCGCGGGGCCGCTCGTCGTGATGATTCACGGCTTCCCGGATTACTGGTACTCGTGGCGGCATCAGATGGAAGCTCTCTCGGATAAGTTTCAGGTCGTCGCCATAGATCAACGCGGCTACAACCTGAGCGACAAGCCAAAGGGAGTCGAGAATTACGATATGCGGTTGCTCGTCGGCGATGTCGCGGCGGTCATCAAGCATCTCGGCCAGAGTAAAGCCATCATCGTCGGTCACGACTGGGGCGGAGCAGTCGCATGGCAGTTTGCGATCAATCTGCCGCAGATGACCGAAAAGCTCATCATCCTCAACCTGCCGCACCCGCGCGGAATCGGGCGCGAGCTTGCTCATAACGAGCAGCAGCAGAAGAACAGCCAGTATGCGCGCAATTTTCAAAAAGAGGGCGCGCACCTTACCTTGAAGGCCGAACAACTTGCCTTCTGGGTCACCGACCCTGAAGCGCGGAAGAAATACGTCGAAGCCTTTAGCCGCTCTGATATCGAAGCGATGCTCAACTACTATAAGCGCAACTACCCGCGCGAGCCTTACAGAGAAGACCCGTCGCCCGTAGTCAAAGTGAAATGCTCAGTGCTGATGTTTCATGGATTGAAGGACACGGCATTGCTTCATCCTGCGCTAAACGGTACGTGGGAGTGGCTTGAGAAAGATTTGACGCTCGTGACCATCCCCGACGCGGGCCACTTCGTTCAACAGGACGCGGCGGAACTCGTAAGCCGAACCATGAAGCTGTGGCTGTCGAGGTGATGGGTGATAGGTGATGGGGGATGGGTTTTGTGTCCATTTCTCAGCGCGAAAGAGAACGGTATGAAGTTAAAAGACAAGATCGTTGTTGTTACTGGCGGAGCGCAGGGGATAGGCCGCGCCCTGTGCCGTCGCTTCGCCGCTGAAGGCGCGAGCGTGGTTGTCGCCGATATCGAATCGGACAAAGCCGCGAGCGTAGCTGAAGAGATAGGCGGGCCGTTCGTTCAGACGGATGTGAGCCGCGAATCCGATATCGTCCATCTCGTCGAGAAGGCGATTGCGGCCTACGGCCATATCGATCTGTTCTGCTCGAATGCCGGGATAGGCGGAGTGCAGGGCGGCGCGGAAGTTTCGAATGAAGCGTGGCGTGAGATTATCGACATCAATGTGATGGCTCATATTTATGCCGCGCGAGCCGTGCTGCCTTCCATGATCGCGCGAGGCGAAGGCTATCTTCTGCAAACCGTGTCGGCTGCCGGATTGCTCACTCAGGTCGGCTCCGCGCCATATTCGGTGACGAAGCACGCGGCGCTCGCTTTTGCCGAATGGCTTGCAATCGCGCACGGCGATGCGGGCATAAAAGTTTCGTGCCTGTGTCCGCAGGGCGTGCGCACGCGCATGCTTTTTGGCGAAGACGGGAAGGGCGAGAACTTTCTCGTCGAAGGCGCGCTCGACGCGGAAGAGGTAGCCGATATCGTCGTGCGAGGGATCGATGAAGAGCGGTTTTTGATCCTGCCGCATGGTGAAGTCGCCGATTACTTTCTCCGCAAGGCGACCGATTATGATCGCTGGCTTCGCGGCATGCGGAGATTGCAGTCGAAAGTTCTCGGAGCATGAGCAATCGGACAGATTTTCATGATTTCGTTTTACGGTTCATAAAGCGTTAGTGTAGGCCCTGTAGCTCTCATCGAGTAGTTGAATCCGAGGACAACACGAGGTAAACCATGTCGAAGAAAATCAAATGGCTTTTGGTGTTAGTTCTAGTCATGGGAGTATGGGCAGCAGGGGTGTTCTATTTGTACAGATCGTACTCGTCTGAGGGAGTGGTGCAAGTAGGAATTGGGGTCAAGGCGATCAATAAAGAATTTAGAGTTGATCCCAAAACAGGAGCATTGGTCGAGGTAAAAAAGAGTTTCCTCGAATCAAAACTTCCTGAGTTGCTTATACTGACGCTTATGTGTGGGAGCATGGCTCTTTTTACAATCGTTCGCGCTATAAAGAGCCGCAGCGAGGAGGCTGAACAAGACACGGAATTTGCCACCTTAAAGTTAAAAAATTGACTGGCAGGAGCGACAAATCGATATCAATCATAGAAACGACGCCTCTGTCTCGCTGCGAGTGTAGTGCGTTCGTCAAAAAGCAGAGTGTTAATGAGATTCGCCTGCCAACTCGTTTTTCTTTCATAACAGGCGCATTATCGAAGCTCGAAAAATTTTTTCTTGCATTGTCGAGCTTCGAATATATAATGGTTCCGCCAAACATAGCAGCAGAGTTTAGGCCCCTTCTCGTTCTGATCCGGTTCCCCAATATTTTATAAATCCTGATGCGCTCTGAGCCGTCGTGCGCGCGCAGCCCGCAGGAGTTTCTATGGCTGAAGAGAAAACATATCTGGAGCTTTCCGAAGAAGGCGGAAGCTCGCACAAATTTTATGAAGTCATCCTCACGCGAGCGGAAGTGACTATTCGCTTCGGGCGCATAGGCGATCAGGGCCAGACCAAAACCACTCGATTCGCGAACGAAGAAAAAGCCCGCGCCGACGCTCAGAAGAAAATCAACGAGAAGATAAAAAAAGGCTACGAGCGCGCAGTTTTGGGAGAGCGCAAGAAACGCTCGGTCACTCGCCGCTCGGCCATGCTTGCCGAGGTTTCGACTTCGCCCGCGAGACAGCTTCCCCCCTCGCATCAGGCTCCTGTCTTGTGGAAGTTCGATTCGTCTGCAAACGCTTTCGGCATATTCGTCGATGAATCGCTCTGTTGGGTCGCAAACGAAGCGGGCAAGATATTCGCGCTCGATCACAACGGCGAGGTGCGCGCGAAATTCAAACTGCCGGACGGAGTGAAATGCATCGTGGCTGACGATGACTGGCTTTATGCCGGTTGCGATGACGGCAAGGTCTACGACCTGACGAGCAAACAGCCGCTCGTCGCTTACGAGATAGCTGAAAACATAAACATACTCTGGCTCGACATCAGCGACGGAGTGCTTGCCGTATCCGATGCCAACGGAAGCGTCACCGTGATCAATCACGAAGACGAATCGCAGTGGACCAAGCAGAGCGCGGGCGACCGCGGATGGATGGTCAGATGCGACGAGATAGGCGTCTATCACGGCCACTCTCAGGGCGTGACGATGTACGACTGGGAAGACGGGCGCGCGCTTTGGACGCGCGAAACTCGCGGCGCGGTGCTGTTCGGCTGGCAGGAAGAAGCGACCGTTTATGCCTGCACCTCCGGGTGTGTCGTTCACGCATTCTCGAAGACTGGCGAAGTCGGCCCCGTCTATCAATGCGACGGAGTGCTTTTCTCATGCGCCGCTGCTGAGAACGGAAAATACATTTTCGCCGCCGATGGTTCAGGCAATATCTACTGCTTCGACGAGACAGGAAACAGGCTCTGGAAGCTGGCTTCGGGGTGCGGCGCTGCTTACTCGATGCAATTCTACAAGGATCGACTCTACATCGTGACGACGATGGGACACCTCGCCTGCATCGATGCGAGCGAAGCGGCCATCAAATCGGCGCAGGAAGGAAACGTGCCTGTCGCCCTAAACTTCGAGGCTCCGCAGGTCGAAGAAGTAGCCACTCATATCGAGGCGACTTCCGATTCGAGCCGGGGAGTCGTGGTCGAATGTTTCCGCGAAGGAAGCAATCTTCGCGTGCGGGTCGTATCGGAAGGGTTCAATCGAAACTGGCGCTGTCAGTTCCCGAAAGGCATTCGAGAAGAAGGCGCGCGCTATGTCGTCGATGAAGTGCGCGAGGCGCGCGGAGGCTTTTATCGCGTGCGCGGCAATATCAGAAAACTGGAGTAATGAGTTATGAGGGCGTGTTGAGAAATTCAAGTCTTGCGCTGAAGGCGCAAAGAGAAGGTAGCCAGACGTGCAAGCAGGTTATAGGGAAGAGGTGACAGGGAACAGGGAGGAACCCTCTGTCACCTGTCACCTGTTCCCTATGCTTCACCTCTGGCTACCTTCTCCTTGCCGCTTCGCGGCAAAAGACATTTTCTAAACACGCTGGTGGGACGCGGGACTCATCACTAGAGATATGAAGCTGATTCAACAAACCCGTCTCGTTTTTCAGGAAGGCCGTTCTGATAAGGTCTATGAGGTTGATCTGTACGAAGTCGGCGCGAATCAATTCACGGTCAACTTTCGCTACGGGCGACGCGGCGCGGCTCTGAAAGAAGGCGCGAAAACCTCGAAGCCTGTTTCTCGACAGCAGGCGGAAAAAATCTTCAACGATCTCGTCGAGTCGAAAACCAAAAAGGGTTATCGCAATGCCGACACTCAGCCTGCGCGCGAGACTTCCACGCCTAAAAAAATAGCCGCGCCCTCAGACAGCGACGCACGCAATCAGACGGTATTGAATCGACTGGCGGACTGGCAGAACAAAAAACACAAGTGGCCGCTCGAACGAGCCGTCTGGCGCGCGGGCGAATTGAAATTGAGCGCAGCCGCCCCGCTGATAGCTAATCTCATCGGCAGCAAAGACGCGCTCCGTGATTATTGCATCGCATGGTCGCTGGGCTGGTGCGGCGACGAAACCGCCGTCGCATCGCTCACTCGCCTGCTTGCGGATTCGAAGACGCCTGACTTCGTGCGACGCATAGCCGTTGAAGCCTTGCTCAAACTTTCCAGCGAAGAGATGCGCGCGGAATTCAAATCGAACATGATCGAAAAGCTCCCCGCTGAGTTGCGTGACGCGGCGCGACGCGGCACGGCGGAAAATTTTTCAGTCGCGCTGAAAACTTATCTCGAAGGCGGCGATTATCAGCGATTCGAAGTAATCGACACCGTCTATCTGATCGATAATGAAAACACGCGCCCTGCTCTGATCGAGATGATAAAAACTGCTCCCTTGCGGGCCAACTATTTTCAGAGATTCCGCCACATCTTCAAGGCCGCCGAGTATCGCCGCGATGCGGAAGTGTTCGGCCTGCTGGCATATCGATTCGAGAAATCGCCCCCCGCATTCCCGCGCACTTATCAGCCAATGAATAAGGAAGCGCGCTGGCCGATCTATACGATCAGCGACGGAGAGTGGTATCCAGACGCCAGGAATGAAATCCTCAAACCGCAATCGCGTATTTGCTACGGCGCGAGGACTCGCAATTATCTGCGCCGAAGAGTGTGGCGCACACTGAGAAAATTGGGCGAGACGGGCGACAGCGATTATGTGAAGATGGCCGTAGGCGCGTTGCTGCCTTACACCGACTCGGACGCGGTAGCCGCCAAAGAAGCATCCGTTTATGTGCCTGCGATTCGCGATTTCAGAAAGAATTACTGGGATGCTTACGCGCCCTACTACTCTTTCAATTTCATTCTCTATCGCCACAGCCCGCGCTACTTTTTGAAAGCAAATACATGGTTCTGGCGATGCCGCGACAACTACAAACCCGGAGACGCTGCGCCTGCGGCGAGCGAAGAAGCCTTCCCTGATCTCTGGAAACAAGTGCCAGTCGGATTGTTGCATTTGATTTCGGAAAGCGAGTGCCAGCCCGTAGTCGGATTCGCTGCGCACGCGCTCGCAGAGTGCCGCGAGTTTTGCTCTGAATTAGACACGGAAGCCGTGGCTATGATTCTCTCGCGACCCTATGAAGAAGCCGCGCGACTCGGATTCGAGCTTGCGAAGAGTCGCTATCGAATTGATTCGCCCGATCTCGAGCTTGCGCTTGCCGTCATCAGTTGCGCGCTCGAAGAAGCGCGAGCCGAAGCGATCAAATGGGTGGATGAGAGCCGCGCGTTTTTCCTCGCCGACGGCGATTTCATCACCGCGATTGTCACAAGTCGGCATGCGGATGTGCGAGAGTTCGCCAGAAACCTTTTACGCTCGTCGACTTTTTCGGACGCGACTGCTCGGACGCTCATCGCGCGATTGATCGCTCATCTTGTGTCGCTCGGCGAGACGCAATCGGATGAAGCGCGCGACATCGCCGACACTATTCTCAAGAGTTTCGGCGCGCAACTGCGATCAATCGGAATCGGGATAGTTCTCGATCTGCTCTCTCACCCCTTGCTCGAAGTGCAGGAACTTGGCGGCAACATTTTGCTCATTCACGACACCAAGCCTGAAGCGCTGCCCGCGGGCGTGATCGCGTCGCTCGTAGATTCCGAATTCGAAGCGATGCGCGGCATCGGCATCAAGCTCATCACGGGGCTTCCGCTCACTGAATTTGCCAGCCGCGAAGATCAGTTGGTTGCTCTCGCCACACAGCGACACGAGGATGTGCGACATGCCATTCGCCCGCTCGTAAAAACTCTCTGCGAATCGAGCGCGACTCTTGCCGAAAGACTTTCCGCGCTTTTCCTCGATGCGCTTTTCAAACCGGAACCTCACGAGGGAGTTCACGCGAGCCTCGCCGAAATGCTTCGGAAAGACGTGGGGACGGGCTGGATGCAAGCGGCCACGAGAGGCGCTGCATGGAAACTCGTTCAAGCCGAATCGCCCTCGGCGCAGGAACTCGGCGGCATATTGATTCAATACAAATCCAACTCTGAGGCTCTGTTCGTCGATGCTTTCGACTTCGATGATCTGGCGGAGCTTTCAAATCATGAAATACGCGCAGTGCGCGACTCGGCGCGGATGATGTTTTCGAAGATGCTTCACCGCCTGCAACACGCGATGAATCCGAATGCTCATCTCGAAGAGATGTCCAGGGCCGTCCGCCTGCTCGACGCACGTTGGGATGATTCGCGCGCTTTCTGGATCGATATGTTTCGAACGTTTTTCGCTGCAGCAGACTTCACGCCCGCCCTGCTTGTGAGCATATGCGACAGCGTGCGCGAAGATGTGCAGCAGCTTGGGCGTGAATTGATAACGCGATACTTCACGGAAGAAAACAGCGATGAGTACCTGCTCAAACTGAGCGAGCATCCGTCAACTGACCTGCAACTGTTCGCGACGAATTATCTCGAACGATACGCAACGGACAGCCCGGCGCGACTCAAAGAACTGAGGCATTATTTTCTCAGCGTGCTTTCGCGTGTCAACAAAGCGCGGACGGCGAAAAATCGCGTGATGGCTTTCCTCGCTTCAGAGGCCGAAAAGAGTGAAGAGGCGGCTCGTGTCGTCGCCGAAATTTTCGCGCGTCAATCGGTCACCATCGCCGTAGGAGATCGCGCGTCGGCAATCGAAGCGATGCTTCGCATAAGAGAAAAATACCCCGACATCGCTTTGCCGATAAACGTCCGCTCGCCGGAGGTGCGACATGCAGTTTGATTATCTCTACAAAGGGAACTCCGCGGTCACCAGCTACGCCGACCGCACCCATATGTCCTTTGCGCCGGATGTCAGACGCGAGCCGACTTATTTTTTCGGCCACTTGAGAAAGAGCATCGAATTCCGCGAAGCCATCAGCGCGCTTCACGATGTCGTCATCTCAGACCTTCGCTATCAGCCGAAAGACAAAGCCGAGTACAAGCAATGGGCCGCCGAACAGGAGATGATCGATTGGGAAGCGGTCGCTTCCGAGCGCGAAGAGGTTACCCACCGAATAAAAGAGCTTCAATCGGAACTCAACGCGCTCAATCAGATGAGCTACAAGCGGATGAAGCCGTTCGATACGGCGATGTGGAAATTCAGGCAATATGCATGGCTGAAGAATCTCGACGTGCGATACATTCTCGATCCGGTCATCACCGTACATCCGGATGAAGTCTTCTTCGAATGCTTCAGTCGCGACGAATCGAGCTATGGTCGGCTGGGCGCGAGCTACGAAGTGTTCACGGACGTAGGCGAGTTTTCCTGCGGAACGACGAATATCGATTATTCAGGAAAGCTCTACGACGAGTTTCAAAAGATTCGTTCCTATAAACAGACTCGCTTCGAGATAGACCCCACAGGGTTCGACGTTCAGACGACGGGCGAAGAGGCTTACAAGGAAGTCAAAATCGATCTGCCCGACTCGTGGGTGCGCGGATTTTTACAGGTCAGTTCAGCGATGTCGCTGCCCGCCATCTCGTTCGATCTTCATCCGATGGACGTTCACAATCTCTGCTTCGTGCTGCGTCGTCACAAAGAGAAACGCGGGCCGCGCAGTATGCGTTATCACCTCAGACCGGATGAACCTGTCAGAGTGATTTTCGAGCCGTGGAATATCGAAGTCCTATGCGGACGCTCCATCTATCGTGGGGACAGCGCGGAAGAGATTCGAGTGTGGGGGCGAAGAAGGATTCACATACTCGAACGGCTCATCCCCCTAGCGAAACGCTTCACGCTTCATCTGCTCGGCACAGGGCTGCCGTCGTTTTATGTGGCCGATCTCGGCGATATGTCTTTCACGCTTGGGCTATCGGGGTGGACTGCCAACGACTGGTCGCGCGCTGGCAATTTCGATCTGATGGCACCGCGGGCCGATGTAGATGATTTCACAAAGCAGATGGTTTTCGATTCGCTTCGTCAGCAATGGAGTGAAAAGCCTGATGGGTTGGCCGCGCGACTCAATGTTGATCGCGCGGTGGTGCTGGGCGCGCTCGGCGCGTACACGCAGGCGGGGCGGGCTATATTCGATCTCAACAAACGGGTTTATCGAGTGCGCGAGTTGAGCCGCGAGCCTTTGCCTATGGACAAACTCAGATTCGCAAGCCCGCGGGAAGAGAGCGCGACGCGGTTTCTGGTTCAAAGCCAGGTTCAGATAACGTCGAAAAACAGGAATGACGCGGGCGCGCTCGATCTTCAAGGGAGCGTGAAGGATAAGGATAAAACTTTCACGCCATCGATGGTGATTGATCGCGATGAGCGGATGCTCAAGGCCGTTTGCTCGTGCAACTGGCATCAGCAGAACAAACTTTTTCAAGGCCCCTGCGAACATATACTCGCAGTGAGAATGTTGTATGTGCGGATGGGTGATGGATGATAGGTGATGGGAGATGGGCAGGTGAAGAGGTGAAAGGGTGAAGAGGTGATCGATATACTGACCACCGCCCACTGCCCACCGCCCACTGCCCACTGTTCTTTGAAGTTTGCGCGAGGGTTGAGAAGTGACCTTGCAGAAGGGCGGCGGATCGCCGTCCATGCGCGAAGTCTCGACACGCATCACTGGTCTGCTCTTGACTGTGCGTCGCAATGCGCTAGTAGTGATATTCCGGATTGTATTTCACAAGTAGAATGAGCACTACTAACGCAGCGCCGCTTGAGTTGAGACAGCCCAGTTCCGGGAAGTTTACGAAGGTAGGCCCTTGCGCAACGCGGCAGCGAGCAGAAGCCTTGCAGAAGGGCGGCGGATCGCCGTCTGTGCGCGAAGTTTTGACACGCATCACTGGTCTGCTCTTGACTGTGCGGTTCTGCCGATGGGAGCGATATTCCGGTTTGTATTTTGCAACTAGAATGTTCGCTCCCATCGGCGCCCCGCTTGAGTTGAGACAGCCCAGTACTGTGAAGTTTACGAAGACGCTCGCTGCCGCATCTTACTCCTCCTATGATGAGGTGATGAGGCATTCACACTCATCACTCATCACTGAGAAAGACTATGGAAGACAGAGCGAGAACGAGAGAAGAGATTTACGCGGCGGTGCGCCAGTCTTCGAGGATGGAAGTCATACTCGAAGAGATGATCCGCCTCGGATTCTGGCCCGCCGAAGGCCGTATGCCCGAAGACCCTGCGGATGAGATTCGCCGTCGCGGCGAGATTCGACGCGAGCTTGGAGAACTGCGCAAGCAGAGCCGCCATCTTCATAACGAAGAAGCTCTCAAAAAAGAATATCGCCGCAAGCGGTTGGAAGAATCGCGCCGCAAACGTCGCGAGAACAAAGAACGCCGCGAGCGCGAACGATTGGAGCGCGCCGAATTGTGGCGGCAGAGACAGGAAAAAGAAATCCTCTATCTCGGCCAGGAGGTTTCCGCAGGTCTCAGCCACACGGAGTGCGACGAGGAGCGGTTGAAGAGTTATAACCTGCCGAGTTTCGCTTCGGCTCAGGATATAGCCTCGGCGATGGGCATAACCGTAGGCCAGCTTCGATTCCTCGCTTTCAATCGAAAGACATCAACGGTGTCTCACTATGTGCGTTTCAAAATCCCGAAAAAGACAGGTGGAGAAAGACTCATCTCTGCTCCTATGCCCCGACTCAAAGCGGCTCAACACTGGATACTTCAGAACATTCTCGAACGCATAGAACTTCACGACGCGGCGCATGGATTCCGCGCCTCGCGCTCTATAGTCACTAACGCCTTACCCCACGTCGGGTCGGATTGCATCATCAACATCGATCTCAAGGATTTCTTTCCCTCGGTCGGATATAAACGGGTGAAGGGACTCTTTCGCGCGCTCGGATATTCGGAAGCGGCGGCGACCATCTTCGGATTGATTTGCACCGAAGCGGATATGGAAGAAGTCGAGCTTGACGGCAAAAAATATTTTGTGGCGAAAGGCACACGCCATCTTCCGCAGGGAGCGCCGACAAGTCCCGCGATAACGAATCTTTTGTGTCGTCGCCTTGATCGAAGATTGAAGAGTATGGCCGATGAAACGGGATTCGTCTACACGCGCTATGCGGACGATCTGACGTTTTCATCATCAGGCGATAATCTGCGAAACATCTGCAACACGCTGCGGCGATGTGAATCGATAGTCGCGCACGAAGGCTTCACCATTCATCCTGATAAGGTCAGAGTGCTGCGCCGCTCTCGGCGACAGGAAGTCACGGGAGTGGTTGTAAATTTGAAGCCCGCTGTTTCGAGAGACGAGCTTCGTCGATTTCGCGCAGTCCTTTATCAGATAGAAAAGGACGGGCCGGAAGGGAAGCGATGGGGCGCGTCGAAGGATGTGCTTGCTTCGCTCCTGGGTTTTGCGAATTTCGTCTCGATGGTAGACGGAGAAAAAGGCGCGCAACTCAAAGGCCGGGTGCTTGCGGCGATGGATAAATATGGCTGGCAGCCGCCCAGATTCGAGAGACGCGCAAAGCCAAAGGTGAAAGAAGAGATCGAGCCTCAGCCGGTCGAAGAGCCGAAAGAAGACAAACCGAAAAAGTGGTGGAAGCTGTTCTGATCCACAAAGTCACACGAAGGGACGCGAAGCCGAATGACGATCCTCGTTTCGTATCTCTTCGTTTTTCTCCGTGTGCCTTCGTGGACTTCGTGCGACTTCGTGGAATAAACTCTGGTCGTGAAAGTTTATCTCGACAACGCAGCCACGACCGCAGTCGACGGGGAAGCGCTGCGAGCGATGCTGCCATACTTTTCCGAAGAGATGGGCAATGCGCAGTCTGTGCATTCGTTCGGCAGACGCGCGAAAGCCGCTGTTGAACACGCCCGTCGTCAGGTTGCGTCTTTAATCAATGCCGATCCTACAGAAATAATTTTTCTCTCAGGCGGAACCGAATCGGACAACCTCGCCATTCGCGGCGTGGCCAGAGCGTATGGCGCAAGCGGTCGTCACATCATAACGACTCGCATAGAGCATCCGGCTGTGCTGGCCGCGTGCCAGTCGCTTGAACAGGAAGGATTTCGCGTAACTTATCTCCCGGTCGACCGGAGTGGAGTAGTGAGCGTCGAAAGCGTGCGCGATGCGATTGCGAGCGACACGATTCTCATTTCCGTTATGCACGCGAACAACGAGACGGGCGCGATTCAGCCCATCGAAGAAATCGGTCGCGTGATCGATGAAGCTCGCGCAGCGGGATCAGCGCATCTGCGCTTTCACACTGACGCGGTGCAATCAGTCGGAAAGACGGCAATCGATGTCGCCCGTCTCGGCGTCGATCTCCTCTCGATTTCGGCGCACAAGATTCATGGCCCGAAGGGCGCAGGCGCGCTTTATGCGCGAAAGGGCGTGCGATTGGCGAAGCTCCTTCACGGCGGACATCACGAACGCGACCGCAGGCCCGGAACTGAAAACGTGACGGGCATAGTCGGGCTGGGCAAAGCCGCAGAGATTGCACGAGCGCGAATCGATGAGATGGATCGCGTGCGCGGGCTGAGAGATTATTTCGAGAGCGAACTCCGAGCGCGAATAAATGATGTGAATATCAATGCGAGCGTGGCGAGATTGCCGAATATCTCGAACATAACTTTTTGCGGAATCGATGGCGAAGCTTTGCTGATAGCTCTCGACCTGCGAGACATTGCGGTGTCTACCGGATCGGCCTGCTCGTCGGGGTCTCTGGAACCGAGCCATGTGCTGACAGCTATGGGGTTTAGGCGCGATGAGGTGCTGGCGAGTCTGCGCTTCAGCCTGAGCCTTGCGACCACGCGCGAAGAGATCGATTACACGCTTCGAGCGATTGAAGAAATCGTTCCCCATTTGCAGCGCTTGTCGGAAGAGGATGATGAAGAAGCGGCCCTGCCGCTGGAATCTGAAATTTGAAATTTGAAATCTAAAATCCTACACAAATTTGAAATCTGAAATTTGAAATCTAAAATCCGCCGCGAATCTGAAATTTGAAATCTGAAATCTAACACCCCACACGAATCTGAAATTTGAAATCTAAAATCCGCCGCGAATCTGAAATTTGAAATCTGAAATCTAACACCCCACACGAATCTGAAATTTGAAATCTAAAATCCGCCGCGAATCTGAAATTTGAAATTTGAAATCTAAAATCCCGCTTGAATTTGAAAACTCAAATCTTCATCCGGGCATGAAATCTCAAATTTGAAATCTCAAATTCCATCCGGGTCTGAAATCTCAAATTTGAAATCTCAAATTCCATCCGGGTCTGAAATCTCAAATTTGAAATCTCAAATTATCATCCGAGCAGGATGGCTCCGCAGTCGGGGCAGAACATTTCATCGGATCGAGTCTTCAAGCCGCAGTCCTGACAGGTTTTCTGGTCGTCTTCGCCCGCTCGCTTTTCATTGAAGAGGTAGCCGCATTCTATGCAGATGATCGCCTGACGGTCTGATTGATGGCCGCAGACCGGGCATATAGCGACCAGCCCGCCCGTGTTTTCCGGCTCAGGCGGCGGCTCGTTGAGAAAGCCCGTGATTTTCAAAGGCGCGCTGGCCCGTAGCAAATCCCCAGTCGGCTGAGTCACAGGCTTGGAAGAAGGCGGCTTCGCAGCCGAAGGCTCAGGGGCCGTCTCAAGAGGCTTGGTCTCATTCATCTCCGGCGGCAGTTCAGTCGGTTCGGGAAAATCCGGCATGGATTTGAGCGGCTCACTGACTTTTTCCAGCATCTCCGGTTTGAGCGGCCCGCTGACTTTTTCCAGCACCTCGATGGCCGAAGGCGGAGTCGCAGTCTTCTGGGATGTATAAATCAACTCGTCTTCTTCAGCGAGAAGGTCTTCAGCGTTGAGCGTGATGCCTCCATCGGTCTTGTCTTCTCTGATCGTTATGCGCGTGCCGGGTTTTTTGTCTGCGGCGGGCCTTTTCTTTGCAGCATCTTTTGTCGAAACCTGTTCAGTCGGCTTGCTTGATGAAACCGCCTGCGCCGAATCTGCGGGAACTTCTTTGATCGGAATCGCCGCCGGAGTTTTTTCATCGGGTTTGACGGGCGCGGCTTCTTCGGGCGGCGGGACTTTCTCGACAGGTTTCTGTTCAGTCGCTTTTGGCAGAACCGACTGCGAAGCTCTTTCAGCGAGTTTGCTGGGAGAAATGCCTTCGAGAATATCCTTGAACGATTCATCTTCGAGCATAAATCCGAACGAAGATTCATCGACGAAATTTCTGATCTGATCTGCCGTGACAGGTTCGACTGCCGGAGGCGTCTCGACTGGCTCCGCGACCTCGGCGATATCAGACGCGCTCGGCGGTTCTATGACTTCCGCTTCCAGCGCGCTGTTGAAATCTATCTGCTCCTCGATGATTTGCTGATCGGGCGGCAGTTCGCTGAAGGTCAGCAACTCGTCGTAGAGGTCTATTTCATTTCGATTGGGATCGATTTCCATTTGGCACGTTGAATAAGACCCTGCTGCAACCATAGAACGAAGCTGGAGGCTTGACCGCCCCATTCTACAACACGCCCTCCGGCCTTTTCTACCAAATTGTCGACTGACCCCGGAGATGCTACCATTGGCCGGGAGACAAAGATGCTCGGCGAATGGGAAATAATATCTAAGATCAGACGACGTGCGCGCACAAGCGCCGGAGTGAAGGTAGGCATAGGCGATGATGCGGCAGTTGTAGAAGAACGCGGCGACCTCGATATGCTCGTCTGCTGTGATCTGATGGTCGAGGGCGTTCACTTTCGACTGCGCGATCCTTTTATGATAGGCCGCAAATCGCTCGCCGTCACATTGAGCGACATAGCCGCGATGGGCGGGCATCCGCAATACGCGCTCGTTAGCCTTGCCGTCCCTGCCGGTTCATCCGTCGATCTCATCGATCCGCTGTTCGATGGATTGTGCGATATGGCTCGCTGGGCCGACGTTGCCATCATAGGCGGCGATACCTCCGCGTCACCCGGCCCGATTTTTATAGATACAATCGTACTTGGAGAATGTCTCAAAGGCACGGCGGTTCGTCGCACGGGCGCGAAACCGGGCAACAGGATTTATGTCACGGGCGCGCTCGGAGCGTCGGCTTTAGGGTTGCGATTGCTCGAGCAGGGATTGAGCCTCGACGGATCGGACGAGATGCAAAAGCGCGCGATGATGAAGCACCTCGACCCGGAGCCGCGATGCGCTTTCGGGCGCGCGATTGGACTGGCCAATCTTGCGACGGCGATGATCGATATCAGTGACGGCCTGAGCGTCGATCTCAGCCACATACTCGAAGAGAGTCGCTGCGGCGCGATCATCGATGCGCTTTCGATTCCCGTCGCTGATAGCGTCAGCGCCATAGCTGAAGACGGTTTGCAACTGGCTCTTCACGGCGGAGAAGAATACGAACTGCTATTCACCGGAAGGGCGGAAGATCACGAAAAAATACTCAACTGCTCGGCTATGACTGGTCTGCCTGTCACTCTGATCGGCGAGATCATCGCGGGGCGGGGGTTGCATCTTCGGCGCGGAGTGGTGATAGAAGAAGTCGAGCCGCAGGGTTTCGAGCATTTGATCTGACGGAACAAAAGCCTTCCTGCGGTGTCTATTGGCGATTATGAAACCTGTGCTTCATTGCTTGATCGCCCTTCTACTGTCTGTCGTTCTTCCTCCAGTCTCAGAAATAGTGGCGCAAACTGTCAGTTTGCGCGGCTGCCAACTCCCGCCCATTCAGGGCGCGGACGCGAGCGAAGAGAGATTGAAAATCGATGCCCAACCCGCTACACTCTGCCGCGCTGCTCTCTGAGGGGCAGAAAGAAGATGGAATGCTTCAACCGTGGGAGATCATCATCAGCCTGCTTTGAACATGATTGAAAGCGAACGAGCGCATCCGTTTTACTGGTCGCGAATGATCCTTTTCGGAAGAGGCCGTTGAGTTTCCCTCCACGCTAAAACGACACCCTCACCGGATTGGGATCATCTGCGCGCAGGACGGATTGCTGTTGAAAAGCCTGCTTGTAAGCCTCGCGGATTTCTTCGATCATCGCGCTGCTTTCCGCCTGCGTCTCTACGGGGTAGAGAAGTATCAGCACTCTTGATGTTTCCTTGATTATCTCGCCCGTTGACAGGCGGAACTGCCCCGTTCCTGTAAGCACCGTGAGTCCGTCGGGGAAGCGCGGCGTGATTTCAAGGTTTAGAAACTTCTTCCACTCCTTGCTCGTCACTTCACTGCCATCGGGTTTCTCGGTGCCGAAGAATAATTCAGTGCGGATGAATGGATCGCCGATCATCTGCGGACGCGGGGCCGCGGCGGTAGAGGCGACTGAGGGCGAAGCGAAAAGCTGCGAGACGATGTAAGCGGATGGGATCACCAGACAGGCGAAGATAAAAACGAATGAAAGAATTTTTTTTCTTTGGCTCATAACCAACTCCGTGAATTGAAAACCTCTGATTTTATTTTTACTGACACCCCGACATTACGAACGATTACAGCGAAGCCGATTCGCGATCTGGTTCCAATCGCTTCTGAAAATCGCTCGGAAGTGAAGCAGAAATTTCAGGACTCTTATTGACCTCTCGCGGCGTCTCCCGACCCGACGGCGCGGCCTTTGACGACTTTCAGGTTTAGGTTCTCGTCAGCCGCTTCATAAAAAATGCGGCCCTGCATCATCTCGTCTTTCGTGAACTCGCCCCACCGCACTATCTGACCGGGGTCGGGATTGAATTTATTCCGCGCGCTGTTGTCATAGCCGCCGATGAATTCGACCGTCGTTCCCTTAGGCACGCGCATCGGCTCGTTGAGTATGTAGGTGCGCTGCCAGTTGAAATCGTAATTCCGAACTTCTATCGCAGTCTCTTCGCGACCGTCCGGGTAGCGGAGTTTCATCACATAGGATTTGCCGCGCAGGTGCATGTGAATGTGAAAGAATTTGATTACCGCATCGGTCTGAAAGGTGTTGCGGGCGACGAACTCTGTCGTCTGACCGGGCTGAATAACGAGGTCTTTGCGATCACCGAACAGCAGGCGCAGATTCTTGTTTATTATGCCGTTGGCGAAGTAGATGCCCACCGAAGTCTGATCGCTGAAACGGTTATCGGTGGGCGCGTAATGAATCTGAATTCCGAGCCTCATGCCCTTGGGTATGCGGACGGAAGTGCCTTCGGATAATCGGACGGTGTTCGAACCGGGAACCCATCCCGAAATCATAATCGTGCCACGGGCCGAAGGGTCGAAGTCGCCCGCGATATAGCCTTCAGCCGGGGCTTTGAAAGCGGGCGGGACGAGATGGACGTTTGCGTGATGGACGACTTTCGCCACTCCGGGTCGCACCTGAATCGCGCTGATCCAGGTGTCTTCGGCGAAGACGTGATCGAAGACGAAGAAAACGTAAAGGTCTTTTTCATTCTTTGCCAGCGAGAACGGGAGCGGGCGCGAGACTACTAGATCGGGCTGTCCGAACGACCAATCATCTTTCCACTCGCGGCGCGGCGGAAGGTCGCGTCGGTCGCCGGGTTTTGCTCCGCCATCGATCCAGTCACGGATCGTGACTATCTCCGCGTCGGTCAGCCGCGGATCGTTGACGTAGCGACCGACTGCGCCCGTTGCGTGAAAGGGCGGCATCTGGCGAGAGACGACTTTCTCTCTGATGGAGCGAGCCCACGGGCGCGCTTCTTCAAAAGTCGCAAGCGGCATCGGCGCGACTCCGCCTGCGCGATGACATTCCTCGCATCTATTCTGAAAGATCGGCGCAACATCCTTGCTGAAGGTTATGGCTTTCGACGGGTCAGCGGAGATGATATCGCTGCTCAGAACCACTCCCGCAATCATCAGAGCGACGAATACCATTTTCGCGATCATTGATTTTTTCATTTTGATTTTCACCTCGTCTCGATGCCCTGAATCATAAGCATCAGGGGAACGAACATCAAGACGAAGGAAGGCAAAAGTAAAAAGGTAAAATGAAAAAGTAGAGCCGGTCTGAAGTTCCTGTCTTTTGCCTCAACACATAAGTCTTGTTGCCATTGACTCGATCTGAAATAATCCTGAGCGATCAGAGCCGAAGACGCGGAGGAATCATGCCCAACATCTCTTACAACGTGATCGCATACCGGGTCCACTTCTATGGTCGCAGCCAGATGACGAGCGATAAGGACAGGAAAGCGGCGATATTTTTTATAGGCAATGAAGAACCGCCCACCGGGCCTGTCGTCGCGAGAATCTATTTCTATTCATCCGAAGCCCTCGACTCGAAACAGGACTCGCTTGATTCCAAAGGCCGACCCGAAGGCCACATGGCGATTGATGAAATAAAAGCCATACTCGATATGCTGCGCTACGAAAAACCCATTCGCGTCTTCTGGGACGACGCGGCGAAACGACTCTCACTTGAAACCGGCCAGGAACCTGTGGGCGAGCAGGAATCGTAAATCGAATGCGGAGTGCGGAGTGCAGAATGCGGAATAAGGGAATCCTTCTTCATTCCGCACTCCGCATTCGCAATTCCGCACTCGGTTCACTTGCGTCCGATCTCGCTGAACAAATTCACCAACGCTTCGATGTAGCCCGCGAGCGGCGTGTCGCGCTCAAGCGCTGGGACGATCTGGCGCACGCGATCATAGACTTCCTGAAGCTGTGGGCCGGGTCGGAGCGGCTTCACGAATTCCAGCCCTTGCGCCGCGCACATCAACTCGATTGCCAGAATTCGCTCGCAGTTTTTTACTACATCCGAGAATTTGAGCGCGCTGGTCATTCCCATACTGACGTGATCCTCTTTATTGCCCGAAGTCGGCAAATTGGCTACGGAAGCCGGATGCGCCAGCACGTTGTTTTCTGCGATGAGCGAAGCCGCCACTATCTGAGCTATCATCAAGCCAGAATTCATTCCCGGATCGACGGCAAGAAAAGCGGGCAATCCCGATAGATCGGGATTGACTAATCTCTCGACTCTTCTTTCAGAGATAGTGCCGAGATCGGCCACGGCGATTGCGGCGTAATCGAGCGCGAGCGCGATGGGTTCTCCGTGAAAATTGCCGCCTGAGAGGACTTCATTCGAATCGGGGAAGACGAGAGGGTTGTCGGTCGCGCTGTTGATTTCGATTTCAAGTATGCGGCGCGCGTGAGTGAGCGCGTCTCTGACGGCTCCGTGAACCTGCGGCATGCATCGGAGCGCGTAAGCATCCTGCACTCGCGGGTCTGTGACCGAGTCGCGATGCGATTCGCGAATCTCGCTGCCTTCGATCAGTTCGCGCAAACGTCGCGCGCTTTTGACCTGACCCGGATGAGGGCGCACGGCCTGAATCTTGTAATCGAATGCGACGGGCGTTCCCTTCAGAGCTTCGAGCGTCATCGCGCCCGCAACGTCTGCCGATGCGACGAGCCGTTCAGCGGCAAGAAGCGCAAGCCCGCCTACGGCGCACATAGCCTGTGTGCCGTTTAGGAGCGCGAGTCCTTCTTTTGCTTCGAGCGTGAGCGCCTCGATGCCTGCCCATTTCATAGCATCGCCGCCCGCCATTTTCTCGCCCATATAAACTGCTTCGCCTTCGCCTATGGTGACAGCAGCGAGATGAGCGAGGGGAGCGAGATCGCCCGACGCCCCTACAGACCCGCGCGACGGGATGACCGGATGCACGCGAAGGTTGAGCATTTTAAGAAGAGTTTCGATGACTGCGGCTCGGCAGCCGGAATAGCCTTTGGCCAGGACGTTAGCGCGCAGGAGCATCATCGCGCGGACGACTCTTTCCGTGAGAGGCTCGCCTACCCCGCACGAATGCGAGCGCACGAGATTGAGTTGAAGCTCTCGGAGTTTATCAGGATGGATGGTGACATCCGAGAGCGCGCCGAATCCTGTATTGATGCCGTAGACGACCTGCCCGCGGGAGATTATGTCTTCGACGAATTTCCTCGCGCGATTGACTCGCGGGATGGCCGCAGGCGCGAGCGTGACCTCAGCGCCGTCTGCAACTTTTTCTATCTGTTCGAGCGAAAGCGAAGCCCCATCGATTTCTATCATCGCTATTTGTCCTTTGTCACTCGTCCTTTGTCCTTTGTCAGAGTTGTAGATGTAATGCGCAAATGACAAAGGACAAGCACGGCAGATTTGCAAATATGCTTGAACCAAGCAGGTTATTTCAAGGAGTAACTACTCAGCCCCGTTAGGGGCGACCTGTTTATAGAAACAAGTGGATCGATATTTTTTCGTAGCTCCAGGGGAGCGACCTGTCCTGTGTTCGATCAACAGGTCGCTCCTACGGAGCTAGGCAATCTTGTCGCATCGTTTTTCTATAAACAGGTCGCTCCGCTGGAGCTAAACAGCGGCATAAACTCGTATTCAAATCAATGCCCATATCATTCAGACTGACCGGCTGAGTAGCTACTTCAAGGAAGCATCGGTTGTGAATCGTTTCAGCAGCGCGTTTCGATCACTGGATTCGACAAGCTCGCGCAACCGTTCGCCGTTGATGGGGACGACGAGCAGATTGCCGCTGGAGCCGCGCAGCATCTCTTTATCGACGGTGTCTGCGAATTCTTCCGTGCATACGAGAAAGCCGAGCCTGCATTGGCTGACGCGATTTCGCATCTTTTCTCTGAACACCACGAATTCATTCTTGCCTACGCGCTGAGATTTCCAGTTTTTGCATTCGACCAGAATCATCGCGCCTTGTTTTTCCCAGAATGGATCGCGGCTCTCGTTGCGAAAGATGATGTCTATTTCTTCAGTTTCGGTGTGGACATCCCGACCGGATTCGATGAATCCTTCTATGCTTGCGATGAGCGCGGCGAGGAGTTCTTCGAGCGCGCGGCCTTTTTTGTGAGTATCTTCTTCGTCTATGGCTTCGTGGTATTTCTCTCGAATGAGGGATTCGCGTTTTGAGTGAGCCGCCTTGATGCGCTTGTCATTTGAGCGTGTGCTGGTAGGGGCGCGTTTTGGTTTTCGCTTTCCTGCGCGCTTTGGTTCCTGAGCCGCATCCGGCGTTTGAATGACGAGTAGTCGCAGCTTGCGAAGGAATCGCTCGCGCGCCTCTGATGCTGCGGCGCGAACTTCTTCGACAGTATCATCCGTCGCAAGGCGCGACAATTGATCGAGCAGTTCGCGGCTGTCTGCGTAATAGCCGACAGTTCTGACAGCTTTGATTCGAGCGAAGACCCGCTCGCCGGAAAGAGCGAGATACAGCCCTCCTCTGAGCGCATCATCTTTGATTTTCCCAAGCGCAGAAGCCGCTCTCCGTCGCACGTCGTGGTCTTGATCGTTGAGAGCGGAGAGGAGAGCGTCAACGGCTCTCTCTGATCCAATCTGCCCAAACGCATCAGCCGCGCTCCGTCGCACGTCGCTGTCTTGATGGTTCAAAAGCGATGCCACACGGGGGATGATGAAATTACTGTGAAGTCTGGCCGCATGAGAGAATGCGCGCACGACGACCCAGGTGTAAGTGGCTTCTTCCTCATTACGCCCGGAGATGAATTCAAGCAACCGCTCTGTGAGCGAGACCAGATGCTCGCGCCCTGCATTCGCCCCGTAGCCAAGCCCGCGAGCGCGCAATCGCAGGCTGGCAAAATTCAACGACTCCGGCAACTGATCGAGCAAAGTGTAAAGCTCTGCCGCATTGCTCATCAATCCGAGCGTCATCGGCAATACTTCCATCTCCACTATCGTCGTGTTGAAATAAGTGCGGCAGAAAATCTCGCGGTAATCCTTCCGCCGCGCGAGCGCCGACGCCGCGAGGTATTCCTGAATCGTCAGATGAGAGAATGCGTAAACATCCGCCCCGACTTCGCGCAAGAGCGGTGTAGCCTTCACGTCGGCTGCCAGCAGGTAAGGGCTGATCTCCGACCGATTCGTGCGCTCAAGAAACAGCTTCGCTTTCTCAACGATCATCTCGCCCGTGAATACCACTCGCGCGGCTTCTCCTGTCTCCCCGTCCGGCTTCACCTCATCGATGAGCAGTCGCTCGCAGGCAAGCTCTTTCAGGAAATAAATCTTGAGCGATCCGTCAGGGTCGACGAGTTGAAACTGCCTGACTCGGCTGACTCCCTTTTCCTCATCGAGCCGCACGGCCAGATGCAGGACGATCTGACGATAAAGCTCAAGACGGTCTTCGATGATCTGGTTCCGGTTTCGATAAAGCGCGATCATCGCGCCCAGAAGCATCGGCGCGCGGGCAAGATTGCCCATCTCGCGACGGCGGCGAATCTCCTGAAGCAATCGCGCGGTAATCGCATCATCCCTGTAGTAATGCTCGATGAACTGCTCGACCTGCCGTTGATCGAGCGGAGCTATTTCCATCTGCTCCACTCCGTCGAACTGCGACCGGAGCGCGTAGGGTCGGGTGGAAATCATCAAAAGATTGTCGCGGTGAGTCGAGCGGACGAATTCGTTGACCTCGTTGCAGAGATCATCGAATGCTTCGCGGCTCAACTCGTCCAGCCCGTCCAGAAAGACAGCCGCCTCTCCCGCGTCGAGGCGAGCGAGGAAATAGTCTTTGAGTTTCCGACGTTGCGCATCGTCGAGACGCGACTGGCCGCAGATGGCTTTTTCAAAGAGCAGGTCTGCGAGGTTATGAGCCTTTTCGAAATCGTCTTTGCCGACGGTTTTAAGTTCAAGGAAGAGGGGCAGGCGTTTATTTTCCTTGAGAGCCTGAAATGTGAGATAGCGAAGCAGCGTGGTCTTGCCGCAGCCGGGCGCTCCGGTGACGACGGCTCTGGTTCGGCGGGTCAGAAGTTCGTCGGGCCTGACCGTGCGTTTTTCTTTTTCGCGTCCCGGCTCTGTTTCATCACCAGAAAAGAGGCTGCGCTGTTGGCGCATACCGGAGTCCATCATTCCGAGGAATTCGGCGTGGAGGCGGGGGCGGCGATAATCTTCGATGATGGTGAGATCGACGAAGACCTTTTCAAGTTCGCGCGGCTCTTCGAGTCCGAACAGTCGCACTGTGTTGACGCGCTCTCTGAGAGAGGCGCGATAATCTCCGATCAGTTTTTCAGGGCCGCCTTGCCGCATGTTTTCCAACCGTCGTGTGTATGAAATCTCTTTTTGAATCAATTGGCAAGCGAAGCAGGCAGGCGAAACCCGGATCAATCGAAAGCGATGCCTTCGTAGATGTCGCGGATGAGAACAGGGCTGTTGATCGAAGTAAGCTCAAGCGAGCCATTCAGGTCGCCCACATCCTGTCGCGCCCAACGCCTGCCGCGGCGTTCATATCTCGTAATGTGAGGCGCATCCTGCGCAACTATCAAATACTCCCTGAGACTTGCAATCTTCTGATACGCGATTCGCTTTTCTTCTTTATCGAGATGCTCTGTTCCGGGCGATAGAACTTCGATGACGAGTATGGGATTAGTGAGAACATCGATGCCGTTGATATTCTCGAATTTCATCTTTCCGCAGACGACGCTGGCATCAGGGTAGCGATAAGGCGCGAGCGTCGGGGTTTTGATCGGCACGCCGCCGCTGAAAGGCTGGCAATCCCGACCTCGGAGAACTTCTGCAAGTTTGGTACGGAGGTTTTCACAAATGAGGTAATGTTGGAGACTCCCGCCGCTCATGCAGAGGATGTCTCCGTCCCAGTATTCGTATCTCGCTTCGCCGACACGTTCCAGAGCGAAGTATTCTTCCAGCGTATAGCTGTGATGCGGAAAAGGTTTCAGGTTTGCCGCCATAGTCGGTTAATTATTGTATGAACAAGCACTGACCTGTCAAACGCCTGCCAATGACAAAGGACAATCTCAAAGCGATTTATTCTGAAAAACCTGCTGCCAGTTCAAGGTGCGACGAAGCAGGGCGATTTCTGATTTCGACCGCTCGCCGAATAAACTTTCAAGCTGATCCAGCACCGCAAGCAATAGTTGCGGCGCGAATTGTCGAGCATGCGTTATGACCTGTGAATAGTAATGCAGCGCGATGCGCTCATCATCCGTGTGAAACCCCAGCACCTCTTCATCGTTCATCAGAACGATTTCAGAGTTCACTGCGATCACTTCACGAGGGACGCCCTGATGAATGGATGAATCCGCGTCGATCCAGCCTATCATCAGCACGCCTATCAGCACTCCCTGTTCATCAACGAGATCAGGGCTGAAAACCTGATTCATATCCGCAGAACTGGAAAGACGCGGCCCCAACCTTCCATATTCGGGATTGATTAGTTGCGAGTTGTAAATCAAACCCACTGCTTTCGATGATCCGGCCAAAATATAAACGAACTGGCCGAAGCGATAATGCTCAGGCGCGGGCGGAGAGGCAGTCTCAAGCCGATCAAGCACACGCCCGATATAATCAACATGCGAATTCGATTTTACTATCTTCGCTATTCTCATAAGCAAAAGATGCTAGATGCTAGATGTTAGATGTTAGTGAACGGACTCCTCCGTTCACAAGACGACATACATCATAAACCTGATTCTGCAAAGATGTGTGCTGTTCTGCTTTCAAGTAGCCGAGGCGCAAAGCCAGTTCCAGATGTGTGTCCAGTTCAAGGAGCGATCCTCTTGCATTGCCCAGAAATTGGATGAACTCTCCTGTGAGTCGTCGCCCCTGACCTTCTGCTATGTTTGCAGGAGCCGACACATCTGCTCGCCTGATCTGGCTCGTAAGGCCATAAAGTTCATGCTTCGGGAAAGCCTCAGTAGCGCGGTAAATCATAACGACCATATCCATCCCTTTTTGCCATGCCACCAAATCTCTGTGACTCTTAATCCGCTTATTGTCATCAGCCATAATGCCTCCTTAGAAAAGGATGTTAGATGCTAGATGTTAGTCAAATATGGTTGCGCGCCAGCAAGTCTGTAATCTCTCTGCACTCACATCCAACATGTACATCGTCCTTCCACACTAACATCTAACATCTAACATCTAACATCTTCTTCACCGCCGCTGAGCTTTGCTCACCGACTTTCGCGCGATTCTCAAATCCAGACCTTCGCGCTCGGCGAATTCCTGAAAGACAGCGTAAAACATTTCGCGGTCGCGCTGAGATATGACCGCCGTCTGATCGGCTGACTCGATGGCGTAAGGATAACCGTTGCCTACGATCACCTCGCCGCGCACGGTATCGATGACATAATCGAGCAATCCGCGCTCGTATACCCACATCGGCAGATCGATGCGCGATGGCGGCCCGTCGCCTGTCGTCTTGAGATAAACGAAGCCGATGCCGCGCCGCCACTCCTCGCCATAGGATTCGAGTATCCCGCGCCGCGCGCAACGAAAGAGCCGTGTGCGGTCGCCCCACTTCATTCGATCCGTCATCAGCGGCCCGTCGACTACTCTCTGCGAATCAGCGAGATTGAAAGCCGCTTGCAGCATGTTCACAAGATCGCGCGCAAAGCTCGTATCGATGTATCCGATGATCGGGATGGCGGTCTGTTGTGACGTGTCGAGGAGCGAGATGATTTCCGAGACGTAAAACTCGCGCTGATCGGGAGGCAGTAGTTCGGCGAATGAGATGACGAGCAGGCTGTCGAAAAAAACTACGGGCGGTTTCGATTCATCAAATCCGCTCTCGCGTTTCGCACGCATGTAATTTTTGATCGCCGCTGCTTCCATCGCATAGCGACGACGGTGAACTATCTGCTCCGAGATTTCAGTCTCGCCGCCGGTGCGAACCATCACCTCGGATGGGGTGAGTATTTCGAACGCGGCGTCTTTGACATAAGGCACGCCGGGAAGATGATGATTTTCAAACCAGCCTGTCTGAACCCCGGCGACGGGGAGCGAATAATCTTTGCTTGGAAGAATCTGGCTGCCGTCTGCGGCAAACGTCGTCCTGCCGATCAAAGTGTCGTAGGCCCACAGGCGCGCCTCTTCGTGATTTCGAAATTCTTTCCCCATCGGGACGACTATCGAGCCGTTGAATTCTTCGACAGGCCGTGCGCCCGACGCATCTGATCCTTCGAGCAGCTTCGTAAGCTGGTTCGAATCCAGTTCTGTCAACAGATCGAGCGCGCGGCGATATTCGGTCATCTGCTCGCGCAATTCGTTTTGAAAGAGCGCGAACTCAGCTTTGTTAGCGTTGAGCGCGGCGAGGATTTTTTCGCGATAAATCATGATTGACGAAGCTGGAAAGCGTATTGAACCCGCGCGGGGAAGTCAAATTGTCGCAGACAGCCTAAGTCGCCTGTCGTATAATAGGGCTGACCCGCCGTTGATTCGGTTTCGATGTGGAAAGCAAAATGTGGCCGAGGCGACGAAAAGATAAAATCTCCGAATCGGTGATGCCGTCTTCGATCTCTATGATCGAGGTGATGACCGCAGTCGATATCAACGAGTGCTGGCATCTGGATCAACGCTGCTTTTCGGACGGCGAGGCTTATGACCGCGAAACCGTCCGCTATCTTCTCTCTCACGCTCAATCGGTCTGCTACAAATCTGTCTCTCCCACGCGCGACATGACGGCTTTCGTCGTCGGGATGATAGAGCCTGACGGCGTGGGTCATGTGGTCGCAATCGGCGTCGGGCCTGATGATCGCCGACGCGGGCTTGGCCGCAGATTGATGGGCGCAGTCGAACGGGGGTTTCAATCTCGCGGAGTCAGCACCGTCCGATTGGAAGTCCGCACCTCGAACCTCATCGCGCAGAGGCTCTACTTCGATCTGGGCTATCACATAGTCCGCCGCATGCCGAGCTACTACACGAACGGAGATGACGGCTACCTGATGATCAAAACCCTCTGAATAGTCAGTGCGGTTCCGCGTGGTCGAGTGAAAATGGAACTGCGTCCTCATTCGTCATTTTTCCCATCTGAACATGATCGCCCACATTCACAATGCTTCATTGCTGCCTGAAGGGGCGCGCAAATCCTCTCAGGCAGGCTCATAGTGCAGGATCACTCTTCACAGATAATCCGCAACGTGTTGATGAACTGGATGGCGTTTGCCGTCACGATCATCGCCGGATTTCTGATGTCGCCTTTTTTGGTGCGACATCTCGGAGACTCGGTCTATGGTGTGTGGGTTCTGCTGGGATCGCTCGCAGGTTATCTCGGATTGCTCGATTTCGGATTGATCCCTTCTATGGTCAAATACGTCGCCGAGTATCGCGCCCGCGCGGATCAACAGGCGATCAATCGATTGATGACCGTCGGGCTTGTCATCTACTCGCTGATGGGAGCCGTCTCGCTTCTGGCGAGCCTCATCATCGCTTTCACCTTCAATGACGTTTTTCACGCGCCGATAGATGACCGGACTGCGGCCACTATAGTCTTCATCGCAGGCGTCAATCTCGCAGTAACATTTCCCTCTTCCGTTTTCGTCGGACTCATACGCGGCTATCAACGCTATGACATCGATGCGCGCGCAACTTCGCTTTTGATCATCGCGCGGAATCTTCTGATAGTCCCTCTCATACTTCGCGGTCACGGGATACTGACGGTCAGCCTTGTGACCTTTGCATTCGATATGGCGCGGCTCGCGTATCTCATACGCAAGGCTTATCAGATCAACCCCGCGATCAAATTCGCCCGCGATTATTTCGACCGCAAGGAACTGCGTCAACTTTTCAGCTTCAGCATCTTCGTCTTCATCATCATCGTCAGCAAACACCTGATCTTCTACACCGATTCCATCGTCATCGGCATCTTCCTTTCGACATCGGCGGTGACGGCTTATTTCATCGCCAGTCGACTTGTGACTTATCTGCTCGTGCTTGTATCTGAAATGGTCGGGGTGCTGGCTCCCCGCGCTTCCGAACTCGACGCGGACAACGATACCGAAGGCATAAAAGAACTGCTCGTCGTCTCGACCAAGTACATGCTGCTGATAGCTCTGCCTGCGGCGACGGTATTTTTAGTGATGGGCGAAAACTTCATCACGCTCTGGATGGGCGAGGCGTTCGCCAGCAGCGCGCAGATTCTAACCATACTGACAATAGCCATTCTTAGTCACCTGATGTTGATGCCTTCGGAAACAATACTACTCGGAATGGGACGCCACCGCGTGATTGCGCGTTTGATGATCGCGCAGGCTGTGGCGAATCTCGTATTGAGCCTCGCGCTCGTGCGCTCGCTTGGGATCAAGGGCGTAGCCATCGGCACGCTCGTGCCGATGATTTTTTTCATGTTCGCGGGGCTGCTCATTTATTATCGCTATCATTTTCATGTATCGCTCGGAGAATATCTGCGGCGTTCTGTCCCGCTGCCCGCGCTGGCGCAGATGCCTTTTATCGCTGCGGTTTTTTTGATGAAGCGGTTTCTGCCGCCCGCCTCGCTCGCTATGTTTTTCATAGAAGTCGCCGCGGCCTTCATCCCTTACGGCGCGCTGGCGTTTTTCTTCTTCCTCAGTTCATCGGAGCGGCGGCCCTTCCTCAGACTCGCGGAAAAAGTCAGATTGAGACTCTCGCCCCGCTTTTCGTGACGTGCGCCTGCCTTTTCAATCCGCGCGACGCTTTGTTAATATCTCGCTCGCTCAACTCACAGTGATAAGAGGACTCATAATGCAGATAAAAAGCATCGCGCTGGCGGCCCTCGTCGCGCTCGCGCTCGGCTTCTCCAATTGCAAAAACGCGACACAGAACTCAAATCAACAGCAGACATCGCCGCCCGCGAGCAAGGCCCGTTGGGTCGCGAAATTCCGCTCGCCCTCATCGCAGAATATCACAGGGGTCAACCTGTCGGTTTTTTCCTACAGTTCTATTTCCATGGTCTCGCCCAGCGTGATATTCGCAACAGGCGATATGCCGCACCCGACGAAGAAAGGGGATAACCGGGTCGGCGTCGTCGTCCGCACGACCGACGGGGGAGATAGCTGGAAGGAATTTCTCATCGAGCATTCTGGCACATCCATCCCCGTGCTCAACGCCGTTCATTTCGTCAGCCCCACCGTCGGGTGGATAGCCGGGGCCGATGCGGGCCAAAGCGGGGTAGTGCTGAAAACCACCGACGGCGGAGAAAGCTGGGCATTCACGCGACTCGCATTCAAACAGATTCCGACCTCGCTGTTTTTCGTCGATGAGCAGACCGGATGGATGGGCGGCGTGAGCATCCCTGCGGATGAGGATGAAGAAAGCAGAGGCGAAGCGAGCGACCTGCTCTTCACCTCTGACGGCGGGCGCACGTGGCAGTCTCAGCGCAGGTTTTCGATCTCGATCACCGACGTTTTCTTTCTCGACCGAATGACCGGATGGATATCCGGATACAGAGGCGCGATATATCACACAACAGACGGCGGTCGCTCGTGGGACACGCAAAAGAGCGAGCTTGAAACTCCTGATCACATTCCCAACCTCGCGGAGTTCGACGCTTCGAATTTCATCATTCAGGGAGTCTGGTTTTTCGACTCTCAGAATGGTTTTGCAGCCGCAGCCAACATGGAAGGAACCGCCGGTCGCGCGATTGGAACCAGCACAGGCGGCAAGGTCTGGTCGCAGAAATGGATTGTGCCTGATTCGGGCGTGAGAGACGTGGCTATGATAAGTCCGAGCGAGGCGTGGGCCATAGTTCAGACCAGCAACGGCTATGTCTATCGCACCGTCGACGCGGGGCGCGCGTGGCTGGCCGAGCCTGTCCAGTTCGAACAAACACCACCTCTCTATAAACTCGCTGCGAAGGGGTCGGACGTGTGGGCCGCAGGCGGCGGCGCTATATTCAAGCGCGTGGAATAAAAGGCAGTGGTCAGTGGTCGGTGGTCAGTGATTTTATTCTGACTCCTGACTTCTGTCTTCTGACTCCAGACTTTTCTTAGGAGAATCACGGATGAGCAGAAAAAAGATTTCCTCACTATCAGCGTTGTTGATCGCTCTCTTCCTGATCGCGCCCACAGCAGCGGCGCAGCGCGCGCAGAGGTCGTCCTCCACCGCGAAGACGCCCGCGCCGCGCGATCTGTTGGGATTTACTCCAGGCGATGATCGACGACTAGCTTCGTGGGCGCAGATAGTCGATTACTTCAAGCGACTCGATTCTGCGAGCGACCGCCTGACGCTTGCGGAACTTGGGCGAACGACTCTTGATCGCCCTTTCATTGCGGCGACGTTTTCATCGCCCGCAAATCTCGCCCGCCTCGCCCGATTCAAAGAAATTCAACGCCGACTTGCAGACCCGCGCATGATTAATGACGCGCAGGCCGAAGAACTTATACGCGAGGGCAAAACCATCGTGCTGATAACCCTGGGGATTCACTCGACCGAAGTGGGCGGGCCGCTCGCGTCTATGAATATCGCGCACAAACTCGCTTCGGATGATTCGGCAGACACGCGCGAGATACTGGATAAGTGCATCATCCTCGTTGTGCCTTCGCTCAACCCCGACGGCGTCGATATAGTGAAGAAGTGGTATGACCACACTCTCTCGACTCCGGCGGAAGGGACAGGCCCGACCGAGCTTTATCATCACTACACGGGACACGACAACAATCGCGACTGGTATGCATTCACGCAGGTCGAAACTCAACTCACCATAGATAAGCTTCACAACGTGTGGCATCCGCAGATAGTCCACGACATCCATCAGCAGGGCGAGGGAGGGACGAGGTTTTTCATACCGCCTTACACAGAACCGTGGGAGCCGAACGTCTCGCCCATACTTCAGGCCGGAGTCAATTTCATGGGATCGAGCATGGCGTGGGAACTCACAGCCGAAGGAAAAGCGGGCGTAGTGATAAACGCGATCTACGACGCATGGACTCCTGCGCGAGCCTATCAGCATTATCACGGCGGCATCCGCATACTGAGCGAGACGGCCTCTGCGCGACTGGCCACTCCGACGAAGGTTGAATTCTCGAATCTCACCAATCAGATCAATGTCGATACGAAAACGCGAAGCTGGAATTTTCCACTGCCGTGGAAAGGCGGCGAGTGGAAACTCGCCAACATAGTCGATTACATGCAATCGGGTGCGTTCGCCCTGATGCGCAACTCTGCGCGTTATCGCGAGCGTTGGCTGCGGGATTTTTATCTCATAGGCCGCGAGGCCGTCCGCGAGCGAGCGGCGGGCGAAGCCTTCGCTTTTCTGCTCCACGAGCCGAAAGGAAATGAATGGCAGAAGCATGGACTTGAAAGAATCGAATCGATTTTGAAACGCGGTCAGGTCGAGATAATCAACGCGGCATCTTCATTCGAAGCGGCAGGAAAGCAGTATCCGGCGGGGACGAGGATAGTGTTGATGTCGCAGCCTTACGGATCATTTGCGAAGGCAATGCTCGAACGTCAGCGTTATCCCGATCTGCGCGAATATCCCGGCGGCCCTCCGCGTCGGCCTTATGATGTGACTGCGCACACCTTGCCGCTTCTGATGGGCGTCGATGTAACTCAGATAGATCAACCTTTCCGCCCTCCGCAGCATCGAGGCGACGGAATCAGCATCGCGGAAAAGGAAGGACGAGTTTTCTTTTCGCAGTCGAAAGCGCGGACTGGTCTTTACAAGAGTTATTCTGCTTCGATGGATGAAGGCTGGACTCGCTGGATATTCGACCAGCACAAGATGAAGTACACGTCGCTTGTTGACGGCGACATCCGCGCAGGCAACTTGCGGGCGAAGTACGACTGCATAATTTTTCCCGAACAGGGCGCGCGTCAGATAGTCGAAGGACTCTCGAAGAACCGTTATCCGGCGGAAGTTGCGGGCGGGATAGGAGCGGAAGGCGTCGCGGCGGTAAAGAAATTCATAGAAGAAGGCGGCACCGTCGTCACGCTCAACGATTCATCCGAGTTTGCGATAGAGCATCTCGACGCCCCTGTAAAAAATGTCCTTCGCGGAGTTTCGAACAGAGATTTTTACTGCCCCGGCTCGAGTCTCAAAATCGAATTCGACGCGAAAGACCCTCTCACGGCAGGCTTGCCTGCGCTTGAATCGAAGTCAGGCGAAGCGATAGCGTGGTTCGAAACCGGCCCCGCGTTCGAGACGACCGCCGGGGATGCGCGCATCGTTGCGCGTTTTGCTGAGGCGAAAGACGTACTGCTTTCGGGCTGGCTTTTAGGCGCGGAAAAAATCGGCGGGCGCGGAGCGATAGTAGAAGTCAAGAGAGGGCAGGGAAGAATTATAATGTTTGCGTTCCGTCCACAGTATCGCGCCCAGACCGTAGCGACTTTTCCGTTTTTGTTCAATGCGATAAGAGCGAGCGCGAATGAGCAGTGATCAGTTTCTTTGTTTGATCTTCTTGACGCGGTAGGCTGTAAGCGTTCCTTCGTGCTTGGTGTCTATAGTGGTCGGCTCTGCTGTGATCTGATCCCAGACCTGCTGATGCAGTTCGGGGCTTATGAGCACTTCGCCCCCCTTCGCGCCGTCGCAGTAGCGCGAGGCGCGGTTGACCGTATCGCCTATGACGGTGAACTCCATCCTGTCGGAAGTGCCGATGAGTCCATGCACCACCTCGCCACAATGAATCCCTATGCCGATCTCGCCCGTGTGCTTTTCCTCAGCCTCGCGACGGGCGTTGACTTCCTGCATGGCCTGTTGCATATCGAGGGCGGCCTCGACGGCATGGATATATTGATGATCGTCCGTGTCGGGGCTGCCGAAGACGGCCAGGATCGCATCGCCGACGAATTTATCTATAGTCCCGTGATGTTTGAAAACTATGGGAACAAGTCGTTCGAAGTAATCTTCGAGCATATCGGTCACATCCTGCGGATTCATCGTCGCTGAGAGATTGGTGAATCCGCGAATGTCGGAAAAGAGAATCGTGGCATCGCGGAATTCGCCGCCCGGTCGCAATCGACCGCGATAATGTTTCAATCGCTCGGCGACTTGAGGCGAGACCAGCTTCAGTAAATTAGCCAGACGTTCTGTATCGCGGCGCAGTTCTGCCTGCAATTGAAGATTGGCCACCGCTATAGCGGCGTGATGCGCGACGGCCTGAAGCAATCTGAGGTCATCAGCGGTGAAAGCCCCGCAGGATTCGCAGTTGTCGACGCACACGACTCCCAGCACCTCGTCCTTCCACAGCAGCGGCGCATACATCGCCGATTCGATGCCGTACTCCTCTATGCTTCCTATAAAGGAATCGGTCATCATCGCATCGGCTTCGGCTTCTTGAGGCGGTGGCGGCCATATCAAGGATTTCCGTTTTTCCATCGAACGGCGGGCAAGGCCCCTGCTCACAGCGGGAGCGCCGACGGGCCAGTGAGCTTTGAGCGCGAGTTTGTCTGTAAGGCGATCTTTGACCAGCAGCGCGCCGCGTCTTGCTCCCGCGATTACGTCGACGACCCGTTCGACGATCAATTGCAGAAGAGAATCCAATCGAGTCTCGGCTGCGAATTGCAGAGGCAGGTCATAGAAAAGATTGAGCCGCCGGTCGGTGTCTGTAGACAGAGTGTCGGCAGGGACGAAGGCAGGGATCGAAGCGTCCATCACGAGAGTGATCTGCTCGATGGGGCGGGCATCAGCCGGATCGAAGCGAGTTTTATACGGGTCTTCCTGCGTATCGTAAGGGTCGATTTCGACAGCCGTGTCGATTTCGACGGTCGTCGCTTCGACAGGCAGTATTTCAACAGTGATGGTAGTTTCTCCGATGAGGATAGAGTCACCGGCTTGGAGTATTTTTTTGCCTTTGATCGGCTGGCCGTTGACGCGGGTGCGTTGCATGCTGCCGAGGTCTTCTATGCAAGCTTGGCCGTATTCGATCCAGACCCGCGCGTGAGGGCGCGAGACAGTCATATCTGGGGTGAGATCGAGATCGATCCTGACGCTCTCCTTTGGCCGCCCGATGATGACCTCGGTTGTGTTGAAATCTTTGACCTCTTCTTTGCCCTGATAAGAATATATGATTCGCATAGCCGTTCACCTTAAAACATGCCAGCGCCTCGCGGATACGCCGGAATTGCCTAACGCTGCACCTTTGTTATACCACGCTTCCGCATAACGCGGGCTGATCTCAAGAGCGCGGTCGTGACACTCAATCGCTTCCTCTGAGCGCCCTGCTGATATATTCCAAAAACAGAAGCGGCTTGCCCTTGATGATTTGCACGAAACGCGCTTGTGTAACGTTTTGATGAATGTCCAGGTTGATCCAAGCGAGGGCTTCCTGCATGAATCGGTTAGCGATGGCGGGATTGCGAGCGAAGATTTCATCCTGAAAAGTTTTGACGGCGAAGGGCTCACGGAGTTCGTGGTCATAGACGATGTAGACCACATCCATGCCGCCGTGCAGGATTTTATGTATCTCCCACCGATTCCGAATGCGGTCGCCGATTTTCCAATCAGTCGCCATCGCGCACCTCCCGGCTCAGTTATAGGCGCATTGTGATGACTCTCGCAATGCGCCACGCGCAATCTCATATTCTGCGCGTTCTATGAACTATAGACGCGGCGGATGCTCGCCTATTGCACGAAGCGCGCGACGAAGGTTGATTAGCGGTTGCCGATTGAGATGAATTGTTTCGACTGTAGCTCTGCGTGTTGTTGTGCCACCGATGATCAACCTGGAAAAGTTGTCTGACCAGCGCGAGCCATGATATTCAATACATATCCCAATGGCAAAGAGGTAATACTGATGAAACGAATGGCTCTCTCGATTTGCGCTGTCTCACTGATCGCATCGCTCGCTTTCTCATCACTGGCGCAAAAGCGCGCCGCTGATCCGACCCTGGAAGCAGGCAAGGTCATCACTGCGGACGGGTTGATGGCTCATATAAAAACGCTTGCTGCGGACGAATACGAAGGCCGCGCACCCGGCTCTCGCGGCGAAGAGAAATCGATCAACTACATCGCCGACGAATTCAAAAAGATAGGAGCTCAACCCGCGGGTACTGATGGCTCTTATTTTCAAAAAGTGCCGCTTGTCGGAATCACCACCAACAAGAATACTGAAATGAAAGTCTCCGCCGCGGGCAAAAACATGCAGCTTCGCTTCGGCGATGATTTCGTCGCGCGCACTGTCCGCGTAGTCGACCGCACGAGCTTCGACGCCGATATGGTCTTCGTGGGCTACGGCGTGGTCGCGCCCGAATACGGTTGGGACGACTACAAAGGAATGGACGTGCGAGGCAAACTGCTGGTCATGCTCGTGAGCGATCCGCCTGTGCCTGATCCGAAAAATCCCGGCCAACTCGACTCTCGCATGTTCAAGGGCCGCGCGATGACTTACTACGGGCGATGGACTTACAAATATGAAATCGCGGCTGAAAAGGGCGCGGCGGGCGTGCTGGTCGTACACGAGACAGGTCCGGCCGGATATCCGTGGGCCGTGCCGCGGGGCAGCTTCACGGTTGAAAACTTCGATCTCGTCTCGAAAGATAATAATATGTCGCGGGTCAACATCGAGGGCTGGATAACGGATGCGAAGACGCGCGAGTTGTTCGCCGCCTGCGGCAAGGATTTCGACGCGCTCCGCAAAACCGCCGTTCGTAGCGACTTCAAGCCCGTCGCTTTGGGCGCGAGGGCCAGCCTTCAGATCGAAAATACTCTGCGCCGAATCGAGTCGAACAATGTCGTCGCCAAAGTCGAAGGCTCTGACCTCAAGGATGAGTATATAGTTTATACCGCGCACTGGGATCACCTCGGCATAGGCGAGCCTGATTCGAAAGGCGACCGCATTTATAACGGCGCATTGGACAACGCCACAGGTACGGCAGGATTGATCGAGATTGCGCGAGCGTTCAAACGCTTACCCAAACCGCCGCGCCGTTCGATACTTTTTCTCGCCGTGACTGCCGAAGAGAAAGGGTTGCTGGGGTCGAAATACTACGCTGAAAATCCCCTCTATCCGCTCGAGAAGACGCTCGGCGTGATCAACATGGACGGATTGAATCAATGGGGGCCGACGCGCGATGTTACCGTGATAGGGCTTGGCAATTCGACGCTCGATGATGTGCTGCAAAAAGCCGCGGCGGAAAAAGGGCGAGTGCTCAAACCCGATGCGGAGCCTGAGAAGGGATTTTACTATCGCTCGGATCATTTCAATTTCGCAAAGCTCGGCGTGCCTGCGCTCGATCCGTCGGACGGAATCGATTTCATAGGCAAGCCGAAAGAGTGGGGCCGAGGAAAGCGCGACGAGTACACGGCCAACGATTATCACAAGCCGTCGGATGAGATTAAGCCCGATTGGAATCTGTCAGGCGCAGTTGAAGATTTGCGATTGTTGTTCACTGTCGGTTATCGCGTCTCGCAAAGCACGGTGTGGCCGGTATGGAAACCGGGAACGGAATTCAAGGCCCGTCGCGAAGAGATGCTGAAGAAGGCGAAAGGCAAAATGTAGAGCTTCACAATGTAGAGCTTCATAAACGTCAAAGGCCGGGATCGCCCCGGCCTTTTTTATATTTTTTCTGACGGAGCTACCAGCGCGGCTCGCGCCTCTGGCCACGCCCGCCGCCGCCACCGCCGCCAAATCCTCGACCGCCGCCACCGCCTCCTCCGAAGCCTCCGCCGCGTTCAGGACGCGGACGCGCTTCATTGACGTTGATCGCGCGACCGTTGAGATCATAACCGTTAAACCGTTCGATGGCCTGATGGGCCGCATCGCTATCCATTTCGACGAAGGCGAAGCCGCGTGAACGGCCCGTCTCGCGGTCTGTGATTATGGTGGCAGACTCTACCGCTCCGACCTGCGAAAACAGATCGGCAAGTTGATCTTCTGTCGTCTGATACGACAGGTTTCCAACGAATATTCTCATTCGACTCTCCTGATTTTTTTTAGTTGAAAGGAACTCGTTCAGTATCCGGTCGAAGACAAGTGAGAACCTGGCAAACACTACCGAACAGAGAAGACTTCCCGAAGTCAATCTTTCCGGCAGCCACGCGCGCTGCCGATGCGAACGCCGCAATTCTAGCGCACTCGATTCGGTTTGCCAATAAAAATTACGATTCATTGCGTGATGGTGATCGCAAGTTCTGTCCCGCTGCCCGATGCGCGATTGCCCGCGAAATCCTCGGCCACGACCCTGATGATGTAATTGCCCGGAGTGATGTTCGTCGTTCGAAGCACGCCGTCGCGCGCCTCGCCGTCGCGCACTCGATTCGTGATGATGTACCGGAATTTCGTCGGCGTGCCATATGCGCTCACGCCGCTTCCCTCGGCGTAAACTAAAAAAACCGATTCATCTCCCGGCGGCATACGATTGAACTCAATGTTTGTGAGCGGCTGCTCGAATCCCGAAATCGGAGAGCCGTCTTCTTTCAAAATTTGATAACCCGCTTTGTAAAGTCCTAGCTTTCGAGTCGGGCCGTTGCCGTCAACTCGATCATAAGCCGTCATCACTATATCGACATCGCCTGAAATCACGACCCGACCATTGATTTTTTGCTTGAAGATTTGGCCCGTCCGGCTGACGACTTCGATTCCATCACGCTCGATTGTCGGCGGCACAGTGTCTTTCAATCCCGGAAACGGAAAGCGAATCGCGTTTGCCTGAGCGTTCCACGGGCCGAAGTTGAGGTGAACGTGATTGAGGAAATTCAGCGTGCCGATAAAATCGCCGACTTTGAACCTCGTCCCTCGGCGCACTCTCACGCGCGCGAGCTTTCCCGCCAGATCGAGAATGGGTTTGAATTTATCCGGGTGTTGAATCTCATCTTTCGCGTTGCGACCCACGCGCAGGTGAATGTAACTCATCAGCCCGACGTGAATGCCTTCGCCTCCGCCGCCCGCGTCCCAGTTCGCAATCGGCGCGGTCACTTTTTCATCAACTATTGAAAGCACCGCTTCGCCCTGAGCGCCGCGAATGTCGAGTCCGCTGTGAAGATGATCGAGCGCGATCTTGTTCGGGGCGCCTCGCGCCTCGCCCGCAACTCCCGTCAATTCATGCCAACCATCCTGCGGCGCAAGCGGCCAGGGAAAAGTCGTGATGTCTGTGAAAACGCTATCGAGACGCGGAACAACCTGATCAGGATTCGCTGTCGGCGAGTTTGCGGGCGGCTGAATGAATTCTTCGGTTTTCGTTTCAGGCGCAATCTCGAAACTCGGCGAGATCACTCTCACTAGATAATTTTGGGAATCGGCCACGAACAGATTTCCCATTCGATCAATCGCTATGCCTGCGGGCGAATTGAATTTTGCGTCCGCCCCCCGGCCATCGCGAAAGCCCGCGCTCGATCCCGCATAAATAGAAATTTCACCTTCGGGCGTGATGCGCAAAGCGCGACCGCTGTCGCTGTCAGTCACGAAAACGAATCCGTCGTGAGTCACTGCGATGCCAGTCGGGCCATGTAAATTTTTTATATTGCCGCTTGCTTCGCTGCCCGCAAACGTAGTGACTTCACCCTGCATGCTTATCCGTCGAATGCGATCATTGCCTGTGTCCGCGACGAACAGATTTCCCGCCGCATCAATCGCGATCCCGGAGGGAGTATCGAAAAGGGCCGCTTCCCGCTGACCATCAGAGAGTCCCGGCGATCTTCCGCCCGCGATGGTGCTGACCTGTCCATCGATTGAAATTTTCCTTATGCAATCGTTGTATGAATCGGCGACGTAGACATTGCCTTCCCGATCACTGGCTACTCCCATCGGGCCATCGAAACTCGATTCAATGGCCGCACCGTCTTTCAACCCCGCCTCTCCGTTTCCGGCGAGAGTCGTGACCTCGCCTTTCGGATCGATCTTTCGAATTCGATTATTCGCCGTGTCGGCCACGATGATGTTGCCGCGTCGGTCTATACACAGGCCCGAAGGCGTGTTGAACTGCGCCGAGTTGCGGTCTCCATCTGCGTAGCCTTCCGCGGATCCTGCGATTCTCTCGACCCGGCCTTCAGTAGTGATTCGTCGAATGCTATTGCTCTCTCCCGCGTCGGAGACATAAACCGTGCCGCGCGAGTCGACTGCTATCCCGAAAGGATCGCTGAAGGAAGCCGTGCGCGCATCCCCGTCCTGAATTCCCGGATAGCCCGCTCCGGCAATAGTGATTGCCTGACCCACGGCGTCGGGTCGAGTGGGGACAGGATCAGGTTTGAGAAAAATATAGAAAAGGAAGATGGCCGCTGTAGGCAGCGTGAGGATTAAAAGGGCCAGAATTACTCTTCGCATTTACTATGTCCGGCAAACGGGAAACGGGTTGAGAAAAAACTTCACTACGGTGAAAGCTTTCTGAAGCGATGTCTTCCCGGCTCCACCACTACGAAGGCATCCTTCAATTCATCTTCCGAGTAATTCCTCAAAACTGTTTCAATCTCCTGATGCACTGTGTTCAAGGTTGAAGGCAGGACTCGCAGATAAATAACGCCTGATCCGAGATGCTTCAAATAAACCAAACTGCCAAAGTCTCTGGTGATGAATATGCGATCTTGCGATTGCGCCAGATTGAGAAGTTCCGAGTCAGCCGCTTTGGAGCAGCCAATTTCACCCGCGGTAACCACATCGTGGCCTGAATCTCTCAGAAACCGGGCCGTGGCTGCGTAAACATCCTGGTCGAGAAGAAATCTCATGTCGGCGCTGCAAAATGAATGTCTTCGGCTGATATCACTTCAATCGCATAATCGAGGCAGGCGCGGATGTCTTCGACTTCGAGGTCGGGATAGTAGTCCTCGACTATCTTCTCGAAAGGAATCCCTTCGGCAACGATCTCAAGAACATCTTTGACCGGAATTCTCGTGCCTGCTACGCAGGGTTTGCCAAAATGAATCTCAGGGTTTACTTCTATCCTGTCTTTCATGATTCCTCATCGCCCCATACGGCTGAGGGTGTCGAAGTAGCGCGCGAACATTTTTATTCCGCCTGCGGCCTGTCCCCAGTCGAAGTTTTCGTTCTTCGCGTGATAGCCATGCTCAGGCAATGACAGCCCAAGAAATGTTATCGGCGCTTTCAGATATTTCTTCATCGTCACTACCGCGCCTATCGATCCGCCTTCGCGCGTGAACGCAGGCTTGCGACCGAACGCGAATTTCATCGCTTCGCTCGCCGCATCGGCAAACGGGCCGCTGAATTCGCCCACGTAAGGTTCGAGCGCGCCATGCAACCCTACTTTCACATCGGCGTTCTTCGAGCGGACGAAATCGCGCACGAGCTTGAAGATTTTCTGCGGCGATTGATCAGGCACGAGCCTGCAACTGACTTTCGCTTCCGCGCGATAAGGCACAATGGTTTTCACCCCCGGCCCCTGATAGCCGCCCGCTATGCCGTGAACTTCAAACGTAGGCTCGGCCATCACCGCTTTGAGCACTCGTGCTGCGTCTTCGAAGCGAAGTTTTTTGAGTTCATGAGCTTTCTTGAATTTCGCCGTTGTGAAACCGGAATCGAGAAAGCTCTGAACTTCCGCTTTCGTGGCGTGGCGCACATCGTCGTAAAAGCCTTTGATCTTCACTCGCCCGGTCGTCGCGTCAAAGCATTCCGAGATCAGCTTGCACAACTCGCCCACAGGATTTCGCGCCGCTCCTCCCGTAAGCCCCGAGTGAACATCCTTGGCGCCCGTCTCAAGAGTCCACGTCATCGCAGCCATGCCGCGAAGTCCGTAGGGCGTAGCCGGACGTTCGCGAGAAATCCATATGGTGTCGCTCACGACTACCGAATCGGTTTTGAGTTTGCCCAGATTGTTCTTTATGAAGTGTTCGAAGTTGGGGCTGCCGATTTCTTCCTCAAGCTCCCATATGAAATTTATGTTGATCGGAAAATCACTTGCCGCGGCGAATTGCGCGCCCATCATCGCGGCAAGAGCAGGGCCTTTGTCGTCTGTCGTTCCGCGCCCTTCATAGCGACCGTTCTCATTGAAGAAGGTGAAAGGCGCTTTGTGCCACTCTTCCGGGTTAGCGGGTTGCACATCGATGTGATTGTAGACGGTCACAGTAGGATAGCTCGCGCCCTTTTCTATTCGACCGAATACGACGGGGTTGCCGGGAGTTTCGACGATCTCGGCTCTTGCGCCTATTGATTCGAGGTACTGGCGGGCGAGTTCGCCTCCGCGTCGAATATCTGCTTTGCGATCAGGCTCCATGCTGATCGTAGGAATTTCGACGAGTTGGCCGAGCTTGTTTTCAAAATCTTCGCGTGAGGTACGGATGAAGGAATCGAGTCCCTTATAGTTTTCAGCCATGACAGAAGCACGTTTCTCCTTGTTGAGATTTGCCCGGTCATTATGCTGACGCGCGAGAAAGACTGTCAAGCAGAGCTATCGCACAGCAGCACGCAGATTTCTATTTGCTTGCGGCCTTCTGCTAAATTTGATTCCGTATGCAACAGGATCGCTACTACACAGAACTTGCGGCGGCTTTCGTTCGGGGAAAACTCGGCGCAAGTTTGCATCTGTCCTGCGAAGCAATCATTCAATCGGGCGTCGATGCGGGACTGCGCCTTCACAAATTCAAACGCAACACGGAACTGCCGCGCGTGCGCAAAGTTCTGGGAATTCTGCGAGGGCTTGCGCCCGCGAGCCTCATCGATATCGGAAGCGGCAGAGGAACTTTTCTCTGGCCTCTGCTCGATTCATTCCCTGATCTTTCCGTCGTCGCAATCGATAAAAAATCGCAAAGAGTATACGACATAGACGCGGTGCGAAGGGGCGGGCGTGAAAATCTTTCCGTCGCGCTCGCCGATGCGGCGTCGCTTTGCTTTACGGATCGCAGCGCGGACATCGTGACCCTGCTTGAAGTGATGGAACCTCTTGCATTGCCTGAAAAAGCGGCTCTGGAAGCCGTTCGTGTGGCGCGCGGCTTCGTCATCGCGTCCGTGCCTTCGAAGGAAGACGACAACCCCGAACACCTCCATTCATTCGACAAGGCAAGGCTCGAAGAGATATTTTTGTCTGCCGGAGCGCGAAGGGTGAAGTTCGAATATGTGCTCAATCACCTGATCGCCATAGCCGCCCTTTGATCGATGATGAAACTTTACAAGTATCCACGCACTCATCACCTTGAAGGCTCACGGTTTCAACCGGGCGATGAAGAACTTGACTCGATTCCATTCTCTCAAATTCAGGGCCGCCATATCGTCGTCGAAGAAAAACTCGATGGCGCGAATACGGGAATAAGCTTCGACGACGAGGGCAGACTTTTTCTTCAAAGCCGCGGTCACTTCCTCGACGGAGGCCCGCGCGAACGTCAGTTCGATCTCGTCGCCGCTTACAACGCGAGAGTGCGAATCGTTTATCTCGAAACTTCTCCCGACAGACTTTATGAACAGAATCGCAGACGCGACGAGGCGGTGCCGAATGCCGTCATCAATCGGCTGCTCGATCAATGGGAAGTGCCTGATCTGACTGAAGCGCACGAGGTCGACTGCGTGCATTATTATTGACCCGCGTACTTTATGCCCTGAGCCATAACGCTAAAAGTCGCTCAGGAGCATTGAGTTCGAGGCTGCCTCGTAATTTATCGCCGGGATGCTCAGAGGATCGGCGAACTCAGTCGATGCATCCTCTCCTTCGGGCTTGTTGACAATCGAAAAAGTTCCGGGGGAAGCAGCGCTGTAGTCTTCCTTTGCGAGAGAATAGACTGCGCAATAGATGCCGGAGAAGACCTCATCTCTGTCATATTTCATGCCGATCCTTTCCAGAACCCGACGCGCGGCAAAATTCTCTGGCCGCGTAATGGCAACGATGAAGTCGATCTGCAATAGTTCAAACCCGTACCAGAGAGCGGCTGCCGAAGCTTCGGAGGCGAGTCCTTTGCCCCAGTATTCTTTTTTCAGGAGAAAGACAAGCTCCGGCAGGTTGTGATGCAGGGTCAGGCCGCAAAAGCCCAGAAACTCATCCTTCTCCTTATTGATTACCGCCCATCTCCCGAAACCGTGCGGGCGAAGAGAGTTTCGTATGTATATCTCAAGGTGAAAAAGTATTTCCTCTTTCGAAAGGGGGTTTCCATCTTCCAGGTATTTCATTACCTCCGGGTCGCTGCATACGAGGGAGAAATCATCGAGGTCATCGATCGTGAACCGGCGCAGCAAAAGGCGTGGCGTATTCATTTCAAGTAAGGGCATCTTTGCTCCTTGTGATGTGCGGGATTTCAGCGCGCGACCTTTGATTGATCGCGCGCTGTTGCCGGATGATTGCTCCCAGGGCCACTATCAAACGGCAAACTCCAGACCTGCGCAACAAGGCGGCTGTTGCAGCTAAGTCAGCACAAAATGTTTGTTGTACTAACAAACACTGGGCCTGCAAAGGCCCGATGGCATTATGGCTCTAATTCCGCACGAATACCATTAATTTTCGATTGTTTTTTTATTATAGCGGCATTCAGTTGGGTGAGCAGGTTGCTCTCTCATTAACACCGCGCGATTGATCGCGGTGTTAATGAAAAGGTTTTGCTCGAAGCATTCAACCTGTTCATCCATCTGCATACCGCTATAAGAGCCGTAAACGATCCGCGACCCTCTTTGCAGATCGAGAAGAGTTGCGCATCTACGGCTGTTGGCGCGAATACTCTTTGTGAACTACGGGCTGGACTTCTGACCTTTCTTCAACTCATCAAGCTCTTTTTGAACGGTGTCTACGAGCCGTTTGTACTGTTCGGTCATTTGTGGATCAGTAGTTTTTTCCGCGAGCTTCTTCAAAGCCATCAACTGCGCGGTCTTGAGCGCCGCGCTGGCAGGGACTTCGACATCGGGCTTGACGCCTGTGCCTTCCCAGTTCGTTTTAGTGATGGGATTGATCGCGCGTCCCGAAGGCACGAAGACCGAAAAATGTTCCTGCACTCGCTGATTGCCGCCGGGATGCGCGCCTCCTCCGGTGGTCTCTCCGATGATAGTCGCGCGCTTGATGTTTTTCAGATTGTAGGTGAATTCTTCTGCCGCAGAAAAAGTTCTGTTGCTCGTCAAAACATACACATCCTTTTTGCCGCCGAAACGTCGCCCCGGCACGTGAGGCAACGTCCACCACTGACGGGTAGAGTCGGACGGACGGAAATAAAGATCGTTGAGGTGAACAGTGTCATCGAAAAGATAGCTCGACACCAGAGCGACCATCGCCGGAGAGCCTCCCCCATTGCGTCTGAGATCGATTATCAAAGCATCCGAGTTAGCAAGAAAGCTCATCGCCGCTGCTGCCGTCTCTCCGCCCATCCCGGCGTCGAAGAATCCCATCATCTCAAGGTATCCGATATTGCCGCCGAGTCGCTCGACCTTCTCGAAACCGAAGTTGACTCTCTGCCCGGAGCGGCGAAATTCTTCGATCTCTTCGGGCGTAGGCGGGCGATTTTCTCTCACTCGGATCGGTTCATGGCTGTAGCGGACTCGGAGGTGTTTGTCGCGGCTCACCTCCTGAAGATCAGCGGTGAGTTTTGCGGCGAAGGCTTTCGCGCTCGTGATCTGATCGTATTCCTTTTTGCTCAGGCGGTCGCGAATCGCCGATTCCATCTTCCTGGCTGTTTCAGGAAAGACGTAGCTCTGGTTGAGATTTTTGATAACGCCTTCGATCACTTCCGCTCGAACCTTTGCCTCGATGGTGAGGTCGGGCTGTTCGACAGGCCCTTGAGCCAAAGCGATCTGCGATGCAATCATCAGCGTAATAATTAACGCGATCATTTTTTTCATGTTTCGATCTCCTCATTTTATAGTCTCGAAGGACGCAAAGAAGCGGGGAGATGAAAACGTCCTTCGCGCCCTTCGAGAGAGTTATCCGTCAACGGACGGAGCTTTTCAAGCCGCTCAACCCGTAAATCTAGCATCAGCGGGCGAAGAATGTATTGCACAGTTGAAAGGTATTTGACTGAAAGAAAGATCGTGTTTTGTCATTGGTCATTTGTTGAGCTTCAGAAGCTTTCAGGATCGATAAATGACAAGGGATTAAGCACGCCGGAAAATAAGTTGCTGAACTGTACTGCGATTTGAGATTTCCAATTTGATAGGGCAGAGGCGTTGCTTCAACCGAGATGGCTTATTGAATAATAGTCTAATTTTTTAGTTTCCAGTGTAAGGACGACGGACGATTCAATTCGATTGAAAAGCTTTGCGGTACTGATCGGGAGTGAGGCCGGTTTGTTGTTTGAACGTCCTCGTGAAATGGCTCTGATGCGAAAAACCTGCGGCAAGCGCGATCTCGACGAGAGGGCGCGCGGAAGCCGCGATCTCGCGGCAGGCATACTCGACCCTCAGCCTTCGCAGATACTCGCCAATCGTGCAACGGTAATTGAGACGAAAGACGCTGGCCAGATAAACCGGATGCACCCCGACTGTAGAGGCAAGAGCGGCGATGGTGAGCGACTCTGAAAAACGGGAGTGAAGAATCTCTCTGGTTTGTTCGAGCCACAGGGGCGATTTGCGTTCGCATCCGGCCTGACGGCGCGAGGCTTCGGCTATCATTTCGAGCAGCACGCCTTCGATTGCAAGCTCGCTGGCCTCGTCGTCGTTGAGAAATTCCCTGTAGAGTTTCAAGGCAAGCGCGGACATCGCGCCGCCATGAAATTCGGCCTGAGTGTCGAGGACTCGCGAACAACGTCGAATGCGATCGAGCAAGAGGGGAGTGAATTCGATATTGAAAGAGCGGACTTCCGAGTTATGAAACCGTTCGGAGTGAACTTCACCGGCAGGGTGAAAAGCGAGTGTGAGGGGCTGACAGTCGCGGGTTTTCGCGCCGTAGCTTTCGGTGTAGCCGCCCTGTCGGACGAGGCAGATATAGCCGTTTTCATGCGAATGACGCGGCACTTCCGCCCCCGGCGCATAGCGCGTTTCAGTGAGCGTGAATCCCGTGACCTCGCGTCGGCGAATGATCTCCCCGCAGAAATGACCCTTGCATAATTTCATGATTTTCTCCCCGCTCGAAGACTCAAGTTAATCAACGAGCGGGGCGAGCGAGTCGTTCCAAAAGATCGAATTCGCCGGTCGGATGGGATGTCAGGCGTGGTCGCAGAGTATGTCTCTGTTTGTAGATATTTGCTTGACTGCCGCGTGGTTTCCAGTACAATCTGCACACCTCAACTTCACTGCCACGAGTGCAGTCGAGGAGACCGAATGTCAGTCAAGCTAGGCTCTCGACCTAAGCCAGAACAGCAGCATCGCTAACACCATGCCTAGCTCTAGTTCAGGAGTCGCTTCATGCTGAGTTGTTTCGTTCGCTTCTTTCGTGTCAACAGATTCTTCCGGGATGATTCTGTTGAGCGTCATTCCGCAGCAGGCGCAAGCCCCCTCTACGGGAGTGCATTCACACCATCTGCCCCCGACTTGTGTATGCCCTCCGAAAACCGGAAAGGACAAAGCGAAGATGAACAGGAAAGCCGCCAACGCACGTTTCATAGTATCCTCCTTAAAGCATTCCGCCGGATTCTATCAGCAAATTTTAAGCGGTGCTTCGAGCTTTCAGGGGATGGGTAAAGGACTTGTCAAAGCCGCAGAAATCGCGCAATCGTTTCGCCGGGACGAACAGGTGGAAGAAATCGCTTCAGCCCTGTGCGGTCTTCCGATAAGAGAGTTCCAGTTGATAGGCCAATACTATCTCGGCTGGTGCGCATACCGAAGAGGCGAGAACGCGCGAAGCATATTTGAGAACATTATTGAAAAATCCGATCTGTACAGAGCCAAAGCTTTATGGTCATTGGCGGCTGTTGAAGCAGGTCGGGGAGACTTCGAAGCGGAACTCAAATATTTTAATGAATCACTGCGATATGCTGCCGATCCTGGAACACTTGTAGAGTTATATAGAGGCATTGCAATTGTAAAAGCGAAGGAGGGATTTCATCAGAAGGCATTGAAAGACCTTGAAGGACTTGGGCCCATGCTGCACTACGCTAAACCCCGTGTCTACTATGACTGTTTGAATTCGCTCGCAGTGGAGTTAGGTGTGGCCGGGAGAGCGGAGGAAGCGCGCAACATTTGTAAAGTAGTTCTTGGATCGCCGTTCGCTCCTGCTTACTCCGAGTGGCGAGAAACAGCCGAAGAAGTCAGAGAGTCAAGCCGGTCGTTCGTGGCGTTGAATTCGACACGAGAGAATAATGTTGTATGTTTTACTCCGAGAGAGGCGACAGACAGGCCGGAAACTACAACGGCAAAAGTACTAAAGTTCGACAGGTTGAGAGAAGAACAGATGACGAAGAAAAAGAGCGTAAACAAGTCGGCAGGAAAAACGAAAGCTGAGAAGGCTCTTGAGGCCAGAACGAGGGTACTGGTCGATGATGTGCCTGAGAGTTCGATAGATTTGGTACTGAGGATATTGGAGGAGCCGAACATATCGGAAAGTAAAAAGGAAGCGATAATGAAAATCCTTGAGACAACCGATAAGAAATAAAAAGATCGAGATTTGAGACGAGCCTGAAAATCTTTTCACACGACCGTGTTTTGTCATCAGCTTATCGTTTCTGCATTCGCTCTTATTCAACGTGCGGTGGGTGAAGTCTTCCCGCGGCATGATAGAATCCGGTCAGAGTAAAAACGATATGAGCATAGAAGTCGAAGCGATTTACGAAGCAGGCGTTTTCAAACCCCTCGCGCCGATTCCAAACCTCAAATAGCATGAAAAGGTTCGTTCAGTCGTAGAGTCTGTTGGTTTGATAGCCTCTCAACGACGACAGTGAATCGAGGGCGATGCAGAGCTTGCTCGCGAGATAGCAGTGTCACCGGATTGCGAATTGTTCGAAGGTTAGCCGCAGGATGCAAGCTTTGCTTAGGCTCAGGTTTTTGTGTAGAATCCGTGTTGTCGGACACCGCAGAACTTTCATAATCAGCAGCGATCCGGCCATCATTTTCAATTACAGGAACAAAGGTATGGAGTCAACAACGATTCTCAACAATGTCGAAGAACGTCACATCGAAGAACTCGATTCCGTGACGATCCGCTTTGCGGGAGACTCAGGCGATGGTATGCAGTTGACCGGCACACAGTTTACCAACACGTCGGCCATCGTCGGCAACGATATCTCCACGCTGCCGGATTTCCCGGCTGAAATCCGCGCCCCGGCAGGAAGTTTGCCCGGTGTATCGGGGTTTCAGTTGAACTTTTCCAATCACGACATTCGCACTCCCGGCGATCAACCGGATGTGCTGGTGGCTATGAACCCGGCTGCGCTCAAGGTCAATCTCGAAGACCTCGAAAAAGGCGGAATCCTGATCGTCAACACGGACGCTTTCAACGAAAACAATCTCAAGAAAGCGGGCTATGCCGCCAATCCGCTCGAAGACGGAACACTGGCCGGTTATCGATTGTTCAAAATCGCTATCACCACAGCCAACCGCGCCGCGCTGAGGGGCGAAGTTTCGATCACGCCCAAAGAGATCGACCGCTGCAAAAATTTCTGGGCGCTCGGATTGATGTACTGGCTTTATGATCGCCCGCTCGATCCCACGATGAGATGGATCGAAGCCCGTTTCAAAAACAAAACGGAACTCATAAAAGCCAATCAGACCGCGCTGCGCGCAGGCTTCGCTTACGCTGAAGCGGCGGAGCTTTTCACCACGCACTACAGGGTCAAGAAAGCTGCCATCACTCCGGGCAAGTATCGCCAGATCACAGGCAATGAAGCGACCGCGCTCGGATTCGTCGCGGCATCTGTGCTGGCCAAAACGCCGCTCTTTTATGCCAGCTATCCCATCACGCCAGCAAGCGACATACTTCACGAGTTATCGAATAGAAAAAATTTCGGCGTGAAAACTTTTCAGGCTGAAGATGAGATTGCAGCCGTCTGCGCCGCCATCGGAGCCGCATTTGCAGGTCAACTGGGACTTACGGGTACGAGCGGGCCGGGGCTTGCCCTCAAAAGCGAAGCCATAGGGCTTGCCGTTATGACCGAGCTTCCGCTCGTCATAATCGATGTTCAGCGCGGCGGCCCATCTACCGGGCTTCCGACGAAGACCGAGCAGGCCGACCTCCTGCAAGCGATGTTCGGAAGAAACGGCGAATGTCCTGTCGCCATAGTCGCGCCTGCAACTCCCGGCGACTGCTTCCACATGGCTATAGAAGCTTTCCGCATCGCCGTCGGTCATATGGTTCCGGTGATATATCTCTCGGACGGCTATCTGGCAAACGGGGCCGAGCCGTGGCGCGTGCCGAGTATCGATGAGCTTCCGCCGATAGATGTCGAATTTCAGACCGACCCGAAAGGATTCGCTCCTTACCTGCGAGACCCCGAAACGCTGGCTCGCCCGTGGGCCGTTCCCGGCACTGCGGGATTGGAGCATCGCATAGGCGGAATCGAAAAACAGGACATCACGGGCAATGTTTCTTATGAGCCTGAAAATCACATGCACATGGTTTTGACCCGCGCCGAGAAAGTCGCGCGCATCGCCGACGATATCCCTGATGCGGAGGTCTTCGGCGAAGACGAAGGAAGATTGCTCGTCATCGGTTGGGGTTCGACACACGGTTCGATCACGTCGGCGGTCGAAGAGATGCAGCGACGCGGCAAGCGGGTGTCGAGCATTCACCTTCGCTATCTCAATCCGTTCCCGCCGAATCTGGAAAGACTTCTCGGAAGGTTTGATCGCGTGCTTGTGCCTGAACTCAACATGGGCCAGCTTGCTATGTTGCTGAGGGCCAGATTCCTCGTGCCTGCGATCTCCTACCCGAAGGTCAAAGGCAAGCCGTTCAAGATCAGCGAGCTTCTCGCACGAATGGAAGAGGTATACGAAGATTGATTTGAGATTTCAGATTTGAAATTTGAGAGATCAGTGAAGATCGATTTCAGATTTGAGATCATGAGATATTAAATTTTCAGATTTGAGATCATGAGATATCAAATTTTCAGATTTGAGATCATGAGATATTAAATTTTCAGATTTGAGATTTCATATCTCAGATTCGAGACATCCGCAAAGACCGGTTTTGAAATTTCAAATCTGAGATCACGATGATAACCGGTTTTGAAATTTCGAATTTCAGATTTGAAATCACAGGAGAGAAACCAGGAGAGAAACAATGAGCGCAAACATTGACAAAGGTAACGGGGACGCCGAGACGCCGCCCGTCAAACTTACGAAAAAAGATTTCGTTTCAGATCAGGAAGTCCGCTGGTGTCCGGGCTGCGGCGATTACGCTATCTTGGCGCAGGTTCAAAAAGTGATGCCTGAGCTTGGCATCAGTCGCGAAAATACCGTGTTCGTTTCCGGCATAGGATGTTCGAGCCGATTTCCCTACTACATGAACACCTACGGATTTCACTCCATACACGGTCGCGCGCCCGCAGTCGCTACTGGCATCAAGGCGTCGAACCCGGAACTGAGTGTGTGGGTCATCACCGGAGACGGCGACGCGCTTTCAATCGGCGGCAATCATCTCATTCATGCTATCCGTCGCAATCTCGACATCAACATCATACTGTTCAACAACCGGATTTATGGTCTTACGAAAGGGCAGTATTCGCCGACTTCGGAGTTCGGCAAGAAGACCAAGTCGACTCCCTTCGGCGTTATAGATTATCCGCTCAACCCGCTTTCGGTCGCGCTTGCTGCCGAAGCGACTTTCGTAGGCCGGTCTGTAGACACTCACACCGCGCATCTGCAAATGATCGTCGAGCGCGCGATGCGTCACAAGGGAGTGTCGTTCGTCGAGGTCTATCAGAACTGCAACATCTTCAATGACGGCGCGTTCGATATGTTCACAGACCGCGCGGTGAAGGATGATCGAATGATCGAGCTTGAACACGGAAAGCCATTGGTGTTCGGCAAGGAGCGAACGCGCGGCATTCGCATGAGAAGCGATATGCATCTCGAAGTGGTCGAACTTGGCGATGAGACGAGCGAAGACACTTTGATCGTGCATAACGAAAAAGCGCCTGATACTTATCTCGCTTACATGCTGGCAAGGATGGAGTATCCCGACTATCCGGTGCCTGTCGGAGTATTTCGCGATGTCGAGCGACCGACCTATGAAGCGATGATGGACGAGCAGATCAAAGCGGCTGTCGCTCGACTTGGGACGGGCGATCTGGAAAAACTCATCAACAGCGGCGACACGTGGATCGTCGAATGAAGATTCATTGTGAATCGAAAAACTAAAGGGGCGGCACTCCGCCCCTTTTTTCATCAAGCCTCGGAGCGCGCCATTAGTTTGCGACACATCATCCGCGGCGTTAGCGGCGCGTTGATTTTAGCCGGATCTTTCAAGGCCCGGTATCGCGAGGAGTGCGATTTCTCGTCGCGTCAGCGACGATTGAATTCATCTCAAGCCAGCGTGCTTCCAGCGTGCGCCCCCGGATTCCTGCCGCGTGAAATGAACGTCAGCGCATGAATTTGCGACGGATCGAAAGCGCCAGCAGCGCGGCCTGCACAGGGCCGAGTATCGTCTCAAGAGTCACCAGCGCATGAGCCGTGTCGGTCAGCGGCTTAGGCTCAGGTCTTTGCAGACTCATAACTCCGAGGCTGTAGGTGAAAGATCGTCGAAAGCCAACAGGCTCGCCGACAAGATCGATTGCGTCTGCTACTTCGACTCGTGATCTTGTAAATCCCACCTGTGTGTAAAGCAGCCCGAAGAGCAACCAGACAGCCAGAAGCATCAGCGAGGCGCGGCCAATTCTTTCGCCGTACCCGCTCGCAAGCCAGTACCACCAGTGCAGAGACAGGAAAGCGAATCTTCCTCCCGGCTCGCGCCTCCGAGTATCCATCGACATATATCGAAACTTCGACGCTTCCTCCTCTTTGTAAAACGGCAACCCGGAACAGGCTGATTGCGCCCACCACCCACAGTCGCAAACGAAAGCAGGCTTGGGTGAAGCCTCTGACGTAACTTTCTCATCGGCTCTGATTTTTTCCTTCGTCGACATGTGCGCCTCCCTGTCGCGGAGAATGAAAGTGTTTCGAGCAGTGCGATAAAATCGCAGCGCATCCGACGCGCTGCCCCTCACTACACATGACGGAAACGGCGGCGAATCGAATCGTTTTCTTTTCAACCGGCTCGATCATTCCTGCAAAGTATCTCAGCATAGATAGGTGGAGCGATCTTGTAGGGGCTGTTGAAGTATATCGATTTCACGCTGGGCCGCCCACAGAGGGACGGCCCTACAGGTCATTTATATTCTTTGCAAGAACCCTGATCAGCAGATGAAAACAGATTTGCGGGATATGAGAAAGAGGAGAACGACAATGACACAAAAACCGCAGTGCCGCAGCAGAAAAGCTGTTGAAACAGTTTCCGATTCTGGCTTTCGCTTTTTCACCGCGATCAATCGCGGTGTTAATGAAAAAGCTGCGCGAGAGCAGGCTTGCGCGCTGGAAGTCGTCAAACTCCTGCGATCAATCGCGGTATTAATGAAAAGGGCGCGCGCGAGCCGCGCTTTCGAATGCGGAATGTGGAATTCGGAATTGATCAACTCCGCATTCCGCACTCCGCATTCGCCTCACCGCCCACCGCCCACTGCCCACTGCCCACTACTCATACCTGAGCGCTACCATCGGATCGACTTTCGTGGCCCTTCGCGCTGGGACGAAGCAGGCCGCGAGTCCCACCACTGTCAACAACGCTCCGACCAGAGCGAATGTCAGCGGATCAGTCGCGCTCACCTCGAATAACAAACTCGCCATCCATCGCGTCAGCACGAACGCGCCCGCAAGACCTGCGACAAGCCCCGTCACGGTCATCTTCAAACCCTGACCCAAGACCATCGCCAGCACGTTTCGACGGCTCGCTCCGAGCGCGACCCTCACGCCTATCTCCTGCGTGCGTTGCGCCACGGTGTAAGCCATCACGCCGTAAACGCCGACTGCCGCGAGAAGCAGCGAGATGACGGAAAACGCGCCGAGCAAGAGCGAAAGGAAACGCGGTCTCACCATCGATTCGCCTACAACATCGCTCATGGTCTTGAGATCGTAAATCGGCACGCTCGAGTCCATTTCGTTGACCGCAGACCGAATGCCCGCCGCGCCCGCCGCCGCGCTCCCATCCGTTCGCACGATGAAGCTCATCTCGTTATCTATGAAGTCGGCCACCTGCGGCAGAAAGAAATAAAGCTCAGGCCCCGCAGGTTTATCGACGCCCGCGTTTTTGGTGTCTTCGACTACCCCCACGATCGTGAACCAGACAGCAGGATCGCGAAAACCAGGATTGATTCGCTTTCCGAGAGGGCTTTCCTGCCAGAAACGTCGCGCCATAGTCTGATTGATGACGACGACCTTCTGCGTCGTGTCGCCTCTGTCCGTTGGTTCGAACAAGCGACCTTCGACGGTTCGTATGCGCAGCGACTTGAAATAATCTTCGCTGACCAGATTCCAGTAATCGACATTCTCGGCAGGCCCTTCGGGCGTCGATTGATAGCCTTCGATATCGGTGTCATTGGCGTCGATAGGTCTGAGAGGAGGCAGGCCGCCTGCCAGCGCCACCGAAGTGACGCCGGGAAGTCGGGCCAGTCGCTCCTGAAGATCGTTTGCGAAACGCAGCCGGTCAGGGCTTCGATATCTCGATGCGGGCAGTTCGAGACTGAACGTCATCGCTCCTGCCGGATCGAATCCTAGATCGACCTGACTGAGTTTCCAGAAAGCGCGAATCATCAGCCCCGATCCGATCACAGGCACGACCGCGAGCGCGATCTGCACGATGACGAGCGCCTGCTTGACTCGACTGCTTCCTCCCGCCGTCCTCTGTCCCGCAGAGCGAATCCACGTGGCAAGATTGTTCTCGCGCATCTGCGCAAGCGGCGCGAGCGCGAATATGAATACGGACAAAACAGAAATGCCGAGCGTGAAGGCCAGCACCGTAAGATCGATGCTCATCTCTGCTGTGCGCGGCACGCTGTCAGGGGCCGCCGCCAGAATGAGGCTGAGTCCCGCGCGGGCAAGCCCCGTGCCTGCCGCGGCTCCAAGCACGACGAGAATAGAGGCTTCGGCCATGAATTGCCGCAACAATCTTCCGCGCCCTGCACCGAGCGCGAGCCGCATAGCAAACTCGCGCCTTCGCACCTCGGCTCTAGCGAGCAGTAGGTTCGCCACGTTGACGCAGGCGATCAATAATACGAAAGCGACCGCGCCCAGAAGCATCAACACCGCGGGCCGCGCCGCGCCGACCACATCTTCGTGAAGCGAGAACATAAGGACAGGATGAAATTCGGGATTGAGCAAATGTGGCGCGCGATTCTCACCCTGCCATCCGGCCATAAGGGAAGCCATCTCACTTCTGGCCTGCTCGACGCTCACATCCGGCTTGAGCCGCCCGATGACGTTGAGGAAATGATTGCCGCGCCTGCCGGGACTCGCAGGGTCGAACTGGAACGGAGCGAAGACTTCCGCCGGATCGTTGCTGCCCGGTGGAAAGGCGAACCCCGCAGGCATAACTCCTACAATGGTGTAGGGCTGCGAATCGATCAGAACCTCTTTGCTGATGATGTCATCGGTCGCGCCGAATGCGCGCCGCCATAATCCGTCGGAAATAATCGCCGTGCGCGGCCCGCCGCGCGTGTCTTCTTCAGGCGCGAAGTTGCGCCCGCGCGCAGGCTCGACGCCGAGCGTCTCGATCAACCCCCGTGTGACAAGCGCGGCGGTAACTCGAATGGGCTCGCCGGTCGTCGCTACGTTAGCTCCACCCGTAGACCACGCGCCGATGCTTTGCCACGACTCGGCTTCTTTCTGAATGTCGTGGAATTCCGGCGGGGATATCCAGAACTTTTTCAATTCCATCGTCGGGAATTCGCTGTAGACGCGCACAAGCTTCGAGGGTTCCCCGTAAGGCAGCGGGCGAAGCAGAACCGCATTGACCACGCTGAAGATGGCAGTGTTAGCTCCTATGCCAAGCGCGAGCGTGATCACAGCGACAGCCGCAAATCCCGGCCTGCTCGCCAGCATTCTCATTCCATGTTTAAGGTCTTTCAAAAAATTGTTCATTCTTCTTCCTCAGAAGTCAGGAGTCAGTAGGTTACAGGGAACAGGTTACAGGGGACAGGGTAATGATGAATCGAATCGATCCCTGTCACCTGTAACCTATAACCTGTAACCTATTCATATCTGAGCGCAGTCATCGGATCGACTCTTGTGGCCCGACGAGCGGGCAGATAACAGGCTGCAAGAGCTATAACGATGAGGAGTGATGAAACGATTGCAAAAATTTGAGGGTCGCGCGGGCCTACTTCGAAAAGCAAACTCTGCATCAGCCGAGTCAATGCCATCGCAGCAGCAAGCCCGATAGCGATTCCCGCAAACGTAAGCGCGAGACCCTGGCTGACGACGAGCCGCAATACATCGCTTCGACGCGCGCCCAGCGCCATGCGAATGCCTATCTCCTGAGTTCGCTGCGCGACGCTGTAGGATAGCAATCCGAAAATCCCTATTGCCGCAAGACCCAAAGCGACCGCGCCGAACATCGACATCAACATCATATTGAAACGCGGACGGGCGACTGAGCCGGAAAGCAGACCTTCGAAGGTGTTCGTCTCGGCGACGGGTTGATCCGCGTCAAGCGACCACACCTCGTTGCGCACCGCAGCAGCGAACGACATCGGGTCGCCATCTGTTCGCACAAGTAGATTCATTCCGGTCTGAGGAAACTGGCGGGCCGGTATGTAGTAGGCCGGTTCGCTGACCGCGCTCAACCCGTGCGTTTTCACGTCTCGCGCGACGGCGACTATCTCGAATGATGAAGGAAGCCGCTGATCCATATAACGCGAAGGCGTGGGTATTGAAAGCTTTCGGCCAAGCGGATTCTCATCGGGGAAATACAACCGCGCGAATGACTCATTGACTATCACAACTCCCGAATGCTCTGCATCATCGTGATCCGCGAATGGCCGCCCGGTGATGAGCGCGATGCCTGCCGCGCGGAAGTAATCCGGACTGACTATGTGAAGATCAGCGGATGCGCCTTGAGAAGTGCGCCCATCGATAGAGAAAGAGTCTACCCAATTCGATTCAAGGGGATGATCGTAAGCTATGGCTGTCGACTTCACTCCGGGAATCGTTTTCACTCGTTCGAGCAACTGGTCGTAAAAAGCTGAAGCGCGCCGCCAGTCTCCATATCTCGACTGAGACAGCGACAGCGACATGACCAGAACCTTGTCAGGGTCGAATCCGGCCTCGACCTGACTGAGCCGATAGAAACTTCTTATCAGCAAAGACGCGCCTACGACGAGTACGACTGCAATCGCCATCTGAGACACCACAAGCGCGCGTCGGAGAGGCTGGCGACCGGTTCCCGCGCTTCGCCCGCCTTCCTTGATCGCCGCCTGCAAATCCGTCTTCGATGCCTGCAAAGCCGGAACGAGGCTCACCATCGCGCTGGTCGCAAGCGAAAGCGCGAGCGTGAAGCCCAAAACATTCGCGTCGAGGGCGACCTCATCGAGGCGGGGAATCTCCTGCGGGATTATTCGCATCAATGCCTTGATGCCGAAGCTGGCAAGCCCTATTCCTATCGCGCCGCCAGCAAGGGCGAGCAGTAAACCTTCAGACAAAAACTGGCGCACCAATCGGGCGCGACTGGCTCCCAGAGCCGATCTTACGGCTATCTCACGTCGGCGCGCGGCCATCTGAGCCAGCGACAGAGATGCCACATTCGCGCACGCGATCAACAGCACCAGCCCGACTGCGCCGAGCAGGACGAGCATCGCCGTCCGCGTCTCGCCGACCACTTCATTCACGAATCGATTCACGAGAATGCCTTCGCCGCGATTGGCCGCATGTTTCTGTTCAAGTTTCGCGCCGAGCGCGTTCATTTCCGCCTGAGCCTGCTCGACGGAGAGGCCCGCTTTGAGTCGGCCAATGACTCCGAAGACGTGCGAGCGGCGATTGGTCGCGCGCTGTCCTTCAATCGACATAGGCAAAAAGTATTGCTGATCAGCCGGATTGAAAGGGAGTTTCGCGGCGGTCAAGGGGCGTGTGGGATAAATGCCGGGAGGCATCACTCCGACGACTTCGAAGCTCGTGCCGTCGAGCATGATCGTGCTGCCGACGGCTGCCGGGTTCGAAGCGAACCTGCGCTGCCACAACTCGTCAGAGAGAATGATGACCTGCCCTCTGCCCGATTGGTGTTCTTCAGCGAAGAATGCGCGGCCACGAGCAGGCTGAACGCCGAGCGTTCGGAAATAGCTGCTGCTCACCGCGCAGCCTGCGAGTTGCTCAGGCTCGCCCTCGCCCGTGAGGTTGACGGTTGAATAGCTGAAGGCCGCCATCTCTTCGAAGGATTGATTCTGATTGCGCCAGTCGAGGAAGTTGGCCGGAGCGACGCGAAACCTGCTCACGCCCTTTTCAGGAATCGTCTCCCATAGCCAAACCAATCGATCAGGTTCCGAGTAGGGAAGCGGACGGAGCAGCACCGCATTGACTACGCTGAAGATAACGGTGTTCGCGCCTATGCCAAGCGCAAGCGTCATAATCGCAATCGCAGCGAAGCCCGGTTTTTTCATCAGCATGCGGAGAGCGAATCGTAAATCCTGCATAGTCCCTCCAATCAGGTTACAGGTGACAGGGAACAGGGAACAGGTAAGAACGAATTGAAGCAACCCCTGTAACCTGTAACCTGTAACCTGTCACCTGTAACCTACTCGTATCTGAGCGCGATCATCGGATCGACCTTCGTAGCCCTACGCGCAGGCACGAAACAGGCTGCCAGAGCCGTTCCTGTCAATACGAGCGAAACGAGGATGAATGTCACGGCATCGGTCGCCGTCACCGCGAACAGAAACTCCGACAGCACACGAGTCAACGCGAAAGCCGCGCCAAGACCGATGATGACTCCTGCCATAGTTAAAAGCATTCCCTGACTCAAGACCATGCGGATTATGTCGCGCCTGCCTGCGCCGAGTGCCAGTCGAATGCCTATCTCGCGCGTGCGCTGCGTGACCGAATAATTGATCACGCCATAGATTCCGAGCGCCGAAAGTATCACCGCGACTGCGGCGAACAGCGCGAGCAGCAGCGCGCGAAAACGCGGCTCGGCGGTCGAACGACGCAGAAGCTCATCCATCGTGCGGATGTTGATGACCGGAAGATTTTTGTCCATCAACGACACTTCGCTTCTGACCGCGCCGATTATTTCGCCTGGCTCAGAAGCCGTTCGAAGCACGACGACCATCGAACGCGGCCACGAATCCTGAAAATATGGAACGTAGAGTTCAGGCTTCGCTTCCTTATCCAATCCGAAGTGCTTCACGTCGCCCACCACGCCCACGATCTCGCGCGAGATGTGTTTGCCCGTGTCGGAAGTGATACGAAGGCCGATAGGGTCTGTGTCAGAGAAATATTCTCTGGCGAATGCTTCATTGATTATCGCTACCGGCGCGGTGTCGGTCTGATCGCGCTCGGCGAATTCGCGCCCTGCGGTGAGAGCCACGCCCATGGCGCGAAAGTATTCGGGAGTGATGGAGCGATATTCGGCGCACGGCTCCTGACCTGTCGGGGCGAGGCGATCATCTCTGGTGAAGCTGTCGCACGAATATCCGCCGCCGAGCGGGAGTATGTTGACTGCGGCAGCGGACTCGACACCGGGAGTGGCTTTGACTCGCTCGATCAGCCGTTCATAAAAAATTTTCGCCTGATGATTTTCCGCGTAATCGCTCTGCGGCAGCGAGAGTTGAAGCGTAAGCAGTTTGTCCGTTCTGATGCCCGGATCGACTCGTGTGAGCAGCCACAGACTTTTTATCAGCAGACCTGCGCCGACGAGCAGCACCATTGATAGGGCCACTTCGCCGATGATCAGCGCGCTGCGCAACCGATTGCCGCGCGCCTCGCCGCCCGCGCCGCCTTCCTTGATCGCAGTCGCAACGTCGGGCTTCGACACCTGAATCGCAGGTACGAGGCCGAACACGATTCCCGTCACAAGCGATACGCCGAGAGTGAAGCCCAGGAGACGAGCGTCTATGCCGACTTCATCGAGTCGCGGTATGCCGCCGGGTTGAAGCGCGATGAGCGCGTCCGCGCCCCACATCGCGATCAGAAGGCCGACAAGTCCGCCTGTCAGAGAAAGCAGCAGGCTTTCAGTCAACAGTTGCGTGATGATGCGCCTGCGACTGGCTCCCAGAGCCGATCTTATGGCCATCTCTTTTTGTCGCGCGGCGGCGCGAGCGAGCAAAAGGTTTGCGACGTTTGCGCACGCGATCAACAACACGAAGCTCACTGCGCCGAGCAGTATCCACAGCAGCGCGCGGCTGTCGCTCACTATAAGCTCTTTGAGCGAAGCTATGCTTGCGCCTTTGTCTTTGTTCGTGTCCGGGTATTGGGATTCGAGACGAGCAGCAACGGCGTTCATCTCTTCCTGCGCGCTCTTGATCGTCGCTTCAGGTTTGAGCCTCGCGTAGCATTCGAAGCGATGCTGGGAGCGATTTCTTTTGTAAGCCGCGGGGGTGATGGGTGCCCACATCTCGAAGGGGCGACCTCCGACGAGATTGCCCGGCATCTTGAACCCGGCGGGAAGGACGCCGATGACGGTATATATGTTTTTATTCATCGTCACCTGCTGGCCTACGACCTGCGGATCGGCATTGAAGCGACGACGCCAGAGATCATCGCCGAGTATGACGACGGGAGATGCGCCGGGGCGGTCTTCTTCTTCGAGAAAAGCTCGACCATAAGCGGGGCGGACGCCGAGCAGCGGAAAGAGGCTGGAGGAGACGAGCGCGACTTGAATTCTTTCAGGCTCATCGCCGCTCATAAGCGTCAGGCTCGTGCCGTCGACTATGGCCATTTCATCGAAGGTGGTCGCGTGCGCGCGGTAATCGATGAAGTCGGGATAAGAAACCGACTTGATGGCCGGGTTGCCTTCGCTCGGAGTCGTGGCGAACAGGCGAACGATTCGATCAGGCTCGGAGTAGGGAAGAGGATTGAGCAGGACGGCGTTGACGACAGAAAATACTGCCGAGTTCGCTCCTATGCCGAGCGCAAGCGCAAGCACGGCGACGGCGGTGAAGGCAGGTTTCTTCAAAAGTATTCGAAGAGCAAATCGCAAATCGTTCATAGTATTTCGTCCTTCGCCATTCGTCCTTCGTCATCTGCCAATGACGAAGGACGAATGGCAACTATTCATTTGAATACTGCGTTGAGGACTCGCCCGCGCTCGTATTCGGAATCGATAGTCTTTGCCGCCTCGACCAGGGCATTGCGCACAGTCTCGTCGGAGGAAGCCGCTGAAGCCGCCTTGATGAGAAGCTGCGCTTTTTCATAATCGGAAGAAATCCGCGTGGCCGAACGTATGATTTTGGTCAGCGCGGCTTTGTCCAAGTCGCCTTTCCTGAGCAGAGCCGCAAGCACGCGACCCTTTTCGTAATCCGATGAAATCGAATCGGCTCCTTCGATGATCGTGTCGCTGACGGGTCTCTTCTCGGCGGCTTTGACGAGAAGTTGCGCTTTTTCGTAATCGGAAGACATACCTGCGGCGGAGCGTATGACGGCGGCGAGCGCATTTCGGTCGAGGTCGGGGTTTTTGAGCAGAGCCGCAAGCACACGGCCTTTTTCGTAGCTCGATGAAATCGAGTTGGCTCCTTCGATGATCGCGCTGTCGTTGGATCGCCTCTCGGAAGCTTTGACGAGAAGCTGCGCCTTTTCGTAATCGGAAGAAATTTCCCGCACGGCCTGACGAACCGCGCGCTCGCGTGTGGCGGAGTCGAGTCGGTCGTCTTTCAACAACTCGTCGAAATAAATTCTTCGAACATAATCGCTTCGCAGGCGCGATATTTCCGCAAGCACACCGTCGGCTCCTTTTTCATCTATCAGGCGACGGACTCTTTCCGGCGCGTCGTATCCTCCCTGAAAGACGGCTTCCGAAATAATTCTTTTCAGCCACGCGCGGCCCTCATCGTCGAAAGGTCGTCGCTGTCCCTGAACGAAGTAGGAGCGAGTGATCGCCCCATTGGAAGAAAAGGCTTCGAATCGTCGCTTCACGCCGTCACGCTCTTCGGTCACTTCCATAGAGCCGCCTTCGGATATACTCGTGATATCAGAGTAATCTTCGGCAAACTTCGCCTTGCCATTTATCTTCAGGCGCAAGCGCACTCCGTCATCCGAGTGATTCCATATCCAGTTGCTGTTCGTGCGGCGGGTTTGATCCGCAGGTTTCGTTTGCGCGCCTGCAAAGATCAGAGCGAGAGACAAAAAGAAAACCTGAACGATCATCGAAAACCTCCTTTGTTTGTTGTCCGAAAATCGGCAACTGAAAACTGAAAACTGGAAACTGAAAACTATTCATACCTGAGCGCAACCATAGGGTCTACCTTGAGCGCCCTTCGCGCTGGCACTGCGCAGGCTCCCAGAGCCACTCCGGTGAGCGACGCTGCTATTAGGGCGAACGTCGCCGGGTCGGTCGCGCTCACGGTGTAGAGCAGGGTCGCCATGAATCTGGTCAGCAAAAACGACGCGATCAGCCCTAATCCGACGCCCGCTAGGGCAAGCAGAATCCCCTGACGTAGGATCATCTTCATGACATCTGCGGGGGCGGCTCCGAGAGCGAGTCGAATGCCGATCTCGTGCGTGCGTTGTGTGACCGAATAACTGATTACGCCGTAGATTCCCACTGAGGCCAAAATCAACGCGACGGCGGCGAGGATGCCGAACAACATCATGTTGAATCGCCTCTGCGACATCATCTGTCCGAGCATCGCGTCGATAGTCCTGATGTCATAAATCGCCTGATCTTTATCGATCTCCCATATGCGGCTGCGCATCGCCCCTATCAGATTCGCAGGGTCAGCGGAAGCGCGCACGATCATCGTCATGCCGGTGGAGGTCGCCTGAGCGTGAGGCAGAAAGGTTTCGCATCGCGGTTCCGAATCGAACCCTGTGCGCCGCATATCGCCCACGACGCCGACTATCGTGAGCCACGTATTTTGGGGGCCGGGGTCTCCGTAGCAGAACCGTTTGCCGAGCGGGTCTTCATCGGCGAAAAATCTGTTTACGAAAGTCTGGTTGATGATGACGACGGGAGTTTTGCCGTCCGCGTCGAGATCATCGAACAAGCGCCCGCGAATGAGCGGGATTCCCATCGTCTGAAAGTAAGCGGGCGTGACCGCATCTAATGGAACTTCGACTCGCTCCGGGTCAGGCACGGGCGGACGGCCTTCGATTGTGAAGGTGGTCGAGTTCGGAGTCTTGCTCAAAAATATGTCGGAGATAGCGCCTGCCGATTCGACCCCCGGCAACGAAGTGATTCGCTCGACCGCCTGTTTGTAAAAATCGGCAATCTGATTGCCTTCGCTATACTTCGCGCCTGACAACTGAACACGCATCGTCACCAGACGTTCGGGATTGAATCCGAGATCGAACTGCTGAAGCCGTATGAAACTTTTTATCATCAGTCCCGCGCCGACGAGCAGCAGAAGCGACAGCGCGACTTCGACCACGACGAGTGTGCTGCGAACGTGGTTTCGTCTTACGCTTCCCCCGGAACCGCGTCCTCCCTCTTTGAGCGTCGAGTTGAGATCGGGACGCGAAGTCTGAAGCGCAGGCGCGAGGCCGAATAGGAAACCTGTCAACAGCGAAACTCCGAGAGTGAAAACGAGTACCCGACCATCTATTCCGACGGAATCGAGTCGCGGAGTATCCGCAGGACTGAGAGCGATCAGCGCATCGAGTCCGAATTTGGCGACGAGCAATCCCAATGCTCCGCCCGCAAGCGAGAGAGTCAGGCTTTCAGTGAGCAGTTGACGGACGAGTCGCCCGCGACCGGCTCCCAGAGCCGTTCTTATGGCTATCTCGCGTTCGCGCGTAGCGGCGCGAGCGAGCAGCAGATTGGCGACGTTGGCGCAGGCGATCAGAAGTACGAAGCCGACGGCAGCGAACAAAGCGAGTATCGCCACGCGGACGCTGCCGATTACCTGTTGATGGAGGGCGACGAGGTTCGAGCCATAGCCTTCCTGATCGGGAAACTGTTCGGCGGTGTGAGCGGCGATTGCAGCCATATCGGCTCGCGCCTGATCGAGGCTCACATTCTGTTTGAGAAGCCCGATTGCCTTGAATGAAAAAAAGCTGCGCGCCGCTTTTCTTTCGGGGGAGAGCGCAATCGGAACCCATGCCTCGGTATCTTTTTCGGGAAAGCTGAAGCCCGCTGGCATGACTCCGACGACAGTGCGATTCCTTCCGCTGAGATTTATCTGCTGGCCTACGATCTGCGGGTCAGAGCCGAAGCGACGTTTCCACAATCCGTCGCTCAACACGACCACCGCGTCTTTGCCCGGTTCTTCTTCTTCGAGCGTGAACGCGCGACCGTAGGCGGGCTGGACGCCTAAAACGTCGAACAGGTTGGCCGTCGACCATGAGCCGAACACGCGCAGAGGCTCCCCCTCGTCGGTGAGAGTGAAGCTGCGATTGTTGAATGCGGCTATGGTTTCGAAGGTCTGGTTCTGATCGCGGTAGTCGGCGTAGTTCGGGTAGGAGTGCCAGTCCTGATCGATTCCCATGCGGGTGTTGTTCATCCAGACCATAACCAGCCGGTCGGGGTTTTTATAAGGAAGCGGGCGAAGGATGACGGCATTGACGACGCTGAATATGGCTGTCGTCGCGCCTATGCCTATGGCAAGAGCTATCACGACGATGAAAGTGAACGCAGGCTTTTTAGCCATCATCCGAAAACTGTAGCGCAGGTCTTGAAAGAAATTGTCCATCATTCACCTCCTTCTAAATTGACGCGGCGAGGCTTTCTGCGTATCGCCATGTCTCATTCACAGCGGAGCGCGGTCATCGGGTCTACTTTGAGCGCCCTCCGCGCTGGCACTGCGCAGGCTCCCAGAGCCACTGAAATCAAAATCCCTGAGACGGCGACCAACGTCACGGGGTCAGTCGCGCTCACGCCGGGGTTGAGACGCGCAAGCGAAATGAGATAGCCCGCGGTGAAATCATCTTCGTTGCCGGGATTGATTACTGCGGGAACCCACATATCGCATTCGCTCGAAGGGAAGTTGAACGAAGGCGGCATCACCCCGATGATGGTATGACTCTCGCCATCGAGAGTGATCTGACGGCCTGCGACGAGAGGGTCGGAACCGAAGCGACGCTGCCAGAGACCGTGGCTCAAAACGATGACGTGATTGTGACCGGGCTGGTCTTCATCGGGGGCGAACGTGCGACCGAGGGCGGCGTTTACTCCGAGAAGGGAGAAAAAAGAAGCGGTCGCTCGCGCGCCGGAAACTTGCAACGGCTCATCGAGTCCTGTGAGCGTGAATCTCCATGCGCTGTATGCAGCCAGGTCTTCGACGCTCTGGATATTATTTTTCACCTCTATAAACTCGGCTTTCGAGACGCTGGTGTTATATTTCTGCGGCCAGACGTGAGCGAGGCGGTCAGGGTCTTTGAAGGGAAAAGGCTGTATGATCGCCGCATTGACAACGCTGAAGATAGCGGTGTTGGCTCCCACTCCGAGGGCAAGGGCGAGGGTGGCCACCACTGTAAAGCCCGGACTCTTGACGAGCATTCGAAGGGCAAACCGCAGGTCTTGAAAAAAAGCTTGCACTTTTAACTCCTTCTCATCGGCTGTAGTTTTGTCCCGGACGAGAGACACGGACTCTCAACCCCACTGACCAAGTAGCGTGCCAGAACGGATGGTTGCTAAGTCATTGACTGAAGAGGATTGAAAGAAGAGTTGTGTGTGTGGCGATGAATCAGGGTGTGCGGTTTTGGGACTACACAATCCCAGCAGTGGCACGAACTGAGTGTGTGATCATAAAATGCGCTCTCAATCGATGAAGCGAAAATGGAGACCGATATGTATTGCCCGAATTGCGGAAAGACAAACTCGGCGGAGCAGAATTTCTGCCGCTCGTGTGGATTGAATCTTGAAAAAATCACTCAATCCATTGCCGAACAAATTCCAGCCGGAGAGATCGATCAACATATTCAAGGTCGCCACCGCATTGTAGATCGCTCGATTAAAATCGTTGCCGGGAGCGCCATCTCCATACTCGTGGGAAGCGTGCTGTGGGGGATCATCTACGAGGTGATCATTGTCAAAGGTGATGTGTTGACAGGATCGATATTTCTGGGTTTCATCATTGCGTTGGTACTCTTCGCCCTGCTTATGATCTACAGGGAATCGCTTCTGAAAGCATCAGGCAAAGGCTCTTCGGCCCGACAGAAGATAAGGCAGAGGGTAGACACTGAAAAGCTTTTGCCTGAAACGTCCGCTGAACCGCTGCCGAGCATAACGGAACGCACGACCGATCTGCTGATGGCAGAGAAAAAAGACAAAGGCGGTGAGTCATCGAGACCGAAAAGCGCGAGATAGGGTCGCACAGAGGCGATAAAGGAAAGGGAATCAAAAACAACGTTCCTGCAAAGTACCTGGGAACACACGCATCCTGCGTGCTAGGCTTCAAATCAAGAGACTATAGAAGACCCTAAAGTCTTTACTTATCGAGCAAGCATGCTAGAAGCGTGCGCCCAGGTCAGTCGCTTCCTTCCCTCTCAACTTACTTTGCAGGAACCCTGAATCAAAAAAAGCAAGCTTTGACCTCTGAGGAAAGGGTTGGTAATATGCAACCTGCAATGAGATTGCCCGCGTAGCTCAGGGGATAGAGCGTCGGTCTCCGGAACCGAAGGTCGCGCGTTCGAATCGCGCCGCGGGTATTCAACAGGCCGCCGTAAGGCGGCTATTTTCTTTGGTTTACGGAGAAGTTTCTTCATACCTACTGAATCTTATCGCTGCC
>Ga0187893_10000923_pt1 | contig 74071 bp, 60 predicted proteins | sample MA1701074metaG_FD_139574 | JGI IMG/M metagenome (GOLD analysis project Ga0187893, IMG submission 139574) | White microbial mat communities from a basaltic lava cave in the Kipuka Kanohina Cave System on the Island of Hawaii, USA - MA170107-4 metaG ...
CTACGAGCCGCCGGCTTTACGAGCCGCCGGGTTCACGCGCGCTACTCGCTCGCGTTCACTGCCGGCGGTACTGATCTACGAGCCGCCGGGTTCACCCCGGCGGACGTTCGGCGGGGGTAAACCCCGCCGCTCGTACATACTTCAATATTACGCGGCCGGGGGCGGCGCGCTCAGCGTAAAAAAAGGCCGGGTCCGGAAAACCGGACCCGGCCTCAAATTGCCCTTGTCTGCATTACGGTCGGCGGGAGAGAGGTCGAAACCCGGCCGCCGCAATGCGACGCAATCTTTTTCCGGCTTACCGCCGGCGGCGGACCAGCAGGCCCGCCAGGCCCAGCAGGGCCAGCGTCGTGGGTTCCGGAACTAATCTCAGATCCGGAACAAGCGACCGAATCGCACCACCCGGCGAGGCCAAATAGAAGCCGGTTCCGTACGCAGTATCGAGGTCCGGGTGGGGTGAAGTCTGGTCAGGTGCACCTCCGCCAGCAAGAGGTCCGGCGGTAAACCCGATTCCACCAACGGCAGTCCCGTCAGAGTTCGACCCGCCAATAGCACCACCCGCCGGAATCTCGACGAAAACATCACTCTCTTCGCCCAACGTCCAACAGATATCACCGCTGGCAATCCGGAATAACCCGACGAACGAACCATCGTCATCCGCAGCTCCGGGGCCCACGGGCGATCCGATGTTTAGAAATCCCATCCCATTATAATCTGCACCTGCAGGTGCGTTGGCCGTACCGGCCCAGCGACCGCCCGGATTGTTGACGGTAAGCGCAATCGAGTGCGTACCGCCACCGGTGACGTCCAACCCGCCACCGGTGACACCATACGTGCCGCCGGCGCCGGAGCCGGCCATCATCTCGGCCGAGTCCAGATACATCCACAACTCAAGCGTTGCACATCCCGGCCCCCCGGACGTATCGATCGAGGGGTTGAGACCCGCTCCAAGGGCACCGGCGCCGGACGTCGCCGCGTTCGACGAAGCCGGGGACGCGAGGAAGAACAGCACCTCGGCCCCGCTCGCGTACGACGCGATCGCCAGAACGGCCGTCGCAATCCAAAGACCTCTCTTCATAACCGCACTCCTTCTCGATTAACCGAAACCCTTTGGTTTCTTCTTTTCCCCTCACCGCCGTTGGGCGGGCGAGGACTTCCTTACCACTTCCTCACCCCATCATACCGGATGGTGCGCTCCATTTCAAGCCCCCTAATCCCTCCCGAACTTCGGGAGGGATCGGGGGCCAAATACGCGGTTCCTGCGTTACGGACAAGCCGCCAACGCCGCGAAATAAGAAACCTCCGACGGCCCCCACGCTCCTGCAGTCTGGAAGATAGCCGCATCAGTCGCGTTGACCGCTCCCTGCGGCGGGGCCGCAGTCGTCAGTCCGGCAAAGTCGCCCAACCACTTCCGCAACGCCGTTTGCCCTGCGGGAGCCAATATGACCGCTTGCAAACCGTTCGTAAGGTTCGCATCCGTGGCATTCACGGTACCATTCGGCCACGCCCCGGAAGTTAGTCCGACATAATCACCCTTGAACCGGATCTCGACCGCCGCGTCGGCCACCGTCGAGGTCGCGCCGATCGTGCTGCCGTTGGCCGTGGCCGTTTCCGGCACGCCGCCGGCATAACCCCAGGCGAAAACCTCGGACGTGGGCGTATCGGGCGAGAGCGGGTTGAGCACGCGGGTGATCAGCAGTTGGTCGACGATGCCCCGCAACTCGTAGCGGGTCGGCAACTGGTTGCGGCAGCCGTCGCCGCCGGTCGGACCGCGGCCGGTGACCATGAGCGAGGCCGCGCGATACGTCGCGGTGCCCGCTGCGGCCGGGGCGGTCATGCCATTGCCGAAGTCGGCCACGCTGTCGGGCACGCTCACCATCCGCACGTCGGTCATGGGGGCGGTGATGATGTTCCAGCCGTCGGCCAGTTGCGTGCCGGAGGCGTTGGTGTTGCTCGGCAGGGTGTACATGATCAGTTCATAATCGACCGTCCCGCGGCGATTGGCCGTGGGGATGCTGGCCGTGCCCTGCGGGCCTGCGGCCACCACGTTGGTCGGCGCGACCGAGAAGCCCAGCGAGGACATCTGCTCTTCGGAGGGCGTACCGGTGTATTTGTTCATTACGCCGATCCAAAGTTGGAACGGCCGGCGCGAGGTGTTCCGGTCCTGGACGTTGCCGCTGGTGCCGCGGATGTGGCGGCCGCCGGGCAGCGACGGGGAGACGTACATCACCGGCGTGTCGGCCGGGGGCGTTGTCGGCGTGCCGACCGCGCCGCCGTACCACGCCTCGGCGCCGTGCGTCTGGTTGCCGACGTCGTTGTTGTTCGCCGCGCCCGATCCGTTTGCCCGGAACGAGTTGGCCGTCGGGTTGTACTCGCGGCAGGTAAAATACAGCGTGCTGGTCTGGGCCAGGGCGACCGCGCTTGTGAGGGCAACGATGCCGCCGGCCATCCACAAACTCTTCTTCATGGTCTGCTCCTTTGCCCCGGGCAGTTACCGGCTCCCGGGCGATTCCTTCGAAAAACAACTGTTTCGAGGAACCCGTCGTCCGTTACCGGCAGACGCTGGGATTCACTCTCACTGGGCGTCCGCTTTCCTGCAATCGAGGAACGACCTCGACGCGGACCTGACATCGCGTGCGTTACCGGCGCCCGAGACGTCGAAAACCGGATCGTGCGTGCCTCCTGCCGCGCACGAGGCGTGGGGGCTACCCCTCGCGTCCCCGCATTCTATCAGAACCCGGAAATGCGTGTCAAGCACATTTTCCGGGTCCTATCGGACCGGTCTGTTCGCGGCCGGCCGACCACCGGGGACTTTCGAGGGGCGACCCAATACGCGTCGCCGTCCGGGTGCCTGTATAGGCACACCCGTTTGGTAGACGCGAAAACGGGCCTCGCAGACACGCCATGGGCTGGGTTTTGACCCGAATCCGGCCTTCTCAGGGGAATCGAGACGTGCAAAATGTGTGATAAGTACTGTGTTCAAAGGCAGTTGCGGTAATAACCGGCGACCGGGCAGCCGGCGACATGTGGCATCGCTCTGGATTTCGTTTTGAATCGTAACCCATGCGCGGTATCCGCTCCCTCACGGTCGCGGCGCGGAAAAAGCACGGGGCGCAGCGCGGATCAAGAAGAATCACGGTGCGGATGAAAAAGGGGATTCTAAACCCGGCGACCGCGGCCCGACGGACTACAGGAGCGATTGAGTCCGGTGGGCCAAGTGGACGGCGGTCGGCTCGTCGGCGGCCTCGGCGATCAGCCGGGCAATCGGCTCGGTGTTGGAGGGGCGCACATGGACCCATCCGGCGGGCCAATCGATCCGCAGGCCGTCCGAATCGTCGAGCCGTTCGCCCGAGAAATCACGCCTCAGTCGAACCAGCCAGGCATCGATCTGCGGCCGGTCGGCCTTAATCTTCCGCTTGATCATGGCATAACGCGGCATTGAATCGACGATCTGCGTCAGGGTCCGGCGTTCCGCCGCCAGCAGTTCGAGCACGAGGCCCATCGCCGCCAGACTGTCGCGGACGAGCACGACGCCCGGCAGGATGACGCCGCCGTTGCCCTCGCCCCCGATGACGCAGCCGTGCCGCACGACCGCGGCGGCGACGTGGGCCTCGCCGACGGGAGTACGGAACACGCGGCACGGACCACCGGCGCGGGCGGCGAGGTCGTCGATCATCCGCGAGGTCGAGAGGTTCGCCGCGGCCGGGCCGGGGTTTCGTTCAAACCTCCGCCGGGCCGACAGGGCGAGGGTATATTCCTCGCCGATGTAGCGGCCGGTGTCGTCAACAATCGCAAGGCGGTCGGCGTCGGGGTCCTGGGCGAAACCGGCGTCGGCCCCTGCGCGGCGGACGGCGTCGCAAAGGCACGAGAGATTCTCGGCCAGCGGTTCAGGCGGATGGGCGAAGCGGCCCGTCGGCTCGGCGTTGAGGTGCTCCACCGTGCAGCCGAGGGCTTCCAGCAGCCGGCGGCCCTCCGCGCCGCCTGCGCCATTGACGCTGTCGAGCACGATGCGAAACCGGCGGGCGACGATCGGCGTTGTGCGGACGTGCGCGAGGACGGCGGCGACGTGGGCTTCAGCCGCGGAGGAATCGGTCCGCTCGGTCGGCCTGTCGCCACGGGCGACTCGCTGTGGCGAGCGGCCGCAAGGCGCGTCGACCCGGCGCCGGGCGTGGAAACGGTCGAGAATCGCCCGCGCTTCTTCCGGCGACGGGGCGCACCCGCGAGACGAGAGAAACTTGACGCCGTTCCACTCGGCCGGGTTATGGCTGGCCGTGACGACCACGCCGCCGGCCGCCGCAAGCCGCGACACCATCAGGGCCACGCCGGGAGTGGAGACGACGTCGAGGTCGATCACGTCGCAGCCGGCCGCCAGTAACCCGTCGGCCAGGGCGCGCTGAAGCGCCGGCCCGCCGGGGCGGGAGTCCCGGCCGACGACCACCGTCCCGCCGGCGGCGTGCGCGCCAAACGCGCGGCCGAGGTCCGCCGCGACTTCGGGCGTCATCGACTCGCCGACGATGCCGCGGACGCCCGAGATGCCGGCCATGAGCGTCATGGGGAGGTGCGGCTCCGGCGGCGCTCGAGTTCCTCGCGGATCTCGGGGCGGATGAAGCGGCCGTCGAGTTCGGGCAGGTCGGCCAGGGCGGCGACGGTCTTCTCGTAGCGGGTCTCGGGATCGGCGGATTGATCGACGAACAGGACCCTTCGGCCGCGCAGGATGCACAGCCCGCCGCCTTCGCCGCCCAGCGGCTCGGTCCGCACGTCGATGTCGAGGCCGCGGGCCAGGTCGAGCAGGTCGTCGAGTCGTCGCTGGAGTTCCATCGCGGGTCGATCAAGCGGGCCGGCGGCGATGCCGATAATTCGTTCGCCGTGATGAACGCGCGGACCGAGACTCGCCGAAGCGTAGTCGATGCGCCGGGCGCGGACCAGGCGCAACTCGACCGGCACCTGGACCTGCTGGAGCGGGGCCTGGGCGACCTGCAACTCCAGGTCCGCCGGCTCCAGAAACTGGCGGCGATGGGCACGATGAGCGCCGTCCTGGCGCATGAGTTCAACAACCTGCTGACGCCGATCGTCGGCTACGCACAACACGCGCTTCAGCAGTCCGACGCGGATCGCATGCGCACGGCGCTGGAAAAAACGCTCGCCCACGCGCAGCGGGCGGCGCTGCTGTGCGCGAAGGTGATGGGCATGGCCTGCGACGACCGGATGGGCCCGGAGCCAACGCCGCTGCGGCCGCTGATGGAGGACACGATCGCCTGTCTCGGCCGCGACCTCGAAAAGGACGGCATCGAGGCGCGGATCGACGTCGATCCGGGGCTGGTCGCCCGCGTCCACGCCGCGTCGCTCCAGCAGGCGCTGTTCAATCTCGTGCTCAACGCGCGGCAGGCCCTGCTCGGCCGGCGCGGCCGGATGGAGATTGCCGCCCGCCGTTCGCCCGAGGGCGACCTGCTGATCGGAGTCCGCGACAACGGTCCGGGCATCCGGCCCGAGATGATCGAAAGCATCTTCGAGCCGTTCTTCACCACGCGAAACCGGCCCGACCGCCCGGACCGCCGCGGGCTGGGACTTGGGCTGACGATCTCACGGCAACTGATCGAGGAACTCGGCGGCCGCCTCACCGTCGAAAGCCGTTACGGCCACGGGGCGGAGTTCACCATCCGCCTGCCGGCGGGGGAGTGAGGCCCGGCGATCCTGCGCGGAGCCGGGCGGCCGCCAGCAGTATCGCCCCCGGCAGCAACTCGCGCTCGAGGACCTGCACACGGTCGGCCAGCGTCCGGGGCGTGTCGCCGGGGCGTACCGGGCAGGTCCGCCGGGCGATGATCTCGCCATGATCGTACTCGTTATCAACCCAGTGGACCGTCGCGCCGCTGATCGTCCGCCCGGCCGCCAGCACGGCCTCGTGCACGCGCAGGCCGAAGAAGCCGCGCCCCCCGAAGTCCGGCAACAGGGCCGGGTGCACGTTGATCACCCGCCCCAGCCAGCGCGGCGGCAGCCGCCAGTAGCACAGCCAGCCCGCCTGCACGGCGAGTGCGACATCGTGTCGCTCGAGGGCGGCGACGACCGCGTCGCTGAACCGTTCCACGTCCGGCCAGTCCTTCACGCGAACGACTTCGACTGCCACCCGCGCCCGACGCGCGCGGTCGACCGCGCCGACGGACGACCGGCTCGACACGACGACCGCGATGCGGACGCCGTTCAGCCGGCCGTCGGCGATGCGGTCGATCAGGTTCTGAAGCGACGTCCCCTCGCCCGAGACGAGCACGCCCAGCCGCACGTCGCCGCCGCCCGCGCGTTGCGCCATCGCTCAGTCCCTCGCCCGGACCCGCGCCCCGTCGTCCGGCAGCAGGCCGTGGCGCTCAAGGAACCGCGCCACGTGCCGCCAGAACGCTTCAAAGTCGCCGGGAAAGTCGTTATGGCCCGAGGGCATCTCGTGGAACTCCGATCGCGGCGCGAGGGCGTGCAGCCGCCGGCCGTGCCACGCGGGGATGATGTCGTCCGTTGTGCCGTGAAAGAGCAGGATTGGACAGTCGAGCGCCCCTACGACTCGATCCGTGCGGAACGGATGCCGGCAGAGAAACGCCGGCACCCCATAACGATGACAGAACGGAATGAGACTTGTGAAGGTCGATTCGAGAATCAGCACGGCCGGCCGGCGCGCTTCCGCCAGACCCGCGACCACGGCCCCGCCCAGCGAGCGACCGTGATAGAAGATTCGCTGCGGGTCGACCTCGGCCCGCGCTGCGAGGCGGTCGTGGAAGCGCAGCAGGTCGGCCTTGATCGCCGCCTCGGACGGTGCGCCGCCGCTGCGCCCGTAGCCGCGGAATTCGGGCAGCAACACGTGCACGCCCCACTGGGTGTACTGCCGGGCCACGTCAAGGCAGTCGTCGATGAGTTCGGCGTTGCCGTGGGCGTAAATCACGGCGGGCCTACGGGTGGGAGCCGCCGGCACGAGCCCGTCGTCAGCCGGCTTGCGCCCGTGGCTCGGACGGAACGGCATCGCGTCGGCCGGCAGAAACCATGCCTCGACCGTCCCGCCTTCTTCGAGGTCGATCGTCCAGCGAGCGCCGCCGAACGGAATCGCCGACGCGGGGCCGCCGGGGCCGGCCACGTCGCGCGGGAAGATCATGGCGTCCTGTCTTGCATAGAGCAGCGCGCACCAGGCGACGTAGCCGCCCGCCAGCAGCAGCGGATAGGAGACCAGGCGTAATCGAATGCTTTCGCGCATAAAGTTGGCTCCGCACCGGCCGATCGAAGCTTAATTTAAGTTGCGGCCTTCCGGGGCTGAGCGGGGGGTCCGCTGGCTCACGCTCGCGGCTCCGACGCGACCGAACCGCGACCGTCCGGGAGCGGACGCCCTGACGAAATCGAGCCGCGGGCGCGAGCCGGCGGTCGACGGGCTTGCGCCCGTGGCTCGGAAATCGCAGTGCGCCCTTTGCCCGGAACCCGCCACGACGCACCCACCGGCCGGCGGTCAGGCCTTCATCTGTAGACTGGCCAGGCCGCTGGCGACGTCGTCGGAGAACTCAAAGAGTTTATCCAGCCCCGTGACGAGGAAGACGCCCCAGACCGAGTTGTTGATGCCGCACAGGCGCAGTTTGCCGCCCGGCGCGCCGTTCAGCATCTTGCGGAGTTTGAGCAGTTTGGCGATGTTGGACGAGTTCAGGAAGTTCACGTCGGCGAAGTTGAGCAGGACGTCGGCGCCGTTGCGCTTTTCGACCAGGTCGGCCAGCGCGTTGAGGTCGTCGGTGAATTGCGGATCGTCGTGCAGATCGACGACGACGATGCGTTCCGACCAGTCCTGGATGGCCATGATCCGCGCCCTGCGAGTCTGCCCAAGGATCAACCCGCCAACCGCAATTTAGAGATCGCGGCGCGGCCTGTCAACGGCGCCGGCTTTCGCCGCTTACCGACCACGTGTACCTCACACCGGGCAAAATGCATCCAACAAACTGACCCGTCGCGGCGCCGTAAAGGGGCTTCCATCCGTACCGCCGCGTCACCGCGGCCGCCCAGCGCCCAGCCGCAGCAGTTCCGCCTCCGCCGCGATCACCGCGAACGCCGGCCACGGTCCGTCCGCCACGACCCGCCGGAAGCATTCCGCCGCCTCGTCCGTTCGGCCGGCGAGCAGCCGCCACATCCCCAGTCCGTACCCCAGCGTCGCCCGGTCGACGTCGCCGGCATCCGGCAGATCGAGCAGGTGCTCGGGCGACACCTGCCCGGCGTACATGAGGCAACGGCGCTGATAGGCGCGGTTCTCGATGATGTCCATCCGCGGGGAGACGGCATCCACCAGATACTGCGCCTCGGCGTCGCGGCCGAGCCGCCGCAGCGTCAGGTAGCGCCAGTCGGCGACGGCGACGTAGTTGTCCGCATGACCGCCGATGAAATCCGAACAGCGCCGCCACGCCTCGTCGGCCGGCACCAACTCGCCGCGCAGGTAATGTGCCAGCGCGAGGTGATACCACACGTTGAAACCCAGCGTCGTCAGCGGGAGGTTGCGGGCGTTGGGCATCCCGTTCAGTTCGATCTCGTCGGGCCGGCCCTCGATCAACTCCGCGGCCCGGCGTAAATCGCCCAGCGCGAGGTCGAAACGGCGGACCGAGAGGTAGCGGTGTCCGCGATGCCGGTAGAACGGTGCGAATTGCGGGAAGCGGCGGAGACCCTGCGTGAAGACCTCGACCGCCTCGTTCATCCGCCACAGATACCCCAGCCGCCGACCGACCCAGACGATCTTGTCCGGGTTGTCCGGTTCGCGCTCCAGGGCGGCCCGCGCCGCGGCGAGATCGGCCTCGGCCTTGTCGCGCTGCGGACCGGGCGGCAGCGGTTCGAGCGGCCGGCCCAGGAGCGAACGCGGCTGCGGATCGAGGGGAGCGGCCGACCCAGGGGGGGAAGCCGGGGCGTTGTGCCCGCGCGGCGCGGGCCCCGGGGCCGCACATCCTGCGAAGCAGGCGAGCACGACGATGATCCGGTGCGCCCGGGGCATGACGATCCTTCTACACGGCGGCCGGCCCGCGCGTCAAAAGGGGGCGTGGGGAGCGACGCTCAGTGGGTCCCGCCGAGCACTCGTTCGATCAATTCCGCCCAGCGCCCGACCGCGGTTTCGCTGCGGAACCGCTGTTCGAACAGTGCTCGCGCCCGCCGGCCCATCTCCGTACGCCGCTCGCGATCGTCCCGCAGCGCGCGGATCGCGGCAGCCAGACCCTCGGCGTCGCCCTGCTCAATCTGCACGCCGCAATCGTCCTCGCGCAGCCACTCCGCGATTTCGCTCCGGCGGTCGCCGAGGAAGACGCAGGGCCGGCCCGCCGCGAGCAGGGCGTATATCTTGTACGGCAGCGCGAGGTCGAACATGGCCGGCTCCTGCGTGATGAGCGCCACGTCGGCCGTGTCGAGCACCTCGGCGAGTCGCTCGGCCGGCTGGTAGCCCCGGAGATCGACCCCGCGCAGCGACGGGTCCGCCAACTGCGTTTCGACCCGCGTTCGCTCCGGCCCGGCCCCGATGAACTGAAACGCGATACTTGAGTCGCCCGCCAGCAACCGCGCCGCGGCGAGGATCGTCTCGAAGGGATGACTCAGCCCCATGTTGCCGGCGTACTGCACGACGAACCGCCCGGTCAGCCCGCACTCGTCGCGGAAGCGGTTCGGTTCGGCCGGCGGCACGCGCCGGGCGTCGAATCCATCGTGAATGAACGACAGCCGCGCGGCGTCGATCTGCCGCGTCCGACCGATCCGCTCGGCGATCCGCCGGGAGATCGCCACGACGGCGTCGGCCTGCCGCATGATGCGTGCGTCGGCCCGGCGCCAGATTCGTTCCACCGGCCCGCCCGCGCGGATCACGCCCAGCGCCGCGGCGCAGTCCGGATAGAGGTCCAGCACGCGGTAGATGAGCCGCGCGGCGTGAAGCCGCGCGACCGCCGCGCCGATCCGCCCGCCCAGCGGCGGCGCGGTCGACGCGATCACCACGTCCGGGCGTTCCACCCGTCGGCCCGCCTTCATCGCGGCGCGATGAAACCGCGCGAAGCCGAGGCCGCGTCCCGCCAGCGTCCGCCGCACCGGCCCGCGCGGAACGCGGACGATCTCGATCCCGTTGCGGCGCTCGCGCGGCGGCCAGGTCACTTCCGGCCGGTCCCACGCCCGGTCGCCCGCCAGCACGGTGATCCGCCAGCCCGGGCGCAGCGCCGCGAGTTTCGGCAGGTGGTCGCTCAGCACCGCGCTGCTGGCGCACACATCCGGCCAGTAGAACTCGTTGAGGAAGAGCACGTGCGGCACGGGCCGATTCTACGGCGGACGCTCGGCGGCCCGCCATCGTTCGAGCGGAGGCAGGCCGCGGTATGATCCGCCGCCCAGCGGGAGGCAGACGAATGAACAAGGTTCGCGGGTTCGGAAAGCGCGCCGCGGCGGCGGCGCTGGCGGCGGCGCTGGCGGGGGGTTGCGGCACGCTGGACGACATCCTGCTTCGACCCGACGCGGTCGTGCGCCGCACGCCGGCCGAGTTCGGCTACGAATACGAGTCGAAGCGGCTGGACGGCGCGAACGGTCAGCGCGTGGCGATCTGGCACGTGGCGGGGCGGGGCGAGCGGCGCGGGATCGTCGTCGTCGTGCCCGGGCTGGACGCCAACAAGAGCCGCTACGTCGAGGCCGTACCGATCGTCTGCGAGGACGGCTGGGACGCGATCCTGATGGACTACGAGGGATTCGGCGACAGCACCGGCCGGCCGACGCTGGAGGGCCTGATCCGCAGCACGCGGACGGTTTTCGAGCATGCGCTGGCGGAGCACGCGGTGGTGGTCGGCTATGGCGCGAGCATGGGCGGGCCGGTGCTGATCCGCGTGGCGGCCGACCTCGACCTCAGCGCGTGCATCTTCGAAAGCGGCGCGGATCTTTGGCGCGAGGCGACGCTGGTGGCAGAGCAGCGGATGCTGCTGGCGCCGCCGTTCTCGTACGGGCTGCAAGTGCTGTCGGCGGCGCTGATCCCGGCGGACTACGACAGCCAGTATTGGATCGCGCGCGTGGCCGAGCCGAAACTGTTCGTTCATTCGCCGGACGACCTGGTGACGCCGTTCGCCGGGGCGTGGGACCTTTACCGGCTCGCGCCGCCGCCGAAGCATTTCTTCGTCACGCAGGGCGGCCACGCGGCCCAGCCGTTCATGGACCCGGACCTGTACCGGTCGGTCGTGCTGGGCTGGCTGCACGGCGCGCTCGGAATCGACCCGATCGACAACCCGGCGTTTCGCGCGGCGATGGCCGAGGCGCTCGAGCGGTTGATGGACCTCGGGATCATTCCGCGGAACTGAGCGCGGAGCAAGGGCGGCTTGGCGCTACCGACTGCGTCGCCGGCGGGGGCGGCGGACTCTCGGGCTGCCGTTGCCGATCGTCTCGACCGAGACAATGTTTCGCAGACTGACGACCTCGACGTCTTCGGCCAGCGCGTCGCGAGGCCGGGCGTTGAAGACGTACAGGGCAAGTCGCGCGATAAAGCACAGGCCTGGATTGCGAATATCGAGCGCCCGTCCGTCCGCAAGGTGAAGGCGAAGCGGTACGAACGGCTCGCGGTTCAGTTCGCCGGCGAGGGTATCGGGGTTCATACGCCTAATTCTACGTCCCCGCGCACGGGCAGACCAACTGATCCCGCGCCGCCCCGCTGGTAGTCGTCCGGCCGCCGGGGTATGGTGAGCGGACGCGGCGGCGCGACGCTCAGCCGGGACAAAGATCGTCCTGGTCCCCCCAAGGGGGTGCGGCGCGGCCGGCCGCGGATCGGAAGAGGCCGGATGCCCGCTGCAACCGCCGATCGTTCGCGCCGCTGGGTGAAGGAACTGACCCCCGGCGAGCGGATCGAGGACCAGGTCTTCCTCGTCAACAAGAAGGACCTGCGAACCACCACCAACGGCGGGCTCTACATCCACCTGATCCTTAGCGACCGGACCGGCCAGGTCCTGACGCGCGTCTGGCAGGCCACCCAGCAGCAGTTCGACGCCATTCCCGAGGGCGGCTTCCTGAAGGTTCGCGGGCGGACCGAGAGTTACAAGGGCGCGCTGCAGTTCATCGTCGAGGGGATGCGGGCCGTCCCGCCGGCCGAGGTCGAACTGGCCGACTACATCCCGCGAACGCCGCACGACGTGGAGAAGATGTGGGCCGAGGTGCTGGCGATCCTGCGGACGGTCCGCAGCCGGCCGCTGCTGATGCTGCTCAAGGAGTTCGTGGAGGACAAGCCGCTGGTGGAGCGGTTCAAGGCCGCTCCGGCCGCGGTGGCGCTGCATCACGCCTACCTCGGCGGACTGCTGGAGCACACGCTCAGCGTGCTGCGGATCGCCACGCTGATCTTCGGCCGTGAGGACGATTCGACCAGCCACTACCCGCAGGTCAGCCGCGACCTCGTTCTGACCGGCATCTTCCTGCACGACATCGGCAAGACGGCCGAACTGGCCTACGGCACGAACTTCACCTACACCGATGCGGGGCAACTGGTCGGCCACATCGTGCAGGCGGCGGTCTGGATCGATCAGAAGATCGCCGACGTGGAGGAGAAGTCCAAGGAGCGGTTCCCGGCCGACGTCCAGAACGTGCTGACGCACATCGTCGTCGCGCACCACGGCGCGTACGAGTTCGGCAGCCCGAAACTGCCCAGCGTGCCGGAGGCCGTGGCGGTGCACTATCTCGACAACCTCGACGCGAAATTGCACATGTTCCTGCACGAGATCGAGACGGACGAGAACAGCGAGTCTCACTGGACGCAGTACGTCTCCGCGCTGGGGACGCGGGTGTTCAAGCCGGACGTGATGGGCGTCCGCGGCGGCGCGGCGGAGCGGAAGTGAAGTCCCGGGCGGCTTCATCCCGGCGGCGACGACGCCCAGCCCGGCGGGCGCCAATGGGATTGGCCGGATGGGTCCAAGCGACGCGTCGCGCGGCAGGCCGGCGGGATTGCTTTCGGCTCTACGTCGTCACGAACTGCGACGCGGAGCCGAATCTGACGACCATCGAGGACCCCGTCGCGGCTTCAATGCGAGCCTGTTCACAAAGCAGAGCATTACTCGCTCGCCGTTGCCTCTCTGCGTTCCGCGAGATTCGTGCACCATAAGACTCTGGTATATATTATGTTATGCGCAGTCGGTGTGGGTGCGGATTGTTTTTTTCCCATTCGCGGCTTGCCATGCGTCCGACTGAGATTACGATCCGCCGCGGATATTCTGTTTTTGTTAGGTAGGCGGCCCATGAGCAAGAACTGGCCAAAGGTCATCCGCGACCCGGTGCACAACATCATTCCGTTCGAAGACACTGGCTGCGACCGACTCCTTCTCGACTTGATCAACACGAGAGAGTTTCAGCGGCTCCGTCGAATCAAGCAGCTCGGCATGAGCGAACTCGTTTTTCCCGGAGCGAATCACAGTCGGTTCGCCCACTGTATCGGAGTGATGCACGTTGCACGACGGATGATGAAGCGCGTCGCTCGCCTCGGCGGCAAGAAGATTCCCGAGGACCAGCGCACCGCAGTTCTCGCCGCGGCGCTCCTACATGATGTCGGCCACGGGCCGTTCTCACACGCCTTCGAAAAGGTCACGGGACAAAGCCACGAGGCCCGGACGCTGGAAATCATCCAATGCCGGTCTACCGAGGTAGGCAAGCGCCTTCGCCAGCACGACACCAAGCTCCCGGAGCGGCTCGCCGTTTTCTTCGACGAGGACGTCGATGCCGAGAAGCGCAAGGCAGCCGAAATCCCAGATTACCTCACGCAGGTCGTCGCCAGCCAACTCGATGCTGACCGCTTCGACTTTCTTCTGCGCGACAGTTACGCCACCGGCACCGACTATGGTCGGTTCGACCTGGATTGGCTGCTACTTCAACTGAGATTCGATGTAGAGCGTGGTCGCCTGTTCGTGGGTCGAAAGGCGATGGACGCGACGGAGGCGTACGTATTCGCTCGGTATCACATGTACAGGTCGGTTTACTTCCACAAGACCGTCCGCTCCGCAGAGGTGATGGTGCGACTGGCTCTTGCCCGCTTCAAGGCACTTCTTGATGCCACGAGCGCGAAGAAAAAGCACCAAGTCGTGCCCGGCGCATCGACTCGAGTTGTCGAGGCGTTCACCGGGACGCTCTCCCTCGCCCACTATCTCGAACTCGACGATGTTTCACTCCTCGACTTCTTCAAGGTATGCGCGAAGGCGAGCGATAAGCTGCTCGGTTCGCTCGCCCGTGGGCTGATCGAGCGGAAGCTCTACAAGGCAATCGACGTCACCGAAAGCGAGAAGGCCCACATTGGCGATTTCGTCTCGCGCGCGGAAGGAGTCGTTTCGAAGGCGCGACTCCTGAAGGAATACGCATTCGTAGCAGAGACAGCCGCCGACACACCCTATAAGCCATACGACCCAGATGCAAGTCGCCCCGCATCGCAAATCTATGTCGAAACCGCGCGGGGTCAGAATGTAGAAATCAGCACGCGCTCTGACGCGCTCGTGCAGCTCCGCAAGAAGTACGAGTTTGTGCGCTACTACTTCCCGGAATCGATCCGCGACAGCATCGACAAAGTCGCCAACGACACATTACGAAAGGAGAACCGAGGATGATGGAGAAATTCAAATGGCTTGCCGCGGTCATCGCGGCGCACCCTGAGCACAAGGTCGTCGGCCGCACGCGGTTGCAGAAGACCGTCAAGCTCCTACAACGGCTCGGCGCGCCGATGGACTACGACTACATGATCCACTTCTATGGCCCATTCAGCGAAGGTGTGCAATCCGACATCGGCTTGCTCGAAACTTTCGGATTCGTCGACGAGCAGGAGTGCATCGCTCAGGACGGCTCACCGTATTTCATCCTTAACGCGACGGACGCCGCGCAGAAGCTCGCAGCTCGTCAGGAGGTCAAGCAGTTCGAGGCGCAGATCAAGACGATGAACGAGGCCGACACCGTCGTGCTCGAACTGGCCGCCACCTACGACGCATTTCGCGAGATGGGCCACGACCACAAGACCGCACTTAAGCGCCTCAAGCGAAAGAAGGGCGTCAAGTGTGAGCAGGGCCGGACAGACAAAGCCTTGAAGCTTCTGAAGAAACTTGGATTGAGGGCATCCTGATGAAGAACGCAAAACACGGGATATCGGGTCGGGCCGTAGGGCGGGACCCGGGCGTTCTCCGCCCAAGGAGAAGTACTACCCGCAATAGGGGGTGTAGAAGAGGTATTAGCCGAGGGCAGAGGTGATCCCCAGCGACTGCAAGCGGCTGGCTGAGGTGGATTTTTCGATCGCCGTCGTGTACTAGCACGCGGCGAGGGAGAAGTCCATTCGGCACGGCCACCCAAGCACGCCGCATCTTTGGTGGGCGCGGCGGAGCGGAAGTGAAGTCCCGGGCGGCTTCGTCCCGGCGGCGACGACGCCCAGCCCGGCGGGCGCCCCATGCTCATTAATAAAACCGCCTATGGCGCCGGGGCCAGCGCCACGTGCAGCGCCTCGATGAGTTGCTCGATCTTGAAGGGCTTGAAGAGCACCGCCGCCAGGCCTTCCTGCCGCGCGCGGACGATCGAATGGTTCGGGTCGTAGCCGAACCCCGTCATCAGCACCACGCCCGTCGACGCCCGCGCCCGCTTGGCCGCGTTGAAGACCTCGAAGCCGTTCTTATGCGGCATCTTGATGTCGGCCAGGACGGCGTCGAAGACGCGCGATTCGATGAGGGTGACGGCCGACGCGCCGTCGGCTGCGGTCTCCACGTCGCAGCCCAGCGACGACAGCACGCCGCAGAGCGTCTCGCGGATGACGGGGTCGTCGTCGGCCACCAGGATGCGCCGGCCCGCCAGCAGCGGGTCGCGCGCGGGCGCGTCGGCCCGCAGCCCGAGCACTCCGCCGGTGGGCACGGCCACCTCGCGGATGTTCTTGCGAATCTGGGCCACGCCGTCGCCGATGGCGTGGAGCCGGCGCCGCAGGTCGTCGAAGCCGACGTATTCCTCGGTCAGCGTGTTGGCCTCGGTCAGGATGTCGTTGAGCGGACCGGCGATCTCGCTGAGCACGTCCTCGGCCAGACGGTTCCGGGCCACGTGCCGCTCCGTCACCATCAGGTCGAGCGTGTTGAGCGCGATGGCGATGTAACGGCCGAGGATTTCGGCGAACTGGCGGTCGTCCTCGTTGAAGGCCGCGGTCTGCTCCGACTCAATGTCGAAGACGCCGATGATCTTGTCCTGGAGCCGCAGCGGCACCGTCAGCGACGAGCGGGCCGACTCCAGCCCCTCGATGTAGCGCGGGTCGTTGGCGGCGTCGTGGCAGATGTAACTGCGGCCCGTGGCGGCCACGTAGCCGCTGATCCCGCTGCCCTCGAGGGAGACGAAGAAGTCCCGCGCCCGGCCGCGCTCGGAGATGCCGTGCTGGAGCACGAACTCGAGTTTGTTGGACTTCTTGTCGATGAGCATGACGGCGAAGTTGTCGAAATGCATCAACTCGCGCATGTAGCGGAGAATCTTCTCTTCCAGCAGACTGATCCGGTCCTCGATGTTCATCCGCGCCGTCGCGTCCGAGCCGAGCGACACCAGTTCCCGCCCCGCCAGGTCGATCGCGTTCAGTTTCTGCTGGAGGCGGCAGGAGGCCGTCACATCCCAGACCACGGCAACGATCTGCGCGGCTTCCTGACGCTGGCCGAGCACCGGCGTGGCGGTCACGTCGAAGTACTGGTCGCCCGTCGCCGTCAGACTGAAACGACGGGCGGAGAGCGGCGCGGCGGCGGCCGAAGAGAAAGTCGACGGCTCGTCCCGCGACTGCGGAGCGAACCAGCGCTTGCAGGCCTGGCAGATCTGGACCGTCAGATCAGGCGGAAAGGCCCGCATCTTGGCGTTGGCGTAGAGGAGCCGGCCGGTCGTATCGACGATGCAGACCCCCTGGCCGATCGATTCGAGGATGAGGGTCGCCTGCTGACTTCCGGCGGCGCGTTCGAGGGCGAGGAAGTCGCTCTGTTCACTGACGACCAGGTCAAACGGTTCCGACCGGAGTGCCTCAAGGGCCTGCTGAAATGATTCCGCAACCTGAACCTCAGCATCGTCCGATAATTTCTTTATCAATGTGTCAGGCGCTCCTTGCGGGCCGCGCAGGAGAAGAACCCGTTTCGTCCTGGACCTAGTTCCAAGCATTGTCACAAACCCCTTTTTGCCCGCTGGCCACCGCTGAATGCACCATGCGAGTCCGCCGGACCGCTTCCGTACCTTATCGTAATTCCGGCGGCCGCAGAATGAAAGGCGGTTCTCAGGGCCATCAAGGCCACCTGACGACGAAAAAAATGCCTCAGGTCAATCCGTCTAGAGACAAGAGGGTTGTCCCAGCGGCACCTTCGGGCGGCGGCGGGAGGTCGACGTACAGCGCCCCCGCGCGACAAACCTGAACCGTCCGCCAGCCCAGCCGGTTGGGCGCCAGGAAATCCTTGGCGGGGTTGTCGGCGACGTAGGTGCAGCGCCCCGGCGGGATTCTCAGTCGCGCGGCAACCTCCTCGAACGCGCGCGGGTGCGGCTTCCAGAACTCTCGGCCCCATTCGTCGGTGAGGAGGACCAGATCGAGCCGGCGGCGCAGGCCGAGCGCGTCGATCTTGCGCTCCTGCGCGCGGAGCCAGCCGTCCGTGACGAGACCGAGCCGCGCCGTGCCGCGCAGCCGTGTCAGCGCGCGGTCGGCGTCGGCGCACAGCGCGATGACCGGCACGTGATCGCGGTAGGTCGCCACCATTCCGTCGACGACTTCCCGCTCGGCGGGCTGCCCCAGCCGCGCCAGGAGCGCGTCGAACACGCGGGCGCGATTACCGGCGTCGAGTTCGGCAAGCATGAGGTCGGCGGCCCGGTCGGGGTCGCCCAGGCGGCTTCGCCAGGCCTCCGCCACGGCTCGAAAACCGCTGCGGGCGTAGTCCCGCTCGAGGCAGAGCGTGTCGTCGAGATCGAAGATGAAGGCGCGGTCGGATGCGGACATGTCGGCCGTCTCGTGCGGCGGTCAGCGCCGGCGCGGTGCGGGGCAGAACACGGATTCGTCATAACGGAGCATGTCCAGCCGGTCGCGGAACCCGTCCAGGCGGATGGCCGGCTCCCGACCGCACAGGGCGCGGAGAATCCAGTACGGAAAATCCGCGCCCGCGCGGATCGAGAGCGGGTTGCCGCCGCCGAAACGGGGATTGATCTCGATCACCCTGATCCGGCGGTCGGGCGTCCGAATGCATTGGATGGTGATGACGCCGATGCAGCCGGCGAGAGATTCGACGACGCGGCGGCCCACGGCCATGATGGAACGGTCCTTGACGGTTCGGCCCTTGCTGACTTCGCCGCCCCGCACTTCGAGTCGCAGCCGCGGCACGACGCAGCGGACGCGTCCGTCGAAACCGGCGTAGATATCGAGCGAGTATTCGTCTCCGCGGACATACTCCTGAATGATGGGGTCGGGGACGCGTTGGGCGTAGAAGTTCAGTTCCTTTCGATCCTCGCACAGGTAGTGGCCGCGCGCGGCCGACCCGGCCCGGGGCTTAACGTAGAGCGGAAAGCGTGGACGTCGCCATCGGCGAAGGTCCGAGAACGTCAGGGTCTTGGGCGTGTCGACGTCATGTTTCTTTAAGTGCATGTATGATAAAAGTTTATCTCTACATATTCCGACCACTCGTGGGCTGGAGATCAGCGGCAGGCATCCCAGGGCCAAGAAACGGTCCCGCACACGGGCCAGAAGCAGCAATTCAGAGTCGATCAAGGGCACGAGGAGATGGATGCGGCGCTTTTCGACGAGATCGAGCAGCCGGGCCGAGTACGAACGATTCGTTACGTTCGGGAGGAGGGCGGCCTGGTCTACCTGGTGCATGGCCGGGGCGAGCCAGGTGCGGTCGGTGCCCCAGGTCTCCACACGTCGGCCGAGTCGTTTGCCGGCGGCCCGGAACGCGCGGACCAGTTCCACTCGCCGGCCCACGCAACTAAAGAGGACGCGAATGGGTCCCCGTGCGGGAATCGACACGGGGGGCAGGGACGGGGCACGCGGCATCTCGGGGGTGCTGCCTTTCCGGTGCGAGATGTTGCATAAACCCCGGACGCCCGTCAAGGCGACGGCGCGCGCCGCCAGGAGCGCAAAGTCGGCGCGACGCCGTGCGTGCCAGCATTGCGGCGGCAGACGGGGCAGTTTCGGCGGCCGCAGAGGATGAGGGGCCGGGGCATGACGGCCGCCTCCCCAGAGCCGAGAATAAGTCAGCGGTGCGCGAGCGGGTGCCGATATTACCGCGCGCGATCGGCGGGGCGGACCCGGACCGCGGACACGGGTTATTCGAGGCATCGGACGTCGTCCAGGGATGCGCGGTCGTGATTAGAACCGGTGGGACGAGCGGAACAGGTCGACCCGCGGCTGCGGCCGCAGCGCTGGCCGTTGCGCTTGGCGCGGCGACGGGTTGCGAGCGGGCGTGGCGGCACGGTTTCATTGATCCGACCCAGATCGGGCGCTTCGACGAGAAATCGATCCGGAACGAGATCCGCCACACTCTGGGCCCGCTGGAGGAACCCAGCGGCATTCCCGGCGCCGTCGAGCCGACGCGCGAGGACCTGGTGGCGAGTTTCGAGGAACTGGCGCTGGGCCGCGGGGACGTGGTCGACTTCTCGATCCTCGACCTGCTCCAGGTGGGCCAGCCGACGGAGGTACGTCGGCAGGTCAACGACGTCGGATACGTGACGCTGCCGGTGATCGGGCCGATGAAGGTAATCGGACTCACGCCGCGGCAGGTGGAACTGGAGATCATGGACGTGCTGCGGACGCGGCAGATCCTCCAGGATCCCGAGATCGCGGTCGTGGTGTTCCAGTCGCTGTCGCGGAGGTACTCGGCGCTGGGGAACGTGCAGCGGCCGGGCGACTACCCGCTGCTGCGCGGCGATTACCGGCTGCTGGAAGCGATCGCGGCAATAGGGCCTATTTCGGTAATGCAAAAGAAGGTGTACGTCATGCGGGGCGGCACGCCGCGCGGGTACGTGCCGCCCGCCGCCGAGGCGCCGTTTCAGAAGCCGGGCGACGCGCCGCCGACGAACGGACAGCGCGAGTTCGAGGATCCGTTCTCGCTTCCGGAGAACGGAGAGCTGGCGCCGTCGCTGTCGGACGTGGGGTCGGGCGGATGGCCCGCGCCCAGCGCGCCGGAGTCAAACTTCCTCGAGTCGCCGACGCAGCCCGCGCCGCTCCCCGGCCGGGGCGGGCCGGTGTCCGGCGCCGGCGGTCCGGCCTCGGGTCCGACTCACGGGCCGACGCACCGGGACTTCCTGGAGGCGCTGCGTCCGGAGGGCCAGGACCTCGGAGAACTGGAATCGCTGACGACGCGCCGCGCGCCGGCGACGAAGTTTATCTTCCTGAACGGCGAATGGGTGGAAGTGGCGGAGACGCAGCCGGGCGATGGCTCGGGCGCGCGCCGACCGGGCCAGCCGGCCACCGGGGAGGGGGTCGACTGGGAGAAACTGTCCGAGGCCGAGACCCCGCTGCGGGTCCTCGAAATCCCGGTCGAGGCGTTGATGAAGGGGGACATGCGATACAATATCGTGGTCCGGCCGAACGACCTGATCAACGTCCCGAGCGAGCACGACGGCGAATACTACGTGATGGGACACGTGGCCCGGCCGGGCGCCTATTCTCTGAGAGGAGACACGACGGTCAAGGAGGCGGTCGCGGCGGCGGGCGGACTGTCGCTGCTGGCGTGGCCGTCGCGCTGCGAACTGATCCGCCGACTGAGCGGCGACCAGGAGGAGATTCGGCTGCTGAACCTGGATCGGATATTCTCAGGAGAGGAGCCGGACTTCTTCCTGCGTCCGAACGACATCCTGAACGTCGGCACGCACGCCATGGCTCCGTTCCTGGCGACGGTGCGGAACTCGTTCCGCCTGAGTTATGGCTTCGGTTTCGTGTATGATCGAAACTTCGCGGATGAGGACTCGTTCTTCGCGCAGGAGCAGATCCGGGCGCGGCGGCGGGCGGAACGGATCCAGCGGGGCTTCCCGCCTTGATGGGCCGCGCGGCCTGAGGGTCGCGTCCGCGGCGGCGGGCCACGGGCGAGGCCGATCGTGAGCATCCCTTCGGACATCTCCGGCACGACTGCGGCGGACCGCGCGGCGGTTCCGCCCGCGGCCGATCGGTCGGCGGAGGCGACCCGGCACGCCCCGCGGGTCGCGGCGGCGGGGGGCGGGTTGTCGCGCGGCGACGAGTCCGGTCGCCGGCGGACGACCGCGGCGCCGTCGCTGGCGGCCGTCATCGGCCGGACCGGGCTGATCCACCTCGTTCTTTGCGGGGCGGCGGTCCTCTGGGTCTTCTGGGACCAGTGCGTGCGCATCTTCCGCATCTGGCGCGACAACCCGGACTGGTCGCACGGGTTTCTGATTCCGCTCTTCTCGCTTTATTTCATCCACACCCAGCGCGCCCGACTGGCGGCCGCGCCGCGGCGGACCAACTGGCTGGGGCTGGCCGTGCTCGCGGCGGCGGTATTCGGGTATATCGTTGCGGTTTATGTGAAAATCGGCTACCCGCAGTCGGCGGCCGTGGTCCTCGCCATTTTCGGCCTGGTGCTCCTGCTGTGCGGCGAAGCGGTGCTGTTCCGGCTCGCTTTCCCCCTCGGGTTCCTGCTGCTGGCCATGCCGCCGCCCGACTACCTGTACCGACAGATCACGCAGCCCCTGCAGCAAATGGCCGCGTTCTTCTCGATGCTGGTCCTGCGGCTGCTGCCGGGCGTATGGGTGGAGCGGGCGGGGTTCAACCTGACCTACATTCTCGACAGCGGCCGCGAGGGCTCCTTCGCGGTCGCGGGGGCGTGCAGCGGCATGCGCTCGCTGATGGCCTTCGTGGCGCTGGGGCTGGCGATGGCGTATTTTGCGCCGCGGCCGACGTGGCAGCGCGTGACGATGGCGGTGGTCATCATCCCGGTCGCGCTGTTCTGCAACATCGTACGGGTGATCGTGACGGGCGCGTTCGCCATCTACGATTACGGCAACCTCGCGGCCGGCACGCCGCACACGGTGCTGGGTCTGTTGACGTTCGCGCTGGGCTTCTGCATTTATTTCGTGATCCTGTTCATCCTCGACCGGCTGTTCATCGCGGACGAGGAGCCGGCCGGCGCATGGGCCGGGGCGGCTCAATCCGACCCGCGTCCGTTCGCAGGGGGACCGCCGACGGGTTCCCGCGGCGGTGATGGGGAGTTGCCATGAACGAGGCGCCCAAGACAGCCGGAACGGCTCGCCGGGGCGTGGGTGCGTTTCCGCTGCCCCTGGCGGCGGCGCTGGCGGTTCTCGGGACGGCCGGGCTTTATCTCGAGTACGCGAAGCGGAACAACATGTTGTACATCACGAAGCGGGCGGCCCCGCTGAAGGCGGAACTGACGGAGTTGCGGCGGGACAGTCTGCGGCCGCTGGTGCTGCGGGAATCGACGCGGATCCCGGAAGAGGGCGAACTCGAACTGGGGACCCGGGCGTATATACAGTGGGCGCTGGAGGACCCCGGGGCGGCGGAAGGAACGTGGCAGCGGAACGTCAATCTTTTCATCACTTATTACACCGGGAATCCGGATCAGGTCCCGCACGTTCCGGACGAGTGCTACTACCAGGGCGGCTTTGCGCTGGCGGACGACACGGTCGTGCGGCTGCCGCTGGGCGACACGGACCGGACGGCGCCGACACGGCGCCTGATCTTCGATTCGCCCCAGGCGCGCGACGCACGGATCGTCGTCTATTATTTCTTCGTCGTGAACGGGGATTTCTATTCGGACCGCAACGAGGTGCGGACCCGCATGATCCGGCCCACGGAGAAATACCTCTACTACAGCAAGATCGAACTGGCCTTTAGAATGCGGGCCAGCCAGGAGGTCGGACCGGAGATGGACGCCGCCGCCGCACGCCTGCTGGGGCGGCTGATCCCGACGCTGCTGGGCGACCATCTGCCGGACGTGGCCGAATTGGAGCGACAGGCCGGCGCAGCAAGAAACTGAGGCGGCTGATGTCACCTGGCCCTCGGTCATTCGAACTCCGGGATTCGTGAAGGGACCATCGTTACCGTCACAGATTGAGGCAGAAGAATGGCAACCAAACTGAACAAGACGCTCGTGGGAGTCCTGACGGCCGCGGCGATGCTGCTCATGGGCGGAGTCGGATTCCTCCTGATTTACAAACTGCCCGGCGCCGACCCGCACCACTTCGTCGAACTGGCGGTCGAGCACGAGCAGAAGGGGGAATGGCAGCAGGCGGCGCAGAATTACATGCGGGCGAAGTTCTACGACCGGCGCGGAGCGGGCGGGCAGGGCGCCGAGTGGCTGGGCAAGGCGGCGGCCTGCATGTTCAAACTGGGCGACATCGCCTCGGTCCGGGGCATGGTCAAGGAATCGCGCCTGCTGAATCCCAAACTGATCGAGCCGCAGCGGCTCCTGACCGAGGCCTCTTATGAACTGGCAAAAACCTTCCCCAGTTCCGCGTCGTGGAAAGAGGTGCTGGACCAGGCCGCCCGGCTGGTCGAACTCGATCCCGACAGCGTGCTGGCGCAGGAGGCCCTGGGGATCGCTCACGTCCGACTCATTCCCGAGAACGCGGCCTACAAGGAGACGGGCGAGGAGTCCCTGCGCAAGGCCCTCAAACTCTCACCAACGAACGCGGACGCCGCCATCGTCCTGGCCGGCTTCCTGTACGACGAAAACCGCGGCGCCGAGGCGGATTCGGTGCTGGAAACGGCACAGCAGCAGTGCGCCGCGGCCGCAGAGGCGGAAGCACGGGCCAAGTTGCTCGTGTATCAGGGGGGCCGGCTCCTGCGGTCGATGCGGCAGGAGGAGGGGTTGGCGGTCCTGAAAGGGGCCGAGACCACCGCGCCGAAGTCGGCCGATCCGCACCTGGCGCTGGCGGACTACCGGGTGTTCCGCGGACCGGAACACTGGGCGGATGCCGAGAAAGGATACCGCGCCGCGATCCAGGCCGACGCCACGTCGGTGTACGCCTACGTGCAACTGGCGTCGCTCTATCAGCAACAGTCGAAATACGAGGAACAGCGGAAGATCCTGGAAGAGGGGCTGGCCGCGAACCCCAAGAGCGAGGGGTTCCGGGCGCTGCGCACGAACTACCTGCGGATCGTGATGATGAAGCAGGCAATGCTGAGCATCCTGGCCCGCGCGTCCCAGTCGGCCGACGAACGCAAGAAGCAGATCGACGAGGCGGTGGCGTGGCACACCCGGGCCAAGGACGAGGTCGGGCCGGACCACATCGAGGTCCGCATCATGCATGGCCACCTGCTGCGCGAGCAGGGGAAGATCGTCGAGGCCACGACGGAACTGGAAAAGGCGGACAAGGCGCTCGGCCGGGCCGGGGGCGTCGAGACCAAGATGCTGCTGGCGACTTTGTACGGGATGCAGAACCAGTGGGGGGCGTCAGAGGAAGCGCTGCGGAGCGTGGTGGCGATGCAGCCCGGGGCGATCAACGCCTACATCCTGCTGGCGCGGACGATGGTCGCCCAGGGCCGGTTCGAGGAAGGCCTGCGTTCGCTCGAAGTGTTGCCGCCGCCCCAGGTCCGCGACGCCCTCAGGAAGCACCGGGACGCGGCCATAACGCGGATCGAATGCTACCGGCAACTGGACCGGCCGGAGAAGATCGCCGAGGAGAGCGCGGTGCTCGTCACCGGGCCGGGGGACCGGCTCCAGGAGGCGCGGCTGCTGGCGGTGCAGAGCCGGTTCGAGGAGGCGGCCGAGATCCTCGTGGCGCTGCTGAAGGAGGACCCGAATAACTCGCTCGCGGCCGAGACGCTGGCGCTGGTGTATCACCAGCAGAAGAACCCGGACGCCGCGCGGCGGATCGTCCAGGACGCGCTGGGTCGCGCGCCGAAGAACCGCCGCCTCCTGGCGCTGCAGATCGGACTCGACCCGATCGAGGACCCCGCGATCAGGCGGCGCACGATGCTGGAGTTCATCGAGCAGGAGCCGGACCCACAGGTCCGGATCATTCGCAAGTACCAGTTCTACGTCTCTGAGGAGATGGAAAAAGAGGCCAAGGCGGCGCTGGACGAGGCCGAGAAACTCGACCCCAACTCCCCCGCCATCATCGAGTCGCAGTTCCTGATGGCGGTCGAGCGCCAGGACTGGGCCGCCGCCGAGAAATACTGCGAGCGCAGCGCCGAATTGAATACCGACGGGTCTCGCGGGCGACTGATGCGCGGGCGTCTGGCGGCGATCCGGGGCGACCTGGCGAAGGCGGTCGAGTTCTTCCGGGAGGGGCTGAACCTCTACCCGTCCAACTCGCTGGGCTGGACCTTTCTGGCCGAGACGCTGGTCCAAATGGGCCAGCGCGGCGAGGCCAAGAGCACGCTGGAGCGGGCGGTGCGGCTGAACCCGGTAAACGGGTTCGCCAACCGGATGCTGGGGATACTGCACCTCCAGGACGGCGACCGGGCGGCGGCCAAGCGCTGCCTCGAGGCGACGCTCAAATCGCTGCCGGACGACGAGATCGCCAAGGCCCGCCTGCGCGAGATCGCCGAGGAGGACGACCCGCAGACGGGCATCGCCACGCGCGAGAAGACGCGCGAAGCGGACCCGAACGATTTCGAGAATCTGCTGGCGCTGGGCCGGCTCTACGCCCGCAACAAACAGTCCGACCGGGCCGACGAGTGCCTGAAGGCCGCCATCGCCGCCAGCAAGAAGGATATGCGGGTAATCTTTCACGCGGCGGACGCCTACGCCACGCTGCTGGAGCGCCCGTCCGAGGGCGAGCAACTGCTGCGCACGCTGCTGAAGGACACTCCGGAGAATGACCGGAAGGCCCGCGTGGCGACGATGATCGGCAAGTTCTACCAGGACCTCGAGTTGTTCGACGATGCGGAGCGATTTTACCTGCTGGGCGCGTCGCTGCACCCCGACCCGCATGTCCTCGGGTCGCTGGGCGAGTATTACACCTCGCAGAGCCGAGTCCGCGAAGCCCTCGACGCGTTCGACAAGACCCGCGACCTGACGCGGGACCAGCCGGAACTGCTGAAGTCCGTGCACCGCCGGATCATCCAATGCGCCGTGCTTCTGCGGGAGAAAGAGCGGGCTTCCAAGGAGATCGACGACTACATCGACAAGTACCCCGACGACGACCAGGCCTATCTCTTCCGCGGGCTGTACGCGATGCAGTTGGGCGATTTCCGCACGGCGGAGAAGGCCTTCCTCCAGCAACTCGAGCGGCGGCCCGATTCGGCCATGGCCCTCTGGCAACTGGGAAACCTGCACATCCTGCGGCGCCGCTGGGCCGACGGGATCGACGCGCTCCAGAAGGCCAAGGCCTACGCGCCCCAGGCGTTCTCATTCGACCATCGGGTGGCCCTGGCCCGGGCCCTGATCGGCGCGGGGCGGGTGGAGGACGGGCTGGACGAACTGAAATCGATTCTATCCGAAGACCCGGATGCACAGCAGGTGGCCGGCATCTTGACGAACATGTACCTCGAGCAGAAGCCGCCGCGCATCAAGGAGGCCGAGACGCTCGTGTACCAGTACCTGCGCCGGTTCCCGCGCGACGCGCGGTGGGGCATGTTCCTAGGCCGGGTGGGAACGGTGGCGCGCAACCCGCTCCAGGCGATCGAGGGCTATACGAAGGCGGTGGAGGTCAGCCGTTACAGCACGAATCCCGTGCTGATGCTCCTGGAGGCCCTGTGGAGCGCCCAGCAATACGACGCGATCGTCGATTTCGTGAAGAACCGCATACCGCCGCTGCGCGCGCGGCGGATCCCGCTGGCGCACTCGTGGCTGGCCAGGGCGCTGGCCAAGCGCGGACGGACGGACGAGGCGAAGGCCGCGTTCGCCGAAGCAATGAACCTGGCCCGCGACGATTTCGACGCGTTCCGCTTCATCGCGCTGGCGATGGCCGAGGCCCTCGGGAAGGAACCGGCCCTGCGCCATGCGGACGAACTGGCGGAGAAGGATCCGCAGAACGTCGAGTTGCAGAAGATCGTGATGCACCTGGCGTACGTGAACGAGAAGTTCGAGCAGGCGCTGGCGGCCGGCGACCGCGTCATCAAGACGTCGGACCGGGACGACGACGTGCTGTTCGCCATGACGGGCCAGGCGATCGTGATGACCAAGATGAGCCGGTACGAGGACGCCCGGAAGCAATACGAGTCCGTCCTCGAACTGGACCCAAGCAACGCCATCGCGGTCAACAACCTCGCGTTTCTGCTGTGCGAGGAACTCAAGCGGCCGGCGGAGGCCCTGCCCTATGCCGAGAATGCGGAGAAACTCCAGCCCCGGAACCCGAACACGCTGGACACGGTGGGGTGGGTGCTGGCCCAGAACGGCCGGCTGACCGATGCGGAGGGGACGCTGCTGCGGGCCCTGGACCTGGATGCCAACAACATCGCCGCCCATTATCACCTGGGCGTCGTGTATCAGCGGTTGGGGGAGTTGTCCGAGGCGCGGGCGCGGTTTGAACTGGTCACCAAGAGCAACGACCACCCGGAATACCCGCTCTACGGCCCGCAGGCGGAGCAGTCGCTGAAAGACCTGCCCCAAGGGGCCACGTGAGCCGATAAATGAGAGTGCCGCGGGCGCGGGCCCGCGGTCGCACGGATGGGTCCCGCGGATCGCATAAAACAGGAGCCGTTGCGGGCCGCGGTCGCTGGAAGCGGCGGCCATCCGCTTCGGCCGGATTGATCGAGGGCGTTGACATGACCACGCTGACTCCTGCCATGCAGTCGATCCCGCCGGTCGCGGCCGCGACCGGCACGCGAAGGGGCGCGGGCGCGGCCGGACTGGGCTTCACTGCCGGCGATCTGTTCCGGATCGTCCGCCAGCGGTTGATCCTGGTCCTGTCGGTCTGGATTCTGCTGATCGGGGCGACGATCGGGATCACGTGGGCCTGGGCGACCTATTACCCGTCCTACAAGGCGGACGTGCTGGTGCAGGTGGAATCCTACCGGCCCGGCACCGACAAGGACGAGGACAAATTGCAGGTCAACGTCCAGAACATTGAGATGGAGGTGAAGAACCAGGCGGTGCTCGTCGCCAGCGCCGACGTGCTCAAGGCGACGCTGGAGGCGCCGGAGGTCAAGGCCACCGCGTGGTACGAGGAACTCGTGGGGCGCAACGACCCGACGCTGTCGCTGGAGGACGAACTGAAGGACATCATCTCGGCCACGCCGATCCCCTCCAGCAGTTTCATGCTGGTCTCGGTGCGCGGGCGGGTCCCCAAGGACCTGCCCGACATCGTGAACACGCTGGTGGACAAGTACGTGCGCCAGGTCAACGAGTTGACCAAGTCGCGCTACCGCGACGAACTGGACCGGCTCCAGCGCGAAAGCAGTCTGGCCAAGACCGCCCTGGACCAGAAGAACGCGGAGGTCGACCAGTTCCGCGAAGGCGCGCCGGTGGCCACTCTGACGGGCACGGGGATCAACGTCATCGGCGAGGAACTGATGACCCTCAGCGCCCTGCGGACCGAACTGGAGATGCAGAAACTCGGCCGCAAGCAACTCTACGAGACCTTCCGCAACGCCAGCCCGGACGAACTGCCCGTCACCGCCGACATGCAGGCCGCCATCACCAACGACCCGGTGCTGTTCGCGCTGCGCCAGCAGGTGGACGAGATCGACGGCCGGCTTCAGAACATGATCAACTCGCTGGGTCCGCGGCACCGGCAGGTGCTCCAGGTGGCGACCGCCCTGGAAAACCTCCGCAACCGGCTGATGGCGGGCGAGATGGAGAAACTGAACCGCCTGCGCAACGAGCAGATTCAACTGGCGCAGATGGACTACCTCCAGGCCCAGGAGCAGGAGTTGTCGCTGGCGGAGAAGATCGAGGACACGGCGGCCAAGCAGCGCGACCTGGACCGCAAGGTCGCCCGTTATCTGCGGATGTTGGAGGAGCGCGAGGTGCTCAAGACGGCCTACGAGGACCTCCAGAAACAGCGCGACGACCTGAGCATGCAGTTGCGGCAGGAAAAGACCGTCCACATCCAGGTGGCGAACAAGGCCCTGCCGCCCAAGCGGCGCGACATCCCCAAGTGGCTGATCAACATGCCCGTCGGGATCGTGGTCGGCCTGCTGCTGGCGGTCGGGCTGGCGGTCCTGCTCGAACTGGCCGACGCCTCGGTCCGCACCCCGCGCGACGTGACGCGGCACGCGTCGATCCCGGTGCTGGCGAGCATCCCGGCCCTGGATGACGAGGAGGTCGAGATCGACCGGATCGAGATGGCCTCGATCAACGCGCCGCACTCGGTCGTGGCCGAGGCCTTCCGCCAACTGCGGACCAACCTCTTCTTCGCCGCGCCGGCCGAGCATCAGAACGCCCTGCTCATCACCAGCCCGGGGGCCAGCGACGGCAAGACGACGGTGGCCCTCAACCTGGCCGCGTCGATCGCCATCTCCGGGCGCCGCGTGCTGCTGGTCGACGCCAACTTCCGCCGCCCGGCGCTGCGCACGCTGCTGCCGAACCTGCCGGCCGAGGGTCTGAGCAACATCCTGGTCGGACAGTCGAAACTGGCCGACGTGCTGGCCACCTCGGATATCCCGGGACTGGACGTGGTCGCGACCGGTCCGACGCCGCCCAACCCCGCCGAACTCCTCGGCAGCACCTACCTGCGCGAGATGTTGTCCGACGCGCGAACGCGTTACGACCAGGTCATCTTCGACGGTCCGCCCATCCTGCTCGTGTCCGACGCGACGGTGCTGGCGGGCGCGGTCGACGGCGTTGTGCTCGTGTGCCGTTTCCGCGACACGGCCCGCGGCGCGCTGCTGCGGGCGCGGAACCAACTTGATGCCATCAACGCCCGCGTGCTGGGCGGCGTGCTGAACGCGGTCCAGACCACCCGCGGCGGGTACTTCCGCAAGCAGTACCGTGCGTTCTACGAGTACCAGGCCGAGGAGGGCGCGGAACAAACCAGGCGGCTGGCCGGCGAAGAGAAGCCCGATAAACAGGTCCCCAAGCCCGACGACGCCCAGGTCCTCGGCGAACAACTCGAGGCCCTCGACCCGAAATCGGCCTCGGCCGAAGGGGAATCCCCGCCCGCCGCAGACGCGGGCGGCGACGAGTCGCGTCCGTCCGAGGGCGGCGCGACGACCTAGCGCCGCTTGGGCCGAGGGAATCCGAGTCGCGCGGGCACGGGCCGGCGCACTCCGTAATCCCCATCCAAGCCGCGGGCGCAGGCCGGCGCTCTCCGTAGTCTCCATCCGAGCCGGTCGCCGCGGCGACCGGGCCACGGACCGGCGCCTGCGGGCCCGCCGGGACAAGCCCGGCGGCTCGTGGCGGTTTCCTCGGTGTTGCGCTGCGCCCTGCGGCTGAACGCTCCGCATCCCTCGCCGGCCGTAGAATCCGTCCATGATCGTGCTGGATACCACGCGCCCGGTCGTAGACGCGGCCCGGCTCGTCCGGATCGACGACACGGCAATTCTGCGCTGGGCCGCAGGCGTCCGGCCGGACGACCTGAGGCCGCGCGGACACGCCCTTCTTGCCGAAATCCCGGGCAACCGGTCGGGGCTGGCCAATTTAGTCCTGTTGATTGACTCACTGAACTTCTGCTTCTGGGGCGAGCCGCCGCCGAGCATGGATTGGAACGGCAGGCGATACGCGGGCTTCAACGCGCTGCTGGCGGCCGTGATCCTCGCGGCGCAGCAGGACACCCGCTGGTCCGACCCGCGCTTCTGGGCCGCCATGACGCGGGAGGATTTCCGGGCCGCACTCGCGCCCGCCGGGAATCTTTCGCTGCTGGACGAGCGCGAGCGCGTGCTGCGCGAGACGGGACAAACGCTCTGCAAGATGTTTGCCGGCGGTTTCGCCGAGGCGGCGGATTCCGTCAATCGCCGCGCGTGGGACCTGGCGGCCCTGCTGACGGCGGGCTTCGGGTCGTTTCGGGACGTTTCGGCGCACGGCGGGCGGGCCGTCTGGTTCGTCAAGCGGGCGCAGATCGCCGCCCTCGATCTCTCAACGACCTGGTCGATCCATGGGCACGAGCCGCTGGAGGGCCTGGAGCGGCTGACGGCCTTCGCCGATTACCGCCTGCCGCAGGCCCTGCGCCACCTGGGCATCCTGCAATACGCGCCGCCGCTGGCTGCGGCGGTCGATGCGCTGGAGGAACTGCCGGCGGGCGGCGAAGCGGAGGTCGAGATCCGCGCCGCGACCGTCTGGGCCGTCGAGCGGATGCGCGTCGCGGCGGCCGCCCGCGGCATCGACGCGACGGCGTGGGAGATCGACTGGCATCTCTGGGACCGGGCGCATGCCCCGGACGTGACCCGCCCGCACCACCGGACGCGCACGATCTACTACTGAACCGCGCGCAGCGCGTTTTCTTTTCAAATCTTGACTCGTCACTTTTGACGATCGATTTTTTTGATTTTTGAATTACACGGCTTGATTCAGGTTCCGGGCTTGCCTCATCCGGGCACCGCGGCCTGCCGCTTACCCGTATCCGAGGTCCTCCAGTTCGTCCTCGTCCAGCCCGAAGTGGTGGCCGATTTCGTGCAGCACCGTCGTGGCGATCTCTTCGACCAGTTCCTCGTATGACTCCGCGGCGGCCTCGACGTTCCGCTGGTAAATGACGATGCGGTCGGGAAGGTTCGGCGCGTCCTCCACGCCGCGGTCGGTCAGCGGCGTGCCGAAATAGGCCCCCAGCAGGTCGGCCGGGTCGTCCACCTCCAGTTCGCGCAGCGTCTGCGTGTCCGGCCGGTCGGCGATGTCCACCACGACGCGGTCGAGGAATTCGTGGAACCGCTGCGGGATGGTGTCCAGCGCGTCGCGGACGGCCTGTTCGAACTCGGCTCGGGTCAGTCGCACGAACGATCGCTCCCGCCGCGCATTCTAGGCGAACCGGGGCCGCCGCTCGCGCGGAAGCACGCCGCCGCGGTTCCTCCCAGAATTGCGAATCCGCACCGCTGTTCGCAACCCGATCCCGCCCCGTCGTGCCGGCCTTTCCGCGTCGCATCGCTTCCGATACCGTATCCCATCGGAGTCCCCGGAATGGAGCCATCCACGGTCGGCATGCTGAGCGGCACGGCGGCGATCGTCGGCTTCGTCCACACGATCGCGGGACCGGACCACTACGTCCCGTTCATCGCCCTGTCGCTGGCGGGCCGCTGGTCGTTCCGCAAGACGGTGCTGGTGACGCTGGCGTGCGGCATCGGCCACGTGCTGGGGTCGGTCGCGCTCGGCGGCGTGGGCATCGGCGTCGGTGCGGCGCTGCACCGACTCGATTGGACCGAGGGCATCCGCGGCAACATCGCCGGCTGGCTTCTGTTGGGCTTCGGGCTGGCTTACCTCGCGTGGGGCGTGCGGCGGGCGATCCGCCGCCGTCCGCACGTGCACTGGCACGCCCACGCCGACGGACTCGTCCACGCACACCCGCACACCCACCAAGGCGAACACGCGCACGTACACGCGGCCGAGGCGGGGCCTTCCCTGACGCCCTGGGTGCTGTTCACGATCTTCGTATTCGGCCCGTGCGAGCCGCTGATCCCCCTGCTGATGTACCCGGCGGCGCTGCACAGCGTCCTGGGCGTGGTCGTGGTGACGGCCGTGTTTGGCGTCATCACGATCGCGACGATGACGATCATCGTGGCCCTGGCGCAACGCGGACTATGGCAGATGCCGCTGGCGAGACTGGAGCGATTTTCCCACGCGGCGGCGGGGTTCGCGGTGGCCTCGTGCGGCGCGGCGGTGACGCTGGGCTTCTGACGCCGGGGCTTGGCGCGACCCGGCGCCTTTCGACCCCTGGATGACCGGCGCGGACATTCCGACCGGAAACCAAGCACGGTGGCCGGGCGCGCAGACCCTGCGATCAAAACCGCGTATCGACCGCCAGCGCGTCGGCCAGTCGCCGCAGGTATTCGACGCGGGGGATGGTGATGACGCCGAACTGCCGCAGGTGCGGCGTCGGGTACTGCACGTCGAGCAGAGAGAACCCGCGCTGCCGCAGCCGTTCGACCAGCGCGACGAGCGCGATCTTGCTCGCGTCACGCTGCCGGTGAAACATCGACTCGCCGAAAAACGCCCCGGCGAGCGACACGCCGTACAGCCCGCCCGCCAGTTCGCCCCCGCGCCACGCCTCGACCGAGTGAGCCATGCCGCGGCGCTGAAGCCGGACATAGGCGGTGATGATCTCGTCGCTGATCCATGTCCCCTCGTCGCGGACGGCACAGGCCTCCATGACCTCGCGAAACGCGGTGTCGATCCGGATTTGGAAACGCCCCTGACGGACCACCTGCCGCAGCGTCCGCGGGACGTGGAACCGCTCCAGCGGCAGGATCGCGCGCGGATTGGGCGAGAACCACCGCACCTCCCCGTCCACATCCATCGGAAAGATGCCCCGGCCGTATGCGGCGATCAGGCGTGGTACGCTCAGTTCCCCGGACACGCCCCGGGAGCAGAACGCCGCGCCATTCACCGGTCAATCGGCGACCGCATCCTGAAGCACCGGTGCGGCATGGACCCGGCGAAACTACCATGAAGACAAATTGTTATGTCGAACAGTCGCGGACTCCGCCCAGAGAATTGGATGCGTGTTCGGCCGCGATTGCGACCGGTTTTCAGCGAGTCGGCAGTCTACCATCTTCCGGGCACGCGCGGTCCGGACGCGGCGGCGCGCCGCGGAGCAGGGCCGCACGGCTGGTCCCGGGCCGGTACAATGACGTGGTGGCGTCCCCGAAGACCCGAATGCCCCTTAAGGAGAAATCGATCATGAAACGCAGGCATCTGTCGTGGGCACTGGCGGCCCTGATCCTCTGCACCGCCCCCGTGCTGGCCAATCCGGACAAGAAGCGCGGCGGCAAGCGCGCTGACTTCGCCTCCGCCGGCGGCGGCACGGCACTCGAGGTCGGTCAACCCGCGCCCGACTTCACGCTTACCGGTGCGGACGGAAAGTCCTACCGACTGGCGGATTACAAGGACAAGATCGTCGTCCTCGAATGGTTCAACAAGGACTGCCCGGTCTGCAAGCGATACAACGAAACGATGGTGCGGCTGGCCAACACCTATTCCGACCGGGGCGTGGTCTGGCTGGCGGTCGACAGCACGCACTTCCGCAAGGCCGATGAAAACGCCGAGTTCGCGCGGGACAGGGGGATCGCCTATCCGATCCTCTGCGACTTCGACGGCAAGGTCGGCAAGCAATACCACGCCATCACGACGCCGCACATGTTCGTCATCAACAAGTGTGTCCTGACCTACAACGGCGCGATTGAGAACACCAAGGAAAAGGGCCGCAACTACGTCGCCGCGGCGCTCGACGCCCTGCTGTCCGGCCGGACGGTCGACGTGCCCCGGACGAAGCCCTTCGGTTGCAGCGTGAAGTACAAAGGCGCCCGGTAACGGCCGCCGCCGCCCGGCTTACTTCTGAATCCCCGCTCGTCTTCCCCGGACGGGCGGGGATTTTTTCGTCCGTCAATTCGGCCGGGGACGCGCCGAATCGTTCGCGGCCGCGCCCGTCCGCCGCTTGCCAGACGGATGCTCAGCCCGCCGCGACCTTCATGCTCTCGGTCGTGGGACAACCGGCGAAATCCAGCCAGCGGTGCTCGCGGAAGTCGTACAACTTGCAGCGGCGGAGCGTCTCGAACATGACGCGCGGCGACCACCGCAGCACGATCACGTCGTCAGTAAGTACCTCGCGCACCCGGTCCTGGGCCTGCTTGAGGCCGTAAAGCGGGACGCGCGGGTTGATGTGATGCGCCGTGTGCTCGTTGATGTTGTGCAGCAGCAGGCGCAGGACCCACGGGAACTCAATGTGCACCGTCCCGCGCACCTGGGTTTCGTAAAACGTCCATTCCGGCTCGTTGTCGAACCAGCGAACCCGCGGATGCGTGTGCTGCTGGAAGGTGATGAACGAAATGAATCCGTTCCATATCAGAAACGGCAGGACCCATGCGGCGGCAAGATGCGCCGCCGCCGCAACCCACGCCGACTGCCCCGGCGGACGCATGAACGCCCCGGCCCCGGCCGACAATCCGATCATCAGCACCGCAAAGGCCAGCACGAGCGCCCGGTCATTTCGAAACGTCCGCGGGCTGCGCAGCCGGGCCCGGTGCTCGGCGGAAGGCCACATCTCCGTCCGGACCCAGTTCTCGATCAGGTAATAGAGCGTCAGCCCCGGACACGTCCGGTAGACGCGGTGCATCGCCCGGCGCCAGCGCGGCAGCGCGTCGAACTCGGCCATTGTGAGCGGCGCAAACCCCGGGTCGCGCCCTTTCAGGTTTGTCCAGCCGTGATGCAGCCCGTTGTGCGACAGTTCCCACGCCGCGTAGGGATGCAGCGCCGGCAGGAACGCGATCCGCCCCAGGAGCCGGTTCAGCCACCCGACCGGCGTCAGGCCGTGATGACAGGCATCGTGCCCGACGAGGAACCACATCCCGATCGACAGGCCGTTCAAATAACCCAGCAAGATCTTGAGCGGCCACGAACCCGTCCAGAAAATGGCGGCCCACGTCGCGGCATAGATCGCACCCACAAACGCGGTGAGGGCCACGCCCTTGGCGGCGGAGCGGGCGGCCGTGGCCGCGCCGAGGTCCTGCCGAACGACGCCGAGGCGCTGCTGGCGGGATTCGGAGACGGCCGGGAGGGATGGCAACGTTTCGTGCATGGTTGGTGATCCGCGCCGGGTCGGGTCTTGCGAGCGCTGGGATTATACCGGGCGGAACCGTGGAGGTGGCGATCCGCCGCGCGTCGACGAGACGCGCCCCGCCGTCATCGCGCAAAGCGCCGCACCTGCTGATCGGTCACGAGCAATTGCATGCGGACGTCGGTAGGCATCGCGGGGATCGATCCGACCACCTGCTCCTCGAGCGCCAGGCCGCAGGGGACGCCCCGGAACTCCCGGCGGCCCAGGAAGCGGTCGTAAAAACCGCGCCCGCGGCCCAGCCGGTTCCCGTACGGATCGAACCCCAGCCCCGGCACGATCACCAGGTCGATCGTTTCGATCGGATGCGGCTCGCCGCGGATCGGCTCGCGGATGCCCATCGAACCGTCGGTCACGTCCTCATCGAGCGAATTGATCTCGATCGGCAGCATCTGGCGGCTGTCCCACAGGACCTGGGGGACCACGACGCGTTTGCCGTCCTGCCAGGCGCGGAGCACGATGGGCGTCGTGTCCACCTCGCGCGGCAGCGAAAGGTAGACCATCATCGTCTCGGCCCGCTGGTATTCGGGCTGGCCGAACAGGTTCGTGGCGGCCTGGACGGAGCGCTGCGCCAACTGCTCCGGCGGCACCGCCGCCGTGATTGCCCGTAATCTTTCGCGCAACTCCTTCTTCAATCGGCGTCAAATTAAACCATCCGCGGCCGAACGTCCACGCGCCGCGATAAGATGATCCCGGCAATGGCGACGGTGCACCCGCTGATCTTCGAGCCGATCTTCCGACCCAAGGTCTGGGGCGGACGCAACCTCGAGCGCCTGTTCGACAAGCGACTGCCGGGGGGAGCGGCGATCGGCGAATCCTGGGAGTGCGTAGACCTGGACGACACCCGCTCGGTGGTGGCCGCCGGGCCGGCCCGCGGCCGAACGCTGTCCGATCTGGTCTCCGACTGGAGCGCGGACCTGCTCGGCCGGGCCCCCCCGTTCGAAGGCCGCTTCCCCCTTCTGATCAAGTTTCTCGACGCGGTCGAGCCGCTGAGCGTCCAGGTACACCCGGACGCCGAGACCGCCCGGCGGCTGGGAGGCGGCGCGCGACCGAAGGAAGAGGCGTTCTACGTCGTCGAGGCGAAGCCGGGCGGAAGCATCTACCTCGACGTCCGCCCGGGCGTCGCGGCCGACGCCTTCGCCGACGCCGTCCGCGCCGGCGAAGTCGAGACGGTCCTGCAACAGGTCCCCGCGCAGCCGGGGCGGTGTCATCACGTCCCTCCGGGCACCGTGCACGCACTGGGCGCGGGCGTGGTCGTCGCCGAGATCGAGACGCCGTCGGACACGACCTACCGGATCTACGACTGGGGCCGCACGCGGCCGGCCGGCGACGCGGGGTTGCATGTGGAGCAGGCCCTGGCGGCGCTGAAACTCGGCCCGCCGCGCGCCGCGCCGCCGCGGGCTCACGTAGGAGGTCTGTTCACGACGGTGACGCGGATGGTCGACGCCGAGGCGTTTACGATCGAGAAGGTCCGCTTCATCGAGGGGATGGAGATGCCGATCCCGTACGCCGAGATGGTGATCTGGATCGTCCTCGAAGGCCGCGGCGCGGTCGCCTATCGCGGCGGCGAGCAGCCCTTCGCTCGCGGCGACGTGGTCGTGCTGCCGGCGGCGCTGCGCGACGGCCTGCTGCGCACGCAGTCCGACTGCGTCTGGCTGGAGGTAACCCTGCCGGTCTCCAGCGACCTGGCCGACCTGCCGCGTCCGCCGGCGGATGTGCTCCGCGCGCCGGATGGGTCGCCGGCCGCGCCGGTTCCCCTGACGATCAACGTCCCGCGCGCCGACCGGGACGCCGCCCGCGGAAGCAAGAAGCAGGGTCCAGCCCGGGAACGCTAAGTAGAGCCGCAGAATCTTTCCAGTGACACCCGCCGCGGCGGGTGCAAGGACAGGCGAGACGCCTGTCCCACAACGAATGATTCATTCTGCGGTTGCACTTAGCGTGTTTCGTTTTCCGGCAGGTCGACGACCGAGCGGACGGCCCCGATCGCGCAGATCGGCCCCAGGTAGGCCCGGTGATGCCGGTGCTGCCGGCAGTGATGCAGGATGACCGACTCGACGCCCTCGCCGGTCGGCGGTTCAAACCGCACCTGCTCGTCCGGCACCTGGAAATCGTCCAGCACGCTTTCGATCGCGCGGCGCGTCCGGCCGTTCTGCGGATCGAAGTTCACCCGCACGCTCATCATGCGGCACGGCCCATAGAGCCAGCGTTCGAGCCACGTCTCGGCCCAGAGCGTGCCCCCCGCGAGAATCGTGAAGGCCGCGCCCGCGACGACGTATCCCGCGCCGAGGACCAGCCCGATCGCCGCCACCGCCCAGATGGCCGCGCCGGTCGTGAAGCCGCGCACGTAGCCGCGCTCCCGGAAGATCGCCCCCGCGCCGAGGAAGCCGACGCCGGTCACCACCTGCGCCGCCACGCGCGTCCGGTCGGCCCAGTCGGCGGCCATGAGGATCCCCGCCTGGGTAAAGATGCACGAGCCGAGGCAGATCAGCATCATGGTCCGGACGCCGGCGGGTTTTTCGCGCTTGCCGCGCTCGTAGCCCACCGCCGCGCCGCAGAGCACGGCCGTCACGGTCACCAGCGCCCCGACGTAATGCGGAGGGAGCACGCGGTGCACGTCGCCCATCCAGAGTGGAATGTCGGCGAGCATGAACAACACCTCGCGCCGCCCGGATTGCCTCGGCCGCCGCGTCGCGGATTCTAACGCCGGCCGCAAGCGCGGTCCGGCCGAATCCGCCCCGGTCGCTGTGGCGGCCTGCGTGGTGGGGGGCCGTGCCGCTTCTTCCGCGTCGGCCGATCATGCCCGGGAATCAAAGGACCGTCTCGAACGTGAGGGCCGGTCTAGCAGTTCGTCGAAAAACCTGTGGCACAAAACGTTGAGGCACTTCTTCAACGGACTGCTAGGTTAACGGGCACGCCGCAGGGCGCTTGCCGTTGACGCGGTCCTTGGGAACGTGTGAAGCGGGCCTGCCGCTCGCCCTTGACGTTTCCGGGGGCTGGTAGTAGAGTTGCGAGCCATTGATGGCAAGTGAGGCCCGTCGCCCGCCGCTTCGCGAGGTGCGAAAAGTCAAGGCCGTGGCCGGGGAGAACCAATAGCCCGCATGGGAAGCATCGGCGTCCCGCCCGCATAATTTATTTGTTGCGGCCATTTCGTCGAAACGTGCCGACTGTGAAGGAGTTGCTTGGATCTGCCCCAGATTCCCGGTTCATGTTACAGGGTCAGTTGACACCGTCGTTCAGGTGTCAGGCGGATCGGCCTAAACATTGCTCGACGGATCAAAGGCCCGTGGCACCACGACTGATACCCAGGAGAGCGCCATGACTCTGTACGAGTACCTACGAGGGCTACGCGAAAGCATTCCTGCCTGGCTCGACCAGTTTCGAGATGGGGCTCGCTTCTCACGGCAGGACTTCTTCGCGTCCCGCGTCGTCTACTATCCCGGCTGCGGCACCGATGGCCATCCCGTGCGGGTGTTTGGCTCGACACACAGCGCCCATTGCTTCGTTTATGCTGACTACGGCGTGACCCAAGCCGCCGTGGAACAAGAACTGGCACACCCCGAGCACGGCTTCCGTGGTTACCACAGACTGACCCGGCTCCAGCTTAGCGAGAGGGACCTCGTTCCCGCTGGGTGGACTCCTCACATCAGAGCCGGTGAGGTTGCGCAGGACAGATATCGGTTCGCTGCCGTTACCGCCGATCCCTTCGGGTTCCTGGAAGTCCTGGAACGGAATCACGATCTCGACGACAACCACGGGGCGCGCCGCCTCGCCATCCTCTTCCTCGGTGCGGACGGCATAGCCGCGTACGATGCCCTGTTCTGCCAAGCGCCCGGCCATTCAGTTCCCTTTGCCGTCGTGCTCCAGGATCACGGGTTCAGCGGGAACTACGACCGGTTCGGGAAGGGCGGCTTGCTGGAGCGTATCGCTAAGACCTGCGAGGTCGTGCCGCCGTGGTTGTTGGTTGCTGACCACACGGATCCCTGGGGCGGGTTTGAGCGTGTCCCTGACCTGGACGGTGATCCCGGGAGAATGCACGCTCCGCTGCGATTCCTCCATGAGCGACGCGAAAAGTAGCGAGACCAGCTGTGGTGCATGCCCGTCGAACGACCGATTGCAGCGGACGCTGTCGCGCCGCCGCTGATGCTGGGCATTAGCTGCTTCACATGGCCACCGAGACCTGGCATTCTGAGTTCACTCCCTCGAAGTTTCTGAGCCGCGTGAATTTGGCGCAACTTATCGAACAAAACGAGGCGGACAACGAAAGCTCCATCAGCGATGCAAGGGCCCCCTGCATGCTGTGTGGCAAGACCTACGCCCGCGGCATTCTATTGAATAACAAGTCGTTCCTATGCCAAACGTGCTATTCTGAGGTGGCGCTAATTACATACCCCGAGAGATACGAGGCACTCCGCCGCCAATTTGTCATAGCAACGGAAGCACGAAGACTTGCATGGGAAGGATTTCGGGACAGATTTGAGTACCGATCGCAAGAAAGCGCCTTGGTAGTCCTTGGATGGGTATCCCTCCTTCTCGCTTTTGCTAATCCTGCGTTTTTGATTTTGACTGCCATTCTCGTTGTTGTCGGCTACTTGAACAACGCCGTCAACAAGCAAAAGACCGACGAGTGGTTGAGCCGGAAGGCGCAATGGGAGCAGAGTAACCCTGTACCGACCGAGCCATCGCTAAAGCACTTTCATGATCCAACAGCCGAGCTAACCCAAAGAGATCGACTAATCCTCGAGATTTTCAACCACTGGCCGGGTTACCCGCCATTCTGGAAATACCTTCGCTCTGTAGTTCTCAGAAGAGATTCCGATCGCTGCCAAGTAACCGGATGCCCCTCTCGACTGGAATTGCACGTTCACCATATGCGCCCCCGCGCAGAAGGAGGAACCCATTCCCCAGACAACCTCGTTTCGCTCTGCGACTTCCATCATGCGCTTGAGCCGACTAGGGGCCACGAGAAGATATGGGGTGACATCAAAACGAGATATTTCACGCTTGTTTGCGCTCACGAAAGAACTAACCGAGCAAGCGACGGGACTCATCAAGTCCGGGCGCATCTCCGCCGGTTGGAACTTGTTACGTTGGACGAATTGCGCGAATTGACGAAAACATATGGCTTCTGCTGCCCCAGCTGCGGCAATACCAGAATCAGATTTCTGTTGTATAGAGATAGGAACCTCATCAGGGTCGAGTGCTTGGCATGCCAGGGAGCAACGGAAGTCCCGCAACAACTTACGGAGGAAACCGGCCCGCTTCTTGCGGAGGTATTAGGAGTCATTCGAAACAAGGGGCGATGGAAGGCAAGATGGGAGATGCTTTCCGAAAGAAGAAATACTGGCTGGGGCACATGGAGCGGTTACGCGGCATCTGCGGAACGCCGGCAGCATAAGGAAAAAGTCGAAACGACTAAGTCCGCTCCTAGCTGTCCCCACTGCGGCTCACCAATGAAGGTTGTAAGGCCACGCCCCATGGACAAATGGAAAGCGTTCTGGGGCTGTACGCACTATTCGGTTACGGGATGCAAAGGAAGTGCGAGATATGATCCGCAAAACAGCTAACGCTGCGCGCAACCGGGCATCCTATCAGCTGCGCTGTTGGGTCCGGTCCGCGCTTCGCGCGCGACCTGCCGGGTAGCTCCATTTTACCTGAACATCTCCTCAGAAAGGGCACGCCAGCGGAAGAGAGACTTCGAGTTCATGGGCGGCAGGTAGGGAAGGAGGACGCTGTTAACGCCCAGCGTCGCCAAACAGGGCATTTCACGATTGCGTGTATGGCAGTCGCCGGGGTGGATGTGGAGACCGCCGTGACGGCGGTACCGCAGGAGATCGTCAACCGTCCTATCGCCGTGGCCGGGCGGGCAAAGGCGGCGTTCATTGCCGGGCGGTTGCGGGCCGGTGTCGGCGAAAGAGGAAGGGCAGATACTCCGCCCCGAACAGCAGCGTGTACCAGCGCAGGTAGCGGCCCAGCCAGCCGAACAGGCGGAAGCGCGATTTGCCCGCCGTGCGGTCGGTCCAGGTGGTGGGGATTTCGTCGAGCCGCCAGCCGCGCAGGTGGGCCTTGACGGTCAGTTCCAGGGCGACCTCGAACCCGCCGGTCGATTCGATCTCGATCTCGCGCGCGACGCGGCGGCTGTAACCGCGGAAGTTGGTCGTCAGGTCGCGGATGGGGATGCTCGTCAGGCGGTAGGCCGTCACGCCCGCCAGCCGCGAGAGAAACCGCTTCAGCCGCGGGCCGCCGAGTTGCCGCCCGCCCGGCATGTAGCGCGACCCTGCGACGATGTCCGCGCCGTCGAGCACCCGGGCCGCCATCGGGTCGACGTGCCGCGGGTCGTCCGAGCAGTCGGCCATGCTGACGACGACGGCCCGGCCGCGGGCCTCGCGCAGCCCGACGCGCAGGGCGTTGACGACGCCGCGGCCGAGGGTGTTCTTCACGAGCCGCAGCGTCGCGGGCGGCCGGTCCATCGCGCGCATGGCGGGCAGGGTGTCGTCTTCGTCGAAGTCATAGACGATGAGGATTTCGTTCGGCGTGCGGACGTGGTCGCGCAGGCCGGCGAGGAAGCGGCCGATGTTGGCCCCCTCGTTGTACACGGGCACCACGATCGAGAGGGGCGGCGCGCCGGCCGGATCGCACGGCGACCCCGGCTGTTCCGCGGCCGGCGGCTCGGCCGGGGCCGTCATGCCGGGCGCCTTCCGATCACGAGGAACTGGCGGCCCATGATCCGCCACACGGCGGGAATCGCCAGATAGAGCCGCACCAGCCACGGGGCCTGGGGCAGGGCGCCCCGCGTGCTGAAGGGAAGAAAACGGGGAATGCAGCGCTCGATCTCAAAACCGGAGGCGTGAAGGGCCTCGACCAGCGCGCGGTCGGTGATGGCCACGTGGTGATCCCAGAAGTCCCAGTAGGCGCCCGACAGGTAGCGGATGTTGGGCCCCATGACGATGAATCGCCCCCCGGGCCGCAGCGTCCGCCACACCTCGGCCAGCACGGCGTCGACAGTCTTCTTGTCGGGCATGTGCTCGAGGACGTTGCTGCAGAACACGACGTCGACGGCAGCATCCGGCAGGAAATCCAGCCGGTCCGCGCCCGAGACCTGGAACTCGATTCCGGGTTCGAGACAGGTGCGCGATTGCGGATTCGTATCGACGCCGATCCGCCGGCCGCAGCGGATGTGGTTCAGGAACTCGCCGAATCCGCAGCCCACGTCGAGGACGACGTCCTGGGCGCCGATCCATCGCTGAAAGTAGGCCCGGCACAGGACGCGCCACAGCGCGTCCTTCTTGCGGCGCGCCGCGGCCGGAAAACGGAACTCATACAGCCGCGCCTGCGGGTCCATGTGGCGACCTACAGAGTCCATTCGCGCGGTCTCCGCAGAACGGGCGTCCGGTCCCGGACCCGCGACGCCGCCACAACGGCGCGCCGGGTTGTTGGGGTAGGCCCTAAATCCGTCCGAGCGTTATCTGTTGCGCGACCCAGGGGATCACCTCGTCCAGCATCGCGCCCAGCGGCGTCGTCGCCTCGAACCCCAGCAGCCGCCGGGCTTTTTCCACGCGCGGCACGCGCCGCGCCACGTCGTGCGGGAACGGCTCGTCGCTGACGCAGCGAAACGGCCGATCCGGGCCGTGAACCTTCCGCCAGATCATTTCGGCCAGTTCGAGCACGGTGGTCGAAGCGGCCGTCGAGAGGTTGAAATCCTCGTTGAGCGCGGCCGGGCGTTCCATGCAGATGCGGATTCCGCGGGCCAGGTCGCCGCCGTAGGTGTAGTGCCGAACCTGCCGCCCGTCGCCGAGGATGTGGAGCGGGTCCTGCCCGCGAAGCACCTTCTGCACGAGGTCCGGTACGACGTGGCTCATCGCCAGCGTGACGTTTCCGGAGGGGATCTCGCGCCCGCCGATCGCCCGCTGCTCGCCGATGCCGACGCAGTTGAACGGCCGGACGATCGTGAACGGCAGGCCGTACTGTTCGTGCGCCCCGCGGGCGAAATACTCGCAGGCCAGTTTCTGAAAGCCGTAGGTGCTGGTCGGCGGGGGGCATTCGCGGAGGTGCGATTCGGGCGTCGGGAAGACGGTCGCATTCTCGAAGACCATCGACGAACTGAGCACGACGATCCTCTTCAGCGCCCCGCGGCGGTGGGCCGCGATGGCCGCATCGAACGCCGCGGCGCAGAGCCGCTCGTTCTCGGCCAGCAGGTCGTAGGCGTACTCGTGGAAATAACTGATCCCCCCGATCCGCGCCGCGGCGGCCACCATCTGGTCGCAGCCGTCGAGGCACCGTCCCAGCAGGTCGGCGTCCTTCGCGTCGCCCGGCACGAATCGGTAGCGCGGGTGCGACTGGTAAGACTTCTCCACCGGGCCGTACTTGGAGAAGTTGTCGATGCCCACCACCTCCCAGCCGTGCTCCAGCAACTCGGCGACGAGGTAGCCCGCGATGAAACCCGCCGAACCCGTGACGAGCGCCTTCATGGCGGACCGGCCCGGCGGTGGTTCCAGATGTCGACCACGGGCTTGTCGGTCTTCAGGTCGGCATAGCGGCGGTGCGGCGTGGCGAGGATCATCAGGTCGCTCTCGGCCAAAACGCGCTCCAGCGGCACGAGCGAGTCGTCGCGGACGTAGGGGTCGGTCGCCAGCACGCGGCGGGCCTCGAACTCGAGTATCTTGCGCAACTTGTAACTGAGCGAATCGCGGGCGTCGTCGCTCTCGGCCTTGAAGGCCATGCCCAGCAGCCCCACGGTCAGCGTCCGCAGGTCGTGGGCGCGCTTGAGTTGCTCGACCACGAAGTTCGGCAGGCCCTCGTTCACCAGCATCGCCCCGTGGCCCAGCATGAAGTTGTTGTTGTTGAACGCCGCCAGTTGCATGGTGTCCTTGAAGAGGCACGGCCCGGCGGCGAAGCCCGGCCCCGGCATCGCCGCGCATCTCGGGTAGCGGTGCGTTACGGCGTGATAGATGCGCTGAAAGTCCAGTCCGAACGAGGCCGCGATCATGTAAAACTGGTTCACGATCCCGAACGTGATGTAGCGCCAGCAGTTGGTGAACAGTTTCGCCAGTTCGGCCTCCATCGGCTGGACGACGATCAGTTCGCCCGTCAGCCGGCGGAACAGGTCCGACGCCGCCCGCACCGCCGTCTCGTCGAAGCCCGAGACGATCTGCGGGAGCGTCTCGATTTCGCGGATGGAGCGGCCCTGGGACACGCGCTCCGGGCAGTAGGCGACGTGCACGCGCCGTCCGTGCCGCGCGAACAGCGAGGCGATCCGCTCCGTCACGCCGGGGAACAGGGTGGAGCGCAGGACCACCACCTGCCCGTCGGCGAAGTGCGGCATCAGTTCCTCGAACATCCGCGTGATCCGCCGCACGGTGGGGTTGAGATGCTCGTCCACCGGCGTGCCGATCACGACGATGACGTGACGGCTGCGCCGGATCGCCTGCGGATCGGTGCTGAGCCGAAGCCGTTCAGAGGCCAGTCCGCGGGTCAGCAGGTCGTCGAGTCCCTCGTCGGCGAACGGCGCGCGGCCGCGACGAATGGTCTCGACCGCGTCGGCATTTGTGTCATAGACCCACGTCGTCAGCCCGCGGTCGGCGAACATCGCGGCCAGCGGCAGGCCGACGTGGCCCGCCCCGCCGATCACGGTTACGTCGGAATCGAAGGTCACGGGCATTCCCCTGAGGCCGGACCGGCGGTCGCCGCGGCGACGGGCCGCCGGCTCGCGCCGGCGCCGCCGCGTCGAAACGACGGCCGGCGATTCTCCGTCGGTCGTGGGGGCCGGTCAAGCGCGGCGTCGACGCGATATAATCGGCTTCATTATTCGCCGGAGGACGCCATGACGAAACGCCATTCGCCGCTCCCGTTTGCGAAGACCACGCGGATCATCGTTCTCGTCGCACTGTCCACGGGGCTGCTGTCGGCGGCCGAAGAGCCCCGGAGGATTTCGTGGACCTTTGAAGCCGACAACCCCGGCGCGGCGGCCGACGGCTGGCGAACCGAGCGCGGGGAGTGGAAGGTCGTCGTCGACCGGACCGCGCCGACGCTCTACCACGCCTTCGCCCAGTCGGCCCGGAGCGGACGCAGCACGTTCAATCTGGCCCTGGCCCCGCAGGAGCGGTTCGGCGACATCGACCTGACGGTGCGGTTGCGGGCCGTATCGGGCGAGGTCGACCGGGGCGGCGGGCCGGTCTGGCGGGCCAAGGACCGCGACAACTACTACGTCTGCCGCTACAACCCGCTGGAACGCAACTTCCGCGTCTATTTCGTCGCGCTCGGCCGCCGCAAGCAACTGGCCAGCGCCGACGCCAAGCCGAAGGACGGCTGGAACGAGATCCGCGTCACCATGACCGGCGACCACATTCGGTGCTACCTCGACGGCAAGTTGCTGCTCGACGTCCGCGACCGCACCTTTCCCCTGCCGGGCATGATCGGCCTGTGGACCAAGGCCGACGCCGTCACCCATTTCGACGACGTGCGGCTGGTCCTTGCGGCGACATCGGAGTAGGGCGTCCCGCACCGAAGCCCGCGGCCTCCGCGCCGAGCCGGGACCTCGGCGGCGATGGCACGAATCGCCGACCGTCGCATCAATCCAGCCGCCCGAACCGGGGAAGGAACCGCCCCACGCGGCGGGCATACTCGCGATACTCCCGCCCATAGGCCCGCAGCAGCCATTCCTCCTCCACTCGGACCTGACGCCGAATCTCCACCGCGCCGACGCCGAACGCCAGCAGCGAAGGCCACGTCGGCATGAGCACCACGAAGCCGGCCAGGACCACCAGCATGAACGTGAAAATCGGGTTGCGCGACCATCCGTAGAGGCCGGTGGTGATCAGGCCGGGACGCGCCTCCTCCTCGATTCCGATGCGCCACGACGCGCCGAGCATCGCCTGTGCGAGCAGGGAGGCGGCCATACCGGCGAGCGCCAACCCGGCACCGACCCAGCGCCAGGCGGCGGCGCGGGCGACGCCGAAGGGCGCGAGCGATTCGAGCGCGCCGGGCCGCACAGCAATGAGGACCGCCTGCACCCCCAGCGCCCCGACGACCAGGAGCACGGTCGCGTCATGCAGGTTCTGCGTTCGATGACCGGAACGGAACAGCATCACGCCGCTTCGCCCGTGGCGATGCCGGTGCGTCCTGATCCGCCAGGCGGTGCCCGCCAGAAACAGCGAGAGACAGACCAGGGGCAGGTAGTGTTCCACGGAGGTCCCCGCGGCCGGCGCTGATGCCCGGCGGCGGCGGGCGATTCTGCTACGCGAGACGCCCAAGCCGTTCGGACAAATAGGCGACGCAGCCTTCCTGGTCGATCCGCTCCTGCGCGCCCGTGTCGCGGTCGCGGACGGTCACCGTGCCGTCGGTCTTCGTCTGCCCGTCAATCGTGAAGCAGAACGGCGTGCCGGCCTCGTCCATCCGCGCATAGCGCTTGCCGATGGACTGCTTGGCGTCGTATTGCGCCGGCCAGCGCTGGCGGATCGCGCAGAAGATCGGCTCGGCGATCTCGGGCAGGCCGTCCTTGTTGACCAGCGGGAACACCGCCGCCTTGATCGGGGCCAGGCGCGGATGCAGTTTGAGAAACTCCGGCGAGGGGCGCGATTCATCGACGGTGTAGGCGTCGCAGAGGAAGGCCAGCGTCGCGCGGTCCGCCCCGGCCGACGGCTCGATGACGGTGGGGATGAATCGCTCCTTGGTCTCATCGTCGAAGTAGGTCATGTCGCGGCCGCTGTGGGTCTGGTGCTGCGTGAGGTCGAAGCAGCCGCGGTGCGCGACGCCCTCGAGTTCCTGGGGCTCGTCGGAGAAGGGGAAGAGGTACTCGATGTCGGTGCAGGCCTTGCTGTAGTGAGCGAGTTCCTTGTCGGTCTGGTTGCGCGGGCGGAGTTTGTCGGCCGACAGCCCGAGCGTTTGGTACCATTTGATCCGCTGGTCGCGCCAGAACTCCCACCACTTCATCGCGTCGCGGTCGTGACAGAAGAACTCGATCTCCATCTGCTCGAACTCGCGGCTGCGGAAGGTATAGTTGCGCGGGTTAATTTCGTTTCGGAAGGCCTTGCCGATCTGGGCGATGCCGAACGGAATCCTGACCCGCGTGGAGTCGCAGACGTTTCTGAAGTTGGCGAAGATGCCCTGGGCGGTTTCAGGACGGAGATAGGCCCGGCTGGATTCATCGCGCACCGCGCCGGGATATGTGTCAAGCATCAGGTTGAACTGCCGCGGTTCACTTAGTTGGACGTTGCAGATGGGACAGAGTCGATCTTTGGGCGCCACTTCCCGAAGAGGAACAGCGATCTGAATTGGCGGCAATTCACGAAAAAGCGCCTGTTCTCGCTTACTCAACCCGACTAACGATTTCGCCTCTTCGGCCGAGTCCGCCTCGACCGTTGTTGCGAGCTTAGGATTAACGATGCTCCTCATCGCCTGCAAAAACCCCTCATCCTTCAACAAATAAAATAGGTCTGGCGATTCTTCGCTTTTCCTGTAGGCATCAACGATGCGGCGTTGGTTCTCGATCACATCTTCTTCGTCGATCGACACGACGGACCAAATCTTGTCTTCTCTGAAACGGCGTTTGCACTTCGAACACTCCACCATCAAGTCGGCGAAGCCCGTCGCGTGGCCGGACGCCTCCCACACCTTGGGGTTCATGATGATCGAGCAATCGACACCCACCATCGACACCTCGCGGCCGTCCGGGCCGATCGGCGGGTGCAGCACGCAGTCGTTCCACCAGGCGTCCTTGATGTTCCGCTTCAGTTCGCAGCCCAGCGGCCCGTAGTCCCAGAAGCCGTTGATGCCGCCGTAGATCTCGCTGCTCTGGAAGATAAACCCGCGCCGCTTGCACAGGGCGACGATGCGGTCCATCGTGGAGGTTTCCGGGGCGGTCATCAACGTGTTTCCTCGATCGCGGCGCCGCGCGCTGCTGGCGCGCGCCCGGAACAATCAGGCCGACGCGGCCAGTCGCTGCGCGCGTTCGTCGAGCAGCCGCAGCGCGTCCTGAATCCGATCGACCTCTCCCGGCTCAAAATACACTTCGCCGCATTGCTGGCAGAGCCACGCCGGGACGCGGTCGAGAATGAGGTGGTAGCCCTTGCGATCCGCCTGGAACGGCGCCGTCCCGCGCATCATCTTCCCGCGGCAATAGAGACACGTCATTGGGACCTCCTCGTCCGGTTATCCGGCTCCCATTCGTCCGCGCTGGGAAGATACGCGGTGATTACGGCCAGGTATTCATCCCTCGGCGCACAAACCACGTGCACCGGCCCCGCCCGTCCAATCCCCGACCCAGCAGCAAACAACTATGTCCCCTTGTGTCCTCGGTATAACCCTCGATCAGATCGCCGCTGAATATTGTATCCAAGACTTCGCCGGTCGTGATCATCCGGTCCGGACGCACCATTTGGCGGATTGCATGGGGTAAGATCAGGACTTTTTTTCCCCCACAGTCTCGGACCTGTTCCAGGATGTCCATGCAAACGATCCGCGATCTCAGGCGATGCCCTTGTGCAGCGTTGCCGACGTTCGCGTGCGCACGCTCGGCTCGCCGCGGCGCTGCGTTTCGGCATCATATGCGTTCCGCACGCATTTCCAAGCACTTGCGCACGGTCCGGAACTGCTCGCGTTGCCCGAACACAACCGCCCCGCACCGGCCGCACTTCCGGTCGAAACGACTGCACCGGCCGCCCGAACGAAGCACCGCGCGGAACACGCATCGCGGCCGCCTCGGAAGCGTTTTTATCCGGCCCGGCGTCACCGCGGCCTGCGGGAACGCCATTTGCTTCTCAATCTTCCGGGTCGCCGTCCGCGGGCGTCGGCCGCGAAGCGAGGGAGGGGGAGTCATGTTGATGCGGGTCGAGGAGTTCTTCCGCCGGCGGGCGAAGATTCTGACGCTGTGCTTCTTCACGTATGCCGCGATGTGCTGACCCGCCGCGCGGCCGACGCCCGAACGGTCCGTAGCCCCGCGCGTCCCGGCCCGGCGCGGTCGAGAGACGCTCGCCGACCGGGAGGCCGGCCGCGACGGATCGAATCAGCGATCGAACGCATCACCGCTTCCGCGTACGGCGCGGCGGCACGAGGATCGGCCGCGTCGCCACCGGGCAGGAATTCACGCACTGCTCGCACAGCCCGGTGATCTGCAACCGGTGGGACAGGGCGTGGAAGCGGTGCCGCGCCGCCAGGATCGTCCGCAGCCGCGAAACGTCGGCCGCGTCGAACTCAATGATCCGCCCGCAACGGCGACACACCATGTGATCGTGCGGGTCCTGCCCGTAGGTGTGCTCGTAGTGCACCTGCTTGTTGGAGAACTGCACCTGCCGCACGATCCCGCAGTTCACCAGCAGCGGCAGCGTGCGATACACCGTCGCCTTACCGATCCGCACTCCCGCCTGGCGCAGGGCCAGCAGCAGCCGCTCGGCCTCGAAATGTTCGTCGTCGCGCATGACGGCCTGGAGCAACGCCCGGCGCTCCTCGGTGTATTTCAATCCCCGGTCGCGCAGATACTCGCGGAAGACGTTCTCCGCCGTCCGGATCATCTCCTCGGTGACGGGCTTGGCCATGCGGCGATTCCCCGCGCCGGCGAACGGCGGCTCACCCTTCGCGCCGGGCGTAGCGGATCGCCTGGCGGACCCACTCCAGCGCTGAGTTCGTGGCCGTCCCGTAGTCGTAGAAGCGGATGGTCTCGTGTCCGGCGGCGACGGCGTCGTGGACGCGCCGCACCAGCACCGGCCCCTCGGTCACGAGCGGCGGATGGCAGCAGAACGCCGGTTCGACCCGCTGCGGGCCGCCCTGCGCCCGGGACAGGTCGGCGAACCGCGCCGCCCGCGAGACGTCCGATTCGCCCGGCAGCGCGACGGCGAAGGCGTCGCATTGAGCCGCGGCGGCCTCGGCGTCGAACGCGGCCGCCAGCGGATCGCGCGGAACCTGCACGACCAGCGACGACGCGCACCGCCGCCTGACGATCTCCAGCAGCCCCGTCACTGCCTGCTGTCGCAGATCAACCCAGTCCGCCAGCGCCGGCCGGGCGCCGAGGAAGTCGTCGAGCGGCTCGCGTCGCGGCGCCGCGCCGGCGAGGGTCGGCTCGAGCGCGTCGCGCAGTTCCGCCAGCGCCGCGGCGGCGTCGACGCCCTGCTGTCGCGCGAACTGCCCGCACGACTCGCAGGTGCACAGGGCCAATAGGAACCGCTCCACGGGGCCGAGCGCCAGCCCGATCCGCTCCGCCGACGCCGGGCGCGGGCCGGGGCCGAATTCAATCGCCGCCAACTCCACCGCGGCCAGCGGATAGTTGGCGCTGAGGTCGTCCACGAGCGACGCGACGTATTCGCGGACGTCCGGGTTCGCCGGGCACAGCCACGCTGCCGACCGACGACCGAACGCGTCGCGGCAGGCCGCCTGCGGGTGCCGCTCCGCCAGCGTCTCGCTGTGACAGGCGGCGCACGCAGCGCGGAGTTTCACGCCGCGCTTCTCGCACGCGCGGGCGATCGACTCGAACGGGTTGCGGGTCTTCATCCACGCGCCCGGCAGGGGGCGAATGCGGCCGTGCGCGTATCGGACGGTCTCCGGCTGGAAATGGGCCGCGGCCTCGGTGGTGAACCACCGTTGCTCGACACCATCGTGCGGGCGGAACTGCGTCTCGGCCCCGGCGACCGCGGCCACGCTGACCGCATCGATGCCGATCTCCCCCGCCAGCCGGTCGAGGGCGTGTTCGGGGCGTTCGTCGAGGAGGTCCCACGGGCGGCAGGTGAAGAGCGCCGACTTCATGACGTGCGGATTCTAACGCCCGTGCGGCGGCGGACCAGCGGCGCGGCGCCCCCGCTCCGGCCGAATCCAGATACAATCCGCCGCGCACGGTTCGGAGCATTGATGACTCCCGCGGTCCTCGTATTCGTCGCGCTGCTGCTCGTCGCGGTCGTCGCCGTGACGCTCTTCAACCGGCTCGTCACGCTCCAGAACCGGGTACGGAACGCGTACGCGCAGATCGACGTGCAACTCAAGCGCCGCTACGACCTGATCCCCAACCTGGTGGAGACCGTCCGGGGCTACATGCAGCACGAACGGGCCACGCTTGAGGCCGTCCTCGCGGCCCGCGGCGCGGCGCTGAACGCCGCCAACGCCGCCGCCGCCGCGCCCGGCGACGCCGCCGCCGTTCGTTCGCTGCTCGGGGCCGAGAGCGCCCTGGCGGGCCTGCTGATGCGCCTGCGGATGATCGTCGAGGCCTATCCCGACCTGAAGGCCGACCGGTCGGCCGGGCAACTGATGGAGGAACTCACGAGCACCGAGAACCGGGTCGCCTTCGCCCGGCAGGCGTACAACGACGCGGTCGCCGCCTACAACACGGCCTGCGGCCGGTTCCCCAATAATCTCGTCGCTCTGGCCGCGGGCTTCTCGCCGGCGGAAATGTTCGAGGTCACGACCTCGGCAGAGGCCGCCGCCCCGGCGGTGTCGTTCTAATGACACTTGAGCGGGCGACGACACTGGGCGGAAGCCCACCGATGGCCATCCGTGGGCTTCAAATCACTCGCCCGACGCGTTCTTGTCCGTTCAATCGTCAATAGCGCCTAACTGCAGTGATGTGGCACCCGCCGCGGGGGAGGGGCGCATTGCCAAGACGGGGGCGCCACATGAGGGCCAATTCGTGCGCGGTTATGATCCGCGCCCGCCGTGTTGGACTTCTTTGAGCACCAGGCCCGCGCCCGTCGTAAGAGCCTATGGTTAGTCGTACTGCTCGGGCTGGCCGTGCTGGCCATCACCGGCGCGCTCTACGGCGTAGCGGTCGCGCTGCTGGCCTACTCCCGCCAGCACGCAGTGCCGCCCCAGCCGGTGGTGCTCTGGCAACCGCCATTGCTCCTCGGGGTGGCGCTGGCCACGCTGGCCGTCGTCGGCACCGGCAGTCTGTTCAAAATCGCGGCCCTGCGCGACGGCGGCGCGGCCGTTGCCGACGCGCTGGGCGGCCGCCTCGTCCGGCCGGACACGGGCGACCCCGATGAACGGCGGCTGATGAATGTGGTCGAGGAAATGGCCATCGCCTCGGGCGTGGCGGCGCCGGCCGTTTACGTGCTGGACGAAGAGTCGGGCATCAACGCCTTTGCCGCCGGGTACTCGCCGAACGCCGCGGCCGTCGCCGTGACCCGCGGCGCCCTGACGCTCCTTTCACGCGACCGGCTCCAGGGCGTCATCGCCCACGAGTTCAGCCACATTCTTCACGGCGACATGCGCCTGAACGTGCGGCTGATCGGATTGCTGCACGGGATCCTCGTGATCGCCCTGGCGGGCCGGATGCTGCTGCGCTCGCTGGGCCGCGCGCGGATTCGCGGCGGATCGCGTAAGGGCGGCGGCGGGGCGCTGATCCTCATCCTCGGAACCGGCGTGGCGCTGCTGGTGGTCGGCTATCTCGGCGTTCTGTTCGGCCGGCTCATCAAGGCGGCCGTTTCGCGCCAGCGCGAATTCCTCGCCGACGCCTCGGCCGTGCAGTTCACCCGCAACCCGCTCGGCTTGGCCGGGGCCCTGAAGGCCATCGGGGGCTGGCGCAGCGGCTCGCGCCTGACGGCCGACGACGCCGAGACCGTCAGCCACATGTTGTTCGCGACCGGCCTGCGGCTGTCGAGACTGTGGGCCACGCATCCGCCGCTCGACGAACGGATCCGCCGGCTCGACCCGTCGTTCGACGGCCGGTTCGAGCCGCATGCGCGTCCGACCGCGCCGGGGGCCGCGCCCTGGGCGGAGCAGGTGTCCGCCGCCGCACCCGCGGCCGCCGCCCGCACGGACGACGACCTGCCGATCTCACTGGACCCGGCCGAACTGCTGGCGCAGATCGGAGCGACGGGCGACGACCGGCTCGCCGCCGGCAGCGCGCTGCTCGCCCGCGTCCCGTCCGGCGTCCGCGCAGCGACGGCCGCCCCGGCGTCCGCCGAGGCCGTCGCGCTGGCCCTGCTGCTGTCTCCCGAGGCCGAGGCGCGGCAGCGGCAGGTGGCGCTGATCCGATCGGCGACCGCGGCCGCGGTGATCGACGCGCTGGAGAAAGTCACGGCTGAGGTCGACCGATTGCCGCGAGCCGTGCGCCTGGCCGTGCTGGATCTCGCGATGCCCGCCCTGCGCGGCCTGTCGCCCGAGCAACAAGCCCGCTTCCTCGACCTGCTCGACCGCGTGATCCGCGCCGACCGGAAACTTTCCCTGTTCGAATTCGCTATTCGCACGATCCTCGACCGCGGCCTGGTCGAACGGTCCGTCCGCCGCCGGGCCGAGGCGCAATATTACGGCTTCGGGCCGCTGGCGGACGCCGCCGAAGTCGTGCTCTCGGCTCTGGTCCACGTTGGCGAGGCCGACGCAGGCACGGCGGCCGGCTCTTTCCGCGCGGCCGTCGCCCGGCTGCCGCCGGCCCGTCGTGAACCGCGCCTGTTGCCTGTCGCGGAATGCCGGTTCGGCGCGATCGAAACCGCGCTGCGGCGGCTCAGCGGGGCGTCGCCGGCGATCAAGGAGCGAATGATGGACGCCGCGGCGCACTGCGTGCTGGCCGACCGCCGCGTCACGCAGGGTGAGATCGAGTTGCTGCGGGCCGTCGCCGCCGGCATGGACGTGCCGCTCGGTCCGCTGGCCGCGCCGCCGACGGTGTAGCCCGCGGCTGGGACCGAACCGTGAACCTCGAAGCGCTCCGCTGGGCCTACCTCCGCCGCGTCGTGGCCACCGGCCTGGGCGCGCTGGGGCCGCATCGTTCGCTGCGCATCGCGCGGGCGCTGGCCCGCGGCGTGTGCGACCTCAATCCGCCCGGTCGCCGCACGGCCGAGGAACGCCTCGCGCGGGCGTTCGGCCCGGACCTGACGGCCGTGCAGCGCGACGCGATCGTCCGCACGATGTACGAACACATCGCCGCGTTCTGGGTCGAGGCGCTGTTCCTGCCGCGGATGCTCCGCCCGCGGACGTGGCGGCGGGCGGTGCGGTTCGCCGGCGCGCCGGGGCCGCGGCAACTCGCGGAGATGTCCGGCCCGTGCGTCCTGGCGACCTGCTATTTCGGCAATATCGCGGCGGCCGCGTACGCGCTGGGGCAGGTCTGCCGGCCGCTCTACGTTCTGGTCGATTATCTCGCGCACCCGGCGGCCCGCGCGTGGCAGGACCGGCTCTACCGCGCGGAGAACGTCCGCCCGCTGCCAACCGACCGCGCGGCCCGCCGCCTGCCGGACCTGCTGCGCGGCGGCGCGAAGGTACTCACCGTGATCGAGCACCGCCGGCGCCGCGGCGGCGTGCGGGCGACGTTTCTCGGCGAGCAGCACGCATATCAACCGACGGTGGGCCGGCTCGCCGAATGGTTCGGCGCGCCGGTACTTCCGGTCCTCTGCCGGCGGCTGCCGCAATGGGGACAGTTTGAATTATGGCTGGGCGGACTGATCCGAGGTCCCGACGTTGCGAGCACTCTGACCGAGGTACTTCAGCGCCTCGACGCGCAGGTCCGACGCTGGCCGGAGCAGTACCTCTGGAGTCTTTCCCCCCCGGACTCCGCCGTCACTGAAACGGAAAGCGAAACACCGGCAGCCCCCAGAACACGTTGAAGAGCGTCGGCCGCGCGAAGGCCGTCAGCGGATAGCAGACGGCCGGCCGGCTGGGCTGCTCGAGTTGGGCCATCACCCAGGGCGTCAGGCCGAGGACGACCAACCCCGCGACGGTCACAATGCGACGCACCGAGTTCATGCGGCCCTCTCTGCGCCGGCGTTGCGGCGCGTACGGCGGGCGAGGAACGATCCGCCCACCATTCTAACGGCCGCGAAGCGGCATCGGGTTTAACCCCGGGCGAATTCGGTCGATTATCGGTCGCATCTTCGGCACGTAATAGTTGCACGTTCCTTCCTGCCGCCGTAAAACGCCCCCGCAATACGCCCCGCTCGCGCGCGGCGGCCCGGCGCCGTCGGACCTGCCCGCAGCGGGGCGGATCAGGTGCGCCGTGGACACGCTGCTCGATCGCTTCTGCCGCTACGTCAAGGTCGAAACCACCGCCGTCGAGGATGCCGGCAAGTATCCCAGTTCCCCCGGACAACTCGAACTCGGCCGGATGCTCGCGGACGAACTCCGTGCCCTGAAGGTCGACGGCGTGGCGATGGACGAGCACGGCATCGTCACGGCGACCCTCCCCGGCAACATCCCGGGCGCGCCGACCATCGCGTGGTGCTCGCACGTCGACACCTCGCCCGAGTACACGGCGAAAAACGTCAAGCCGATCGTCCACCGAAACTATGACGGCCGCGACATCGTCCTGCCCGGCGACCAATCAAAGGTCATCCGCATTGACGAGACCGAGGGGCTGGCCGAACTGAAGGGCAGGACGCTTATCACCACCGACGGCACGACGCTGCTCGGCGCGGACGACAAGGCGGGGCTGGCCGTCATCATGACCGCCGCGGCGCACCTCATGGCCCACCCAGTGATCCGCCGCGGGCCGATCCGCATCATCTTCACCTGCGACGAAGAGATCGGCCACGGGACGGACCACCTCGAAGTCTCGAAGATCGGCGCGGTCTGCGCGTACACGCTCGACGGCGAGGCCGAAGGCCAGGTCGAAAACGAGACCTGGTCGGCCGACCTCGCCACCGTGACGATCACCGGAAAGAACATCCACCCGGGCTTCGCCAAGGGGCGGATGATCAACGCCATCCGGCTGGCGGCCCAGTTCGTGCAGCGGATGCCCTGGCACCGGCTGGCCCCGGAAACGACGGAGAAGCGCGACGGCTTTCTGCACCCCTACGTCATCGAGGGCGGCGTGCCGGCGGCGAAGATCAAGGTCCTGCTGCGGAGTTTCGTCACCGCCGAACTGAAGGAACAGGCCCGCATCCTCCAGACCATCGCCGACACGCTGACCGCCGAGCATCCCGGCGCGAAGATCGAAATTGCCGTGACCGAGCAGTACCGCAACATGATCGAGTACCTCAAGAAGGAGCCGCGGGCCGCGGCCCTGGCCGACAAGGCCATCCGCAACGCGGGCATGAAGACGGTCTTTAAGTCGATCCGCGGCGGGACGGACGGCTCGAAACTGAGCGAGAAGGGCCTGCCGACGCCGAACCTGTCGGTCGGGATGCACAACTTTCATTCGCCGCTGGAGTTCGCCTGCCTGGATCAGATGGAGAACGCCGTCAAGGTGCTGGTGGAACTGGCCCAGTTGTGGGGGAAAGAAAAAGCGTGACCCGACGAAGAGCCATTCCGGCAGGGCAAAGATTCTCTTGGCCCCGCCTCCCGCGCAGAATCTGACGCATGACCATGTCCGACCCGGCAGCCGTCCAAACCCGTCTTCCCGACAACGCCTACCGCGAGTTGAAGCCCGGCGAGCAGTACGTGCCCATGGTCCCCGCACAGGCCCGGGTGCCGGAAGTCACGGCGCGCTCCATCGCCCTGGGCCTCGTGATGAACATCATCTTCTCCATGGCCGCCACCTCCCTCGCGCTCAAGGTCGGCCAGGGAATCGAAACGGCCATCCCCATCTCCATCCTCGCCGTAGGCCTGTCGGGCTTTCTCGTGCGCCTCGGGGTGCGCCGCAGCACGTTGATCGAAAACATCAACGTGCTGGCCATCGGCACCACCTCCGGCATCGTCGCCGGCGGGACGGTCTTCACCATGCCGGCGATCTACCTGCTGCGGCTGCACGAGCGGCTGGAGATGAGCGGCCCCACCCTGTTCTTCCTGATCTTCCTCGTGCCCTTTTTGGGGGCCGTGCTCGGCGTGGTCTTCCTCGTCCCGTTCCGCCGCTACTTCGTGCGGGAGATGCACGGCAAACTCCCCTTCCCGGAGGCCACCGCGACCAACGAAATCCTGGTCACCGGCGCGGGCGGCGGCGCGGGCGGCGGGGCGTGGGTCCTGATTTATTCGTTCCTCGCGTCAGCCGCCTATACCTTCCTGGCTGCCGGCGTCCGCCTCTGGAACGAGAAGTTCACCAGCGGGTCGATCGACCTCGAGTTGAAACGCCGCGTCACCGACGCCGCCACGGGCCTGACCGACACGGTCGTCCAAAACTACCACGCCCTGGCCCTGCGGGGCGACTTCGGATCGCGGCTCACCGAAAAGATCAAGGTCATCTTTTCGCTGGGAACGGGCGCGGAGTTCCTCGGCCTCGGGTACATCATCGGCCTGCGATACGCCTCGATCATCTGCGCCGGCTCGTTCCTGTCGTGGTTTGTGATCATTCCGCTCCTCGCGCCGCTGGACCTCCCCGCGCTTCAGGCGATCAACCCCGCGGTGACCGGCACGAGCGCGGAGGCCATCTTCAAGGAAATCCCCAAGAACATCGGCATCGGCTGTATCTTCGCCGCCGGACTGATCTCCATCGCCCGCATGGGCCGCGTCATCTCCACGGCTTTGCGCGAGGCCCTCGGCTCGCTCCTGCGCCGATCGGCCGGCGCGGCGGCGCACGAGCGCACCGACCGGGACATCTCCTATCCCGTGCTGCTGGCGGTCGGTCTCGCGGCCGCCGCCGGCATGGCGGTCTATTTCCGCACGGCCGTGCTCGCCTCGATGCCGAACGCCGCCTGGTTGACGTTCGTCTCGGTGCTGCTGGCGCTGGCGGTGGCCTTCGTGTTCATCACGGTCTCGGCGTGGGCCATCGCGACCATTTCCGTGACGCCGATCTCGGGCATGACGGTCACGACGATCATCATCACGGCCGTCGTGCTCATGCTCGCCGGCCTGCCGCGCGGCGACCAGGCGATGCTGGCCGTCCTGCTGGTCGGCGGCGTGGTGGCCTCGGCCCTGTCGATGGCGGGAACGCTGGTGACCGAGTTTAAACTGGGATACTGGACGGGCGCGACCCCGCGGCGGATCCAGTGGAGCGCCCTCGTCGCGGCCGCCCTCGCGTCGGCCGTCGTAACCGGGACGATCATGGTGCTCGCCCAGAGCCCCGGCTACGACCGCGAAATCAGCAAGAACGCCCTCGAGGCCCCGCAGGCCAACCTGATGAAAAGCGCGCTGGAGAGTTTCCTCGGGACCGGGCGCGTGCCGTGGCTCATGTACGCAGTCGGCGTGGCTGTGGCGCTGCTGCTGCAACTCGTCGGCGTCTCGCCGCTGGCGTTCGGGCTGGGCATTTACCTGCCGATGCACCTCAACACGCCGATCCTGGTCGGCGCGATCGTCGCCGCCCTGGTCAAGGCCGGTGCGTCGAGCGAGGCCCTCGCCAGGGGCCGTCAGAACAAGGGAATCCTGATCGCCTCGGGCTGCATCGCCGGGGCGTCGATCATGGGCGTCGTGCTGAACGGGCTGAGTTCCTGGTCGGTCACCCGGGGGGCGCTGATGGCGGTCAGTTACCCGGCGAAGATGCTCGACCGCGGCATGGACCCGGAGGCGCTGTGCCGCGGGTGGAACTGGGGCGGACTGGCGGCCTTCCTGATCCTGTGCGCGCTCGTGTATGCGGACGCACGCCGCGCCGCACCGGCCGACACCGGCGGTCCGTCACTGGCCCACTGAGGCCGCGCTCGGCCGTTACTTCACCCCGTGCATCATCCGCTTCAACGGCCGCGAGACGAGGAACAGCAGCACGCTCGCGCCCGCGGTCGTTCCCGCGATCCAGAGGAAGACCTGGCCGAAACCGTGGTGCTCGGTCTTGCCGCCGACCCACCCGCCGAGCACGTTGCCCAGCGCCGTGAACAGGAACCAGACGCCCATGACGGTGCTCACCAGCCGGGCCGGCGCGAGTTTGGTCATGGTCGAAAGGCCGACCGGCGAGAGGCACAGTTCGCCGGTCGTGTGCAGCAGGAAGCCGAACATCAGATAGAGAATGTTGCAGCGGCCCGTCTCGCCGGCCTGCGTCGCGCCGAAATAGAGCACCAGGAACCCCGCCCCCAACTGAAGCAGGCCCATCGCAAACTTCAGCGGCGAGGCCGGCTCCCAACGGCGGCGCTCCAGCCAGATCCACAGCCATGAGAACAGCGGCGCGAGCAGGACGATGAGCAGTGGGTTGGTCGATGCGGTCAGCAGCGACGCCTTCAGTTCACCAACCAGGGGCAGCGTCCGCTGGACGTGGGCATCGGTGAAGAGATTGATCGCGCTGCCGGCCAGTTCGAAGAACGCCCAGAACAGCATCGAGAACGAGCACAGGATGATGACCACGAACATCTGGTCGCGCTCTTCGCGCGTGGAGCGCACCGCCTCCCAGACGAGGTAGCCGATGATGGGCACCGCCACGACGACCGCCAGCCCCTGCACGAAGCCGGGGTTCGAAATGAGGTAGCCCGAAACCGGAATGAAGACGGCTACGCCGACCGCCAGCAGCAGCGCCTTCGGCAGGCCGAGCAGGGACCGCTCCACGAGCGCGCCGACGCGCGGCGGAAGCCCCCGACCCATCAGCAGATGGCCGCCGAGCAGGAAGATCAGGAGCCCGAGCAGCATGCCCGTGCCGGCCAGCAGGAAGCCCCAGTGCCAGCCGAATGACTCGGCGATCTGTCCGGAAAAACCGGCCGCGAACGCCCCGACGTTGATCCCCATGTAGAAAATGGTGAACGCGCTGTCGCGCCGCGCATCGCCTCGCTCGTACAGCGCGCCGACGATGCTCGAGATGTTCGGTTTGAAGAAACCGTTGCCCGCCGCCAGCAGCCCCAGCGCGACGAAGAAGAGCATGTTCAGGACCGCCGGCGGCGCGCCCGCATCGGGCGACAGTAGGGAATGGGCGGCGAGGGTGAATTGCGCGGACGCCATCAGGACCGCGCCGATGACGATCGCCCGTCGCTGCCCGAGCAGGCGGTCGGCCAGCATCCCGCCCACGAACGGCGCGGCATAAACGAAGCCCAGGTAGGCCCCGTAAATCTCATTTGACACCTGCTGGGAAAAGAGCAGCGCCTTGGTCATATAGAGGACGAGGTAGGCGCGCATGCTGTAAAAACTGAAGCGCTCCCACATCTCGGTCCCGAACAGCATGAACAGGCCGACGGGATGCCCCAGCATCGTATTTCCGCCCATCGGGCCCGCCGGATCGCGGTTCGGTGCGGTGGGGGCGCCTGCGGTCGTCATGGGGTCGTCCTTCCTTCAGCGGGTCGGTCCGCGCCAGCGGCAGGATAACGACCCCCCGCGTCGCTTTCCACGCCGGCGTTCCGCTTTTCCCGCCGGTCCGGTCCCGCTAGCATCCCGGCGTGCAGCGCACGCCTATGTCCCCGCGCGCCCGGCGACCCGTGTCACGCCCCCGACGGCGCGCGGCGGTCGCAATCGCAGCCGGTATGCTGGCCTTGGTGCCGGGCGGGCTGCTCCATGCCGAGCCGGGCGATCGCGTTGCGGCGCCCGCTCCCGCCACCGCCCCCGCCGCGCAACGCTCCTCGGGCGACCCGATCGTCGATCAACTCCTCGACCGGCTGGAGGCCCGCGGCCGCTCGATCCAGGGCCTCAGCACGCGCCTCGAATACCGCGACGTGCGGACCGATCCCGTCCCGGAGGAAATCCTCCGCCGCGGCGAACTGCTCTTCCGCCGCCTCGAACCGAACCCCAAGTTCCTGATCGTCTTCCACGAGACCATCGCCGGCGGCGTGGTGCGCAACGACCCCGAGTCCTTCGTCTTCGACGGCCAGTGGTTCGTCGAACGCCACGACCGAAGCAAGCAGATCATCCGCCGGCAGGTCGTCAGGCCCGGCGAGCGGATCGACCCGTTCCGCGTTGGCCAGGGACCCTTTCCGCTGCCGTTCGGTCAGACGCGGGCCGACATGCTGGCGAACTTTGTCATCACGCGGAAGCCCCAGATCACCGAGGAGATCGCCGACAGCGACCGCCTCGACTGCGTGCCCCGGCCCGAGAGCGACCTGGCGCGGAAATACCGCGCGGTCAGCATGTGGATCGACCGCAAACTCGATCTGCCGGTCCGGATTCAGGCGGAACGGATCGCCGACGACACGATCCTCGACGTGACGTTCTCGAAACTGAACCCGCACGACGCCCCGGCCGAGTCGCGCTTCCGCATCGATCGTCCGCCCGGACCGGACTGGGAGGTCCGCGAAGAGCCGCTGCCCGATCGCCCGGCCGAACCGCCCGGCCGCATACCGGCCCGGGAGTCGCGGCCATGAGGCGCTGCCGACCCGCGATGGAAGCAGGAATTGTGCGAGGGGCGACCGGCACGGACCGGCCCCGGCGGGATGCCGGCAGCGCAAATCTTGCTGCCAATGGCGTGCTCAAGGGAATCGTCGTGATCGGCGCCCTGACCTTTCTCGACTGCGATGCCCCGCCGCGCGGCAGCGAGGTCCGCAACGACCTGGGGAAGATGCAGACCGCCGCCCTCACCGTCACCGACCGGCAAGGCCGCGCGCATCGCTTCGACGTCTGGCTCGCGACCACCCCCGCCGAGCACGCCCTCGGCCTGATGAACGTGGCCGATGGGGAACTCGGCCCGGACCGGGGGATGTTGTTCGTCTTCGACCGCGACCAGCCGCGCTCCTTCTGGATGCGGAACACCATTATTCCGCTCGACCTGGCCTACATCCGGTCCGACGGCACGATCGTCCGCATCGTCACCATGCAGCCGCTGGACGAGTCGCTTTACCCCTCGATCGAGCCGGCCCGGCTGGCGCTCGAGGTCCGCGCGGGCGAACTGGCCCGCCGCGGCATCGTCCCCGGCGACCGCGTCGAATTCCCGGCCGCACTGCTCAACCCGCAGCCCTGAGCGACCGAGAACCCTTCGGGCGCGGCAGCGCCCGGATGACCCGGTCGCCATGATCCCGCCACCCGACGCCTGCCTGCCCGTTTCCGACCTGCCGCGGACGCCCGAACGCCCGCCGATCACCCGCGTCGCAACATTCGCAAACGACGTTCCCGTGCCCGCGCTGGCGCGGGCCGGGTCCGCAGGGGCGGCGTGCGACGCCATCGAATTCACGCCGCTGCGTCTCGAAAGCCGAAACCTCGACGCCGCGCTGCGCCGCATGGACGCAGCCGTGGTGGTCGATCACGGCGGCGACGTCCCGCCCGGGTCGGGCCCGCTCGCGCCGCTGTTGCGCGGACTGCGCGAAGCCCGTCTCGGCGCGGTCGTCCTGACGCGCAGACCCCAGGCGTTCACCGGTGCGGGCGCGGGCGTTCTCTGCCTGGCTCCAGACGCCGAGCCGCAGCGACTCCGCGGCGCCCTGCTCGCCCTGGCGACCTTGCGTCCCGTCCTGCGGCGGATCGACCTCGAACTGACCCGCATGAAACACCTCGGCGACCGTCTCGCCGAGCATTTCGAGGCCGTCGACCGGGAACTGCGCCTCGCCGCGCGCCTCCAGCGCGACTTCCTCCCGCGCGATCTGCCGCGCGTCGAAGGCCTGCGCTTCACGACGCTCTTCCGACCGTGCAGTTGCGTCAGCGGCGACTTCTTCGACCTGTTCCGGCCCGACGACCGCCACGTCGGCCTTTACCTGGCCGACGCAATGGGTCACGGCGTTTCGGCCGGGCTGCTCACGATCTTCATCAAGTCCGTGCTTCAGCCCGGCACGGCAGCCGGCATCGCCGGCGACCCGGCGTCGCCACGGACTCTCCTCGCCCGCCTCAACGACGCGCTGGCCGCCCACGACCTGCCCGAGTCGCAGTTCGTCACCGCCTGGTACGGCCTGATCGACCTGCGGACGTTCACGTTGCGTTACGCCTGCGGTGGACATCCGCCGCCGCTGCTGATCGAGCCGGACGGAACGCCCGCGCTGCTCCGGGCCGACGGCTGCCTGCTCGGCGTGTTCCCGGGACAGAAGTTTGAAGAACGCTCGGTTACGCTGCGGCCCGGATGCCGCGTAGTGGTGTACAGCGACGGCCTGACGTCCACCCTCTTCGCCCCGGACTCCACCGCCCAGGACGCCGCGGAACTATCAGCCGCAGGACGCGATCTGCTTCGGCTTCAGGCCGAGCAACTGGTCGACGCCCTGACCGACCTGCTCGACAGCCGCGCATCCGGTCCGCCCGCGGTAGACGACGCGTCGCTCATCGTCGTCGACGTGACGCAGGAACCTGCCGATTGACGATTGAGCGGCCAAAGACACTGAGCGGAAGTCTACGGATGGCCATACGTGGGTTTCGAATAGTCGCCGGGCAGGTTCTTGTCCGTTCAAGTGTCAATAATCGCACTGCGCCAAGGCGCGGCGAGATCATCACAACGAGACGCGAAGCGTAAGCGAGCGTCGTCGCTCTATCGTCGCAACGGTGACGGCCAAGCCGTTCCCCCCATCAGGAATCGATCGCCGGATGCCGCTGCTCGTCATCCGGCGGCTCGGGGTCGATCGGCGGCGCGGGCGGGGTCACTCGTTTTCCCGCTTCGCCGCGGCGGGATCGTTTCCCCGACCCGGCGGCCCGCGGCGCTTTGCGCCCGGCCGCGACGTCCTCGTCGAACGTCCGCTTGCGCCGCAGGATGTGATGGTAGTGCTGTGCAAAACGGTGCGCCTCGTCGCGGACCTGCTGCAACAGCCGCAGCGCCGCGTCATTTCGCGGCAGCCGGATCGGCCGCTTGCGGGCCTGCACGTACACCTCCTCCTCGCGCTTGGCCAGCGCGACGACCATCGGCGGCCGCACATACATCCCCCCGAAGGCCTCCTGTGCCGCGTGCAACTGCCCCAGCCCTCCGTCGATCAGCACGATGTCCGGGTACAACTCCTCGCCCTCCCCCGCGTGCCGGTAGCGCCGCGACACCACCTCGCGGATCATCGCGTAGTCGTCCTGCCCCTCCACCGACCGGATGCGAAAGCGCCGGTAGCCGTTTTTGAATGATATCCCGTCGATGAAGCACACCAGCGCCCCAACCGACTCGCCTCCCTGAAGGTTGGCGATGTCCACGCCCTCGATGATCCGCGGCGGCTGTTCCAGTTCGAGGATCCGCCCCAGCCGCTCCAGCCCCGCCTTCGGGTCGACGTGGAAGACCTCCGGCTGAACGTCTTCGTGCACGTCGCCCGCCAGACTCAGGTTCGACAGGGCCTTGATCCGATCGCGCAGCAGGGCGGCCTCTTCAAACCGCTGTTCGGCGGCGGCCTGCTCCATCTCCTCCCGCATCTGCCTGACGACCACGCTCCGCTTGCTGGCCAGGAAGCGCTTGAGCCGCTCGATGTCGCGGCGGTACTCCTCGCGGCCGATGCGGTCGGCGCACGGGGCCGTGCACTGATGGATCGCGTGCAGCAGGCAGGGCCGGAAGAACCGCCGCTTCTCGTCGTCGGCGCGGATGTCCAGTTCGCACGTGCGGAACTTGAAGACCTTCTGGAGGGCGTTGACCGCGTCGCGCAGCCCCCCCGCCGACGTGAACGGCCCGTAGAGTTTCGTCCCGCGGCGCCGCGGCTGGCGCGTCACGAACACCCCGGGGAAATCGTCGCCCGTCGTGATCTCCAGGTAGGGAAATGTCTTGTCGTCGCGCAGCCGCTCGTTGAACGGCGGCAGGATGTCCTTGATGAGGCGGTTCTCCGCCAGCAGGGCGTCGACCTCGGTCTCGCAGTCGAGGAAGTCGATGTCGGCCACCATCGCCGCCATGCGGGCGATCTCGGGCCCGCGTGTGCGGAGCAGGTCGGAGGAGTCCTGGAAGTAACTCGACACGCGGGCGCGGAGGTCCTTGGCCTTGCCCACGTAGAGCACGACGCCCTGCATGTCCTTCATCAGGTACACGCCGGGCGTCTTCGGGAAGCGCGCGATCTTCTCCCGCAGCGCGGCGAGGCGCGGATCGACAACCGGCAGCGATCGGCCGTTTTCCGGCGGCATCACGACATTCTACGTAGGCCGGCGGCGGGATTCACAATACCGCGCCCGCCCGACGCGCCGGCAAGGGCCGAACGAATTGCACGTTCGACGCGAACCCCCATGGATGCGATTGAAAGCCGCTGCACTCCGCGATAGGATGCCGGTCGTCCGTCGCGGTGCCGCCGCGCGCGACCGACCGTGAACGCCCTCTCCGCCAGCGCCGGGTAAGATCATGGAACCGCTCGAGGCCTGGGTCGGCCCTCCCGTCCGCGAACCGCACGCCTGCGAGATCGACCAGCGCACCGTCGTCGCCTTCTGGCGGCTCGGCCGGATCCTCGACCGCGGCGGCCCGCGCGACGAGGCCGTCTTCACCCTCGGCCGCTGCATCGGCAGCACCCCCGGCACCACCGCCACGCTCCACGCCTTCGCCGACCGCGAGGACCCCGCCTCGTTCGCCATCTCGCGCCTGATGTACGGCGGCGACCAACCGATGCTCGACGCCTACTGGCAGTCGGCCGACGACCCGGTCGTCTTCAACCTCGCCCGGCAGGTGTTTCGCGCCGGCCCGGACGCCGCGCTGGAACACGCGGGCGACGCCGGCGACGGCGGCGAGTTGATCTTCGACGTGAGCGGCGACCACGCCCGCCTGGCGGGAATCCGCTTTCACCTGCCGGCCCGGCGGGCCTGAGCAACGCCATGCGCGTCTTCGTGATGGAGAACGACGCCCTCTTCGCCGACCACCGCTTCGGCCAGTCGCCCATCGTCGTCGGCTCCGGCGACGACTGCGCCATCAAACTGCCCGACTGGCGGCTCGCTCCCCAGCACATCCGCCTCGTCCCGCAGCCGGGCGGCGGTTGGAGCGTCGAGCCGCTTCAGGCGTCCGTGCCGATCCGAATCAATGGCGCGGCCGTCGACGGGTCCCATCCGCTCAAGGATCTCGACGAGATCGCCCTCGGCTCCTACGTCTTGAAGGTGTACATGACGCTGGACGGCCCCGAGCCGCCCCGCCGCGCGGGGGCCCCGCGACGGGAAGAGTTCCTCCTGCCGCTGGGCGGCTTCGTCCGCAACTACGGCGGAGAACTGAAGGTCCCGATGGAACGGGCGGCGGAATTCGCAACGCAGGCGTGCCAACTCGCCGCCGAGAAACAGATCAACACGATCGCGGAACAGATCCTGGCCCGGGCGGTCTCCGCCTTCGACGCGTCCGCGGCCTGTGCCGTGATTCGCCAACGAACCGCCACCGGCCTCGATTCGCGCTGGGCCGTCGACGCGAAGAGGCGCCCGATCGACCCGCCCGCGCTGGCCGGGCGGCTCTACGAGCGCTGCACCCGGCACCTCAGCCGCATCTGTCTCCCGGATGCCGAGACGCCCGGCGTCCAGACGGCGCTGGCCACGCCCCTGGTCGGCTCCCGAAACAGCGTGCTCGGGATGCTTTACGTCGAGCGGGCCGCCGGGGCGCCGCCCTTCGATGGCGCTGCCCTGGACCTGCTCGCCGCGCTGGCCGCGGCCGCCGCGCCCGCGGTCGAACGCGCCCTCGTCGCCACGGCGACGGCGCGGGCGGAAGTCGTCGATCACGCGCAGGTCGTCGGCCGCGCGACGCAGGACGCGCTGACGCCGCGGGCGCTGCCGACCTGGCCCGAACTGGACATCGCCGCCTACCGACGCCCGGGGGCGCACCGCGCCCGGGATTTCTACGACGTGCTGCGGCTGGCCAACCACACCGCGGCCCTACTCGTCGCGCGGGTCGAGGCCCCGGGGGCGATGCTGCCCCGGCTGATTTCCGAACTGCGGGCCGCCTACCGCGTGTCCTGCCTGCACGCCGACGCGCCGCACGTCTTCGTCCGGGCCATCAACTGGCTGCTGGGTGACCCTCACGCCGGCTGGGCCATCGACGCCGCCTGCGTCTGGCTCCTGCCGGCCACCGGCGCGCTGCGCTACTGCGTGGCGGGCGCGGACATCTCCCTTGGCGTCATCGGCGGCCGCGGCGAGCCGCGCGAGTTGGAGCCGTGCGGCTTTCCGCCGGTCGCGCGGCAGCGCGGCTTCGCCTACGTCTCGCGCCCGGAGCGGCTCGACGCCGGCGAGACGCTGACGCTGATCACCGACGGCGCGGACCTGTTGAAGAACCCGGCCGGCGCCGCCTTCGGGCGGAAGCGTGTCGCCGAGTGCCTCTGCGACACGGCGGGCATGTCCGTGCCCAAGATGCTCGCCGACCTGGTGACGGAACTGGACGAATTCGCCGCCGGCGGCCCGACTCCCGAGGACCTCACCGTGCTGCTGGCGCAGCGCAGCGCGGGCTGAAGCCCGCTCACTCCCCCCGCAGGCCCCGCCGGAAGAACGCGGCGATCCGCGACTCCACCCGGCCGCGCATCTCCGCGTCCGGCACCAGGTGCGTGTAGCCCGCCAGCGGCACGAACTCGAACGACTTGCCCGCCCGGAACAGCGCGTCGACCAGCCGCAGCGCGTTGCCGAAATAGACGTTGTCGTCCGCCGTCCCGTGGATCACGAGCAGCGGCCGCGACAGGCCCTCGACGTACGTGAGCAGCGAACTGCGGCGGTAGCCCTCTGGATTTGCCTGCGGCGTGTCGAGGAACCGCTCGGTGTAGTGCGTGTCATAATCGTGCCAGTCGACCACCGGCGCGCCGGCCGCCGCGGCGTGAAACACGTCGCCGCGCCGCAGCACCGCCAGCGCCGCCATGTACCCCCCGAACGACCAGCCCTTGATCCCGACCCGCGACAGGTCCATCTCGCCGAACCGCGCCCCCAGCGCCCGCAGCGCCGCGACCTGGTCGTCCAGCGGCGCCTCGGCGAAGTTGCCCTTGATCGCCCGCTCCCACTCCCGGCCGCGGTTCTTCACGCCGCGGTTGTCCGCGCTGACCACGACGAAGCCCTGGTCCGCGTACCACTGCGCCAGAAAGTACGCCCGCGCGTCCCGGTGCACGACGCCCGATCCCGGCCCGCCGTATACGTCGACGATCACCGGATACTTCACCCCCGCCCGGAAGTTCCGCGGACGTACGACCGCCGTGTCGAACTCCCCGCGCGGCCCGACCCGCGCGAACTCGACCGCAGGCCAGTACCCCGGCTCCTCGCCCACTGACGGCAACTCCCCGATCCGGCGGCCGTCGCGGCGGAAGACGATCTGCTTCCGCGTCAACCGGGGGCCGGCAATCGACGCCACGTAAAGCGAATGGTCCTTGGAGCAGGTCCAGCCGTGCTGGCCCGGCTCGTCCGTCAGCCGCCGAGAAGGCCCGCCGTCGAGCGGCAGTTCGTACACGTGCGACTGCGTCGGATCGTCCGACCCGGAGACCAGCACGCGGCGGCCGGCCTCATCGCAGTCGATCAGGCCGCGCAGGCGGAACTCGTCTCCGTTCAGCGGGCGGGTGCGGCGGTCGTTGGACTCGTGCACCCAGAGCCGGCATTCGCCCTCGGACTCGGTGATCCAGAGCAGTCCGCGGCCGCTTTCGAGCCAGCGCGGCATCCCGGAGAACAGGTTGAGCCAGGCGTCATCGTGTTCGCGGAGCAACTCGCTGGTCGCGCCGGTCTCGGCATCGACCCGGAGCAACAACTGGTCCCGCTGATCGCGCGTCTGGACGAGTAGGGTCAGCGGGGCGTTCTTCTCCCACGCGACGGCCGCGAGGTAGGGATATCGCTGGTCGTCCCATCCCACCGCCGTCGGCGATCCGCCCGCCACCGATACCACGTGCAGCCGCACCTTCGCGTTGTTCGTCCCCGCCCGCGGGTATCGCCAGGACTGCGGCGCCCGCCACGGCTGGGCCGGGTCGGCGATGGTCAGCCGTTCCACCGCGCGCAGGTCGCTCGACTGGTACGCGACGCGCGTCGCGTCCGGCGACCACCAGTAGCCCTCGTGCCGGTGCATCTCCTCCTGCGCGACGAACTCGGAAAGTCCGTTGGGCGTGTCCTCGCCGCCGCCGGTCGTCAGCCGTCGGACCTCGCCGGTCCGCCAGTCCATGCAGTGCAGGTCGTAATCCACGACATAGGAAACCCACCGCCCGTCGGGCGAGAAGCGCGGATCGAGCGCGTCCCGCACGCCGGGCAATTCGTGGACGGCGCCGCCGTTCCGTTCGACCACGAAGAGTCGGCCCGACAGCGGCGCCAGAAGCAGCCCGCCGTCGTCCGAGATTTGGTAGCCCGTGATCCCCTGCGTCGTGATCCGCTGCCGCTCGCGCCGGGCCTGTTCCTCGGCCGTCACCTCCTCGCCGCCGCCCTTCAGCAGCCCCTCGGCGGTGAGCACCACGCGCGTGGCCCCCGTCGCGGCGTCGAACTCGTACAGGGACTGCACCCGGTCGCGCGGGCCGCCCCGCAGGAACAGCACCGCGTCGCCCCGGGGGGCGGGCTTGACGCCCGTCGGCCGACCCAGCGCAAAGGAGCGCGTCTCGCAGATCGTCTTCAGGTCGGCGTCGCGCCGCGCGGGATCGGTGTAATACGGCCCGGGCCCTGCGGCCGCGCAACCCGCAACGGACAGCAGCGCGGCCGCGAACCCTGTGCGCCTGCGTCGAAGATAGGACACCCCTGCGCCCATCCGCGGGATTGTACCGGCCCCGCCGCCGCGCGCGACCGGCGTCACGTCAGCCGCACGCGAACCGTCGCATCGCGGGCGAGTTGTTCCTCCGAGGGCGGCTCGACGGGCAGGAAGACGGTGAAGACCGACCCGCGTCCGACCGTGCTGGTGGCGCTGATCGACCCGCCGAGCAACTGCACCAGTTCGCGCGTGATGGGCAGGCCCAGGCCCGTGCCGCCCTGCTCGCGCGTCACCGACCCGTCGAGTTGCACGAAGGTGTCGAAGACGCGCTCGAGTTTGTCGGCCTCGATGCCGATGCCGGTGTCCGTCACCGTCAGTTTGACGCGGTCGGAATCGACGGGGCTGATCCGCATCTCGACCCGCCCGCCCGACGGGGTGAACTTGATCGCGTTCGACAGCAGGTTGTACAGAATCTGCTGAATCCGGCCGCTGTCCGAGCGGATGCGCGGCACGTCCGGCAGCACGTCGGCCGCCAGCGTGAGTTCCTTTTTCAACGCCAGGGGGTGCATGAAGTCGATCAGGGCGTCGCTCATCTCGCTCAGGTTTACGGGCGTCAGGTGCAGTTCCAGTTTTCCGGCCTCGATCTTCGCCAGGTCCAGCAGGTCGTTGATGATCGCCAGCAGCATCCGCCCGCTCGACAGGATATTCTCCGCGTAGCGCAGCGGCCGCCCCCCCGCCTCCAGGTTTGCCTCGCGCAGCAACTCGGCGAACCCGATGATGGAGGTCAGCGGGGTGCGCAGTTCGTGGCTGACGTTGGCCAGAAAATGGCTCTTCAACTTGTTCGATTCGAACAACTTCACGTTCAGTTCCGCCAACTCCCCCAGCCGCGTATCCAGACTGCGGTTGATCGCCTCCAGTTCCCGCCGGGAATTCTCCAGGTGTCCCAGCATTGCGTTGAACGCCCGGGCCATCTCCTCGTATTCGTCCCCCGTGGCGATCCGGCTGCGCACGTCGTGGTTGCCCGCCGCGACCTGGTCGGCCACGTCGCGCAACTCGCGGACCGGCCGCAGGATCAACTTGTCGGTGATGAGATAAAACACCAGCGTTGCCAGGACTCCCGCCAGCGCGCCCGCCAGCAGACTGATCCCCAGGTTCGTCCACAGGTCGAACCGCGCCGCCGGCGCGACATAATCGACCGACACGACCCCCAGCAGCGTCCCCTCCGGCCGACGGTCGCCGGTTGAGCGAACCGCCCGTACACACCGGTACTGCACCTGTCCGTCCGGCGTCTGCGTCACCAGGGGCGGCGCTTCCTGAAGCCCCGGCCGCTCCGCGAGCAGCGCGATCGACTGCTGCACGTAGCCCAGCCCGTCGGGCGGAAGCGGTCGCCCCGGCGTCAACTGAACCAATCGGGGCGGAGACGTCCCGTCGTACCCGAGCCGTCTCGACCCCGTCGGCCACCAGCGGTCCAGCGCCTGCTGGCGACGCGCCCAATCCCCGGGACTGACCAAATCGCAGCGTTCGACCGCCAGCAGCGCCATCTGCCGCGCGGTGCGGATGTTGGCTTCGTGGACCAGGTCGCGCATCCGCAGCCACGGCACGAACAGTGCCGACGAGACAATCAACACGACCCCCAGCCCGAACAGTAGCCGACATTTCGCCGCCAGCGAGATCGACGACAGCGACCAGCGGGTAGCGAAGGGGAATCGCGGCATCGTTCCAGGGTCCGCGGAGGGGCTTCCGGGTGCGGGCGCCGGCCGACCGCCCGTCGACCGCGGCGCCTGGCGCGGTGACAAAGCGCCGCCGCCCGAGATTCCGTTGCGGCGAACGCCTATTCTACCCTACGCTGGACCGACGCAGGGGCGTGGGTATGCCCGCGATTCGACCGGCGGACCCCTCGGGAGCCGAACCCGCGACGGACCGCAGCAGGGCCGGTACTTGGACGCTCGGCGTCGCCGACGAAGACGTGTTGACCTGCGTCTAACTTGCCGATAACATAACATACGCTCCACGATAGACTTGGAGTCTGACGCGATGCATTCACTGAAACTAGGTATCGGGGGTGCGATGATCACGCTCCTGGCCGCAGCGGCCGATGCCAGGGCACAAGGCGGAACCTACATCAGCCAGGGCTGGGCCGGCGTTGGCCAGTTGAGTTATCCCGGCCAGGTCGGCGTCACCAACAACCCGATCATCGGATTCGGCCAGGTCGGCGGAACGCGAACGCTCAACTCCTTTACGGATGCCCGCGGATACGCCGGCGGCCGCGGTGGGCCAGACGGGCGCGCCGCGCCGTACCTCGCGCTGCCGACCGCGTTTGCCGGAAACGATCCCTACGTCTCCCGCAACGCCTACGCCGGCGGGCCGCGGCTCGAAAACCGCACGGCGGGGACCAGGACGCGCCTGACCCGGGGCCAGACGATGGCCTCGACGGTCGAATTGAGTTCCATCGGAGATCGCTCGGCCGTCGGCCGGTATTTCGGCCGCGGCGATCTGGGCAACACGTTCGACCAGATCCGACCCCTGGCGAGAACGGCCATGCCCGCGCCGACCTATTTCGGCCCGGCCATCCCGCCCCGCTCCGCCCGGGAACTGCTGGACCAGTACCAGTACGTCCGCCCGCGCACCCATCTGGCCGCCATCGCCCTCGGACCGCGCGGCTTGTCCCGGTCTCCGCATTCGTCCGAGGGCGAACCGACCGTTCCGTCTCCGCTCGGGACCGGCCCGGCAAAGTTCCCCGACGTCCCGGCCCTGCTGGCGGACAGCAGCGAATCGATCTCCGTCTTCGAAAAAGCCGACGACGGCGCAACGCCGGAGCAACGTCTGCTGCAAAAGGTCGCGCGGACCTCCGCCTATTTCGTCGAGCGCGGCGACGAGCAGATGGCCAAAAAGCACTACACCGATGCCAAGGCCAGTTACCAGCACGCGCAACTCGTCAACCCGGACTGGGCCGCGCCCTACGCGCGGCTGTTTCTCTGTTCGCTCGTTCTCGACGATTTTGCCCACAGCGCGCTGTGTCTCCGCCGGGCGATCGGCCGCGCCGACCGCCTCGACGATCTGCGCATCAATGTCTCGCGCTGCATGCCGGGCCGCGACGATTTCAATAACGTGCTGCGGATGGCCGCCGAGATCGCCGGCCGGGAGGGCGCCAACACCCTTCAGTTAACCGCCTACGCTTACCTTTCGTGGCTGCGAGGCGACATCAGCGTCACCCGACGGGTGCTGGAGGCAGGTCGCGCGAAGGCCGACGCCATTCCGGAACTGCTCCGCCTGTCCGACCTGATCGACGCAAAAGATTTGACACCCGGTCCGACTTCCGGCGGACGGACCTGAGCCGCCGACGGCCGGGCGACGGACGAGGGCGGCCTTCGCGGCGCCGTCGTCCGATCCGCGAGGGGTGATGGTGCCTTCCATCAAGTCCTGGCGCATGCACGCGGCCTCGTTCGCGCGGCGTCACCGCGACGCGGCCCTGCTCCTGGCCCACGCCGGCCTGTTCGCCCTTGCCTTCTTCGGGGCCTTCGGGCTGAGCGACAATTTCCGGAAGTTCGGCGATTGGTTCGTTCCCTGCTTCCTGCCCATGCTGCCGTTCGTCGTGGGGTTGAAGGTCGCCGTGTTCGGCCTCGTCGGCCAGTACCGGAATTCGTGGCGCTACGTCGGCATCCGCGACCTGCTCGCGGTCGTATTCGCCTCCTGGGTCAGCACCTTCGTCTTCGTGGTGCTGTACTACATCACCGTCAACCTCGGGCTCCGCCTCCACGGCGTCATGCTCTTCACGCAGTTCCCCACCTCCGTCTTCCTGCTCGATTTCGGAACGACCATCGCCGCGGTCGGCGCGGCGCGCGTCGCCGTCCGACTCTATTTCGAGGAGATGCGCCCCGTCGCGTCCGGCGGGCCCGTCCCTTGTCTCATCCTGGGTGCGGGCGACACCGGCGAATCGCTCCTGCGCGAAATCCTCCGCATGAACACCGAGTACTACCGCGTCGTCGGATTCCTCGATGACGATCCCTCCAAGCAGAACATCCGGATTCACGGCGTGCCCGTGCTCGGCATGCTCGACCACGTCCGCCGCGCCGCCGAGGCACATGAGGTCGACCACCTCCTCGTCGCCCTGCCGCGCGTCGCGCACAAGCGGCTGCGACGCGTCGTCGAACTCTGCCAGGGCACCAACCTCCGCTTCCGCACCATCCCCGCCATCGCCGACGTGATCGGCGGCCGCGTCACCATCTCGCAGTTCCGCGACATCGGCATCCACGACCTGCTCGGCCGCGAACAGGTCCAACTCGACGAGGCCGAGATCCGCCGCAAGATCGAGGGCCAGCGCGTGCTCGTCACCGGCGCGGGCGGGTCGATCGGGGCCGAGATCTGCCGGCAGGTCGCCCGCTTCCGCCCGGCGCGGCTCGTGCTCGTCGAACGGGCCGAGAACAACCTCTTTGAGATCGACGGCGAACTCGCCCGCCTCGCTCCCGCCGTGGACCGCGCCTGCTACGTCGCCGACATCTC
>Ga0187893_10000924_pt1 | contig 74066 bp, 67 predicted proteins | sample MA1701074metaG_FD_139574 | JGI IMG/M metagenome (GOLD analysis project Ga0187893, IMG submission 139574) | White microbial mat communities from a basaltic lava cave in the Kipuka Kanohina Cave System on the Island of Hawaii, USA - MA170107-4 metaG ...
AGTTTGCCGGCTTTCAACAAACGACCACCTGCCAGGCGTCGTTCTTCCATTTGTTCTCGTGTCCATGCAGTTGGCTTCCATGTCATCCTACCATTGTAAGCCAATCCGGGTTAACCCGAATAGTTGACTCATTTGCAGGGAGAAGGTAAAATCTAGCCAGACTAGACAGAAAGGAAAACCATGAACACAATCTGGCAAATTCAAGAAGCAAAGAACAAACTAAGCGAAGTCATTGCCCGTGCCATCAAACAAGGACCGCAGTTAATTACCAAACACGGCGAAAAAACCGTTGTCGTGATGTCTTATGCAGAGTATGAAAGCCTTCGCAAATCGCAGGGCAAGCTCTCGGAGTTCTTCCGCGCCTCCCCGTTGGCTGGGATTGATTTGAAACGTGATAAATCATTGCCGCGCAAGGGCATCGAGTTATGAATTATCTGCTTGATACCTGTGTGATATCAGAGTTGGTCGCAAAACAACCAAACTCAAATGTTATTGAGTTTGTTGACTCTCTTGACACTGACGATATTTACTTGAGTGTGATCACCATCGGGGAAATTACCAAGGGCATCGAAAAACTCCCCAAGTCAAAGCGAAAGCAGGAATTACAAACCTGGCTCAAGGAGGATTTACTTATCCGCTTTAGCGGAAAGATTATCCCGCTGGACATCGATGTACTGATGGAATGGGGCATCCTCACGGCGCGCCTTGATGCATCAGGTCGAACCATGCCTGCCATTGATTCGTTGATCGCCGCCACTGTGTTGTCCCATCAGTTCAAACTGATCACGCGCAACGTGGATGATTTCGATGGAACAGGCGTGGAGATTTTCAATCCGTGGGAGTAAGCCCGTGTTGCACTCTCCGTTTCGAGCGGGTTTAGGAGATGAGGCTACACCTACGAAGGCGGCTCAAGCCGCCTAGCCCGCTTCAGCGGGCTTTGTACGAATAGCACGGTGGTTTATCACCGTGCGGGCAGCGGATGTGCGCCATCATGCCCTGATAGGGCGCGGAATGCTGTGGATGGCGTAAAATAGGCTGGAGAGAATTTATGTCACTAAAAGACCAACTTGATTTAATTAAAGCTTATAAAAGGGTTCAACAAGACAAGAGAGATGACACTCTGCCTGATATTACTAACTATCGGGATTATGAAAGACTCCTAAATGAGAATTTGGAAATTTTACGCTCACAAATTCATGTACCGAATCAGTATCAGGCTAAAGCTCCAGCATTCATTGATATACCAAAGAAAGGATTTACCTTACGACCAGTTGCTTTACCTAAAATTGATGACAGAATAATCTACCAAGCGACAGTAGATTATTTGGCTCCACATTTTCAGCCAGAGCCATGTGTATATAGCAATATCCTTTCTCGTGAGGTGAATTCTTCTAGAATGTTCTTGCCTGGAGTTGAACTGTGGTTAAAGTTTCAAGGGGATGTAGAAGATTTTTGCACAAAATTTCCTTATATGGTTGAAACAGATATAACTGCATATTTCGAACATATAGATCATAGGTTGTTAATAAATCGTATCCAGGATATTTTTGGCAAACAGGTTGATGATGATGTTCTAAAGGATATCAAAGTCTTATTGCCTCGGCTCTGGCGCAGATGGAACAAAAACAAAAATTTTGGTATTCCACAGGTCAATGATGCATCATCCTTCTTTGCTAATTTATTTTTAGATGAATTAGATAAATGGATGTTGCGGCAAGATTATGTCTTTTTGCGATATGTTGATGATATGCGAGTATTTACTCAAGATGAACCAACTGCACGCCGTGCCTTAGCCGACTTAATAACCAAATTAAGAGATATGGGGCTTTATATTGCATCAGGAAAAACCTCTATTAAGGAAACACCAGTCGTTCTCGCTGAATTACGGGAAAAATCTGAACGTATGAACCTAATTGAGGTGGAGATTAAATCTGGCATTTCTAAAAGGCTTGAGGCAGCCGCGCAAATGCTTCAAGAATTTATTGGCGAACTAATAAGTAGTCCAGATAAATTCAACGATCGTCAATTTCGGTATTGTGTAAATCGATTTAAACGACTAAAAGTTAATCGGCTTGCAATGAATGTTCACGATGATGTTGCAAACGAAGTTTTGAGTAGATTAACAACTATGCCGTATTCGACAGATATTTTTGTAGATTACTTGTCACTTTTTACTGAAAGTGAAAATGTTCAAAGTGGAGCAATAGAGTTTCTTGAAGGTAACTACAATATTTATCCTTGGCAAGAATTGTTGTTGCTCGAATTGTTGATTCGATTGGAGATTATTCCAGATTTATTGGATCGTGCTTTGAGTGTTTCTCGTGTCATTGCTCGAAGCAACCATAAACATCCTGCATGCCGTGAACGAGCATTTGTGTTTTGGGGAAAGAACGGAGATTATGCTGATAGAAGGGAAATAAGAGGACGATACCATGATGAGCCGCAAGAAGAGATTAGGCGAGCCATAATGGTTGCAATTCAGGAAATGCAGGCAGGTGAAAGGAATAACTTTTTAACCAACGCATCAAATGACTCGACCGCATTAAGGATGACTGCTGAATACGTACAAAATCTAGGGAATCCGCTTTATCATTATTACAATCCACCAAGTGGTTTTGAAATTAGTGAAGATTGGGATTCAAATGATATTGACGATCCATTTGCTCACGATACATAAATTTTTAGAGATAATAATTGAAGTGAACCCATTCACCCCTCGACCCTCCCAACAAAACATCCTCCGCTACACAGGCGGGCGGCTTGGCATTGCCGCAGTGCCCGGCGCGGGGAAAACTCACATTCTCTCCGCATTGGCCGCGAAGATCATTCACGAAGGCGCGCTCGGCGATGACCAGGAAGTGCTCATCGTCACGCTCGTCAACTCGGCGGTGGACAACTTCGAAGCACGCATCAAACGCTTCTTCGATAATCCGCTTCAGGCGCTGTACAAATATCGCGTCCGCACACTGCACGGGCTGGCGCATGATGTCGTCCGCGAGAAGCCTGCCAGCGTTGGGCTCGAAAATCAATTTAGCATCATTGACGAGCGTGAGGCGGGCTTCATCCGCCGCGAGTCGGTCAATGCATGGCTGGCGTCGCACTCGCTGGATGATTATCTTGACCCGGCTCTGGATAAGTCAAAAATGGATTGGGTGAGACGGCAGCAATTTCCGGATTTATTGGACTCCCTCGCTCTGGCTTTCATCCGTTCATCCAAAGATCGCCTCCTGACTCCCGACAGCCTGCGCCTCAAACTCGACGCGTCTCCTGCGCCACTGCCTCTCGCCGAACTCGGCTGGAGCATCTACGCGGACTATCAACGCGCTCTCGCCTATCGCGGCGCCGTGGACTTCGATGATCTGATTCGTCTGGCATTGACCCTCCTGGAACAAGACGAAGAATATCTGGAGCGTTTGCGTAATCGCTATCCATTTATTTTGGAAGACGAAGCGCAGGATTCGAGTTTGACGCAGGAGAGGATATTGGAGTTGTTATCAGGTGGCGCAGAATCCCCCTCTCCCCGCGGGAGAGGGGTTAGGGGTGAGGGTGAATCGTCCAACACAGGGCGGGGGGACCCCGCCCCTACGACCGATGGAGGAAATTGGGTTCGCGTCGGCGACCCGAACCAAGCCATCTTCGAGACATTCACAACCGCGTCACCTGAACTTTTGCGTGAGTTTATTCAGAACAACCCAAGCATTGACATGCCCGAGTCGGGGAGGTCACAGCCGTCTATTTTGGCGTTGGCGAATCATCTCATTGATTGGGTGAAGACATCGCATCCCGACCCCAACGCGCGGACAGCGTTATCCGTGCCGCACATTGTGCCTGCGCCAGATGATGATCCACAACAGAATCCACCCGACAACCCAGAAGCGATCAAGTTCATCAGCAAGAGATATACGCCCGATGAAGAAATGGAAGCAGTGGTCAAGTCTGTGAAGGGATACGTCGATTCGATCTGGGATTTTCCCGATGATGACAAACCGACGATTGCAATACTTGTCCCGCGTAACACGCGCGGCGTGGAAGTGGTCAACGCACTGCGCCAAAAAGGCATCGAACCAATCGAGTTGATTTCGTCCACGTCTGAGACGCGCGCCGCGGCGGGAGCGTTGAATTATCTGTTGTCGTATCTGGCGGATCCGCAGTCCGCCAGCAAGTTGTCAAACGCGTATCGTGTGTATCGCAGAGATTTCTTTGGGTCGAACAATACAAAAGCAGAGCGGCGCTCCGCTCAGGATGAGAGTCCGTTCATCGAGCAGATTCCGACTCTCTTACGGAAGATGACAAATGTTGAAGATTTCGTCAGCCCTCACCCTGCCCTCTCCCGAGGGGAGAGGGATTCAGAGTCCCCCTCTCCAGCGGGAGAGGGGTTAGGGGTGAGGGAGCAGGTGTCGGATGAGTCAGAGGCGGCGCAAGTTATCCAGGAATTAGAGGAATTTCGAGTTAACGTCCAGCGCTGGTTGAACGCGGTGACGCTTCCCATCGATCAGTTGGTATTGACGTTGGCGCAGGATGTGTTTACCGAAGCGCATGATCTCGCGCTGGCGCATAAACTGGCGCTGGTGCTCAGGGGTGCCGCGGATGATCATCCCGATTGGCGCCTGCCTGAGTTGACGGCGGAACTGGCGGTGATCGCCAAGAACGAACGGCGCTTTATCGGGTTCTCGTCGGACGATTCGGGCTTTGACCCCGAACGCCATCGCGGACGGGTGGTGGTGACGACGATGCACAAGGCGAAGGGACTGGAGTGGGACCGCGTGTATTTGATGTCGGTCAATAATTATGACTTCCCGTCGAACATGCCGAATGACCGTTTTATTTCGGAGCGTTGGTTTATTCGCAGTGGATTGAATCTCGAAGCGGAGGCGCTGGCGCAATTGACTGCCCTCGAGTCACGGAGTGAATATGACTGGTACGAGGAAGGCGCGGCGACGCTGCGCTCGCGTCTGGACTACGTGAAGGAACGCCTGCGCCTGTTCTACGTGGGCATCACGCGCGCCAAGCGCGATTTGATCGTGACGTGGAATTCAGGCAGGCAGGGCGATGCGACGCCATCCTTGGCATTGAGTGAGTTGATGGGGTGGTGGGAAACAGAAGGCGGTGAGCAGTGAACAGTTATCAGCGAATCAGTCGGCTATAATTTTGTAAAATTTAGTTATTCCATGACAAAGCGCAGTGAAGTCCTGGTAGCGATAATCAATAACCTGAACGATTTTGCAGATTTGCGAGACCGTCATTGGTATCGTATTCCTGTTGCAAGCGTTGATAAATGGCTCAAAGATCGTTTTCCTCCTGAGTGGATTACTTTTTATCAAACAAAGAAATTTGGCGCAGAGGCGTATGCTGTAAATTATGGGGCGAAAGTTCTCGAAGTAAAGCAGGTTTTCCGACACGAGATTTTTCCTGATGAGCCAATAAGTGAAAAGACTAACAAGAAATATTATCAGCTTTTTCTCTCACCGCTAAAACCACTTCACCACCCAATAATAAGTAGGCGAAGACGCAGAATTGTTTTTATTTCGACGACTATTGAAAAAGTCAAAGAAGCAAAAGAAATCAATGATCTTTATGACGATAGTCCATTAGAAGATTTGTTTTGGGTGGAATTAAAAAAGCTAGCAATTCCCGCCGAGAGGCAAGAGTTTATAGAAATTGGTGATCAAGAATATGCTCTTGATTTTTCAATATATTGCATTGACGGAAAAGTTGATGTTGAAACAGATGGCGATTATTGGCATAGACATCCTGAGAAGAAAGAAGAAGATACTCGACGCTCCAACGATCTACAGACAAAAGGTTGGCATGTCATAAGGTTTACCAGTCTCCAAATCCGAAAAGAAATGGAATCATATTGCATTGATAAAATCAAAAAGATGATTGATAGATTAGGCGGTCTTGATGTCGGGAAATTCAAGCCAAGGAAGTTCGGCGACCCAATAGGAACTTATCAGCCATCACTTTTCGACCCGCCAGAAGATGATAAATAAATGAAAAGTGTTGAGAATTATGCCTAAGAAGAAAAAAGGCAACTTGTTTGCCAATCCAGTAATAGTAGGGGCAATAATTACGGGACTTGTAACCATTGCCGTTGCGGTTATTCAATATACTGGCAACATAAATATTGCTATGTTACCTCCTCGAATAACACAAACTGCAGAGGCAAAGAGCTTTATATCAACGCAGGTTGCTCTTAAGGAAAGTATTTCCAAACAATATCAATTAGAGCGAAATGATGATATTAATGGAGTTTATTCATTTGAGTTACCAGCGAATATCTTCAGCGTGAAGAAGAATCCGTCTGCGTATGGTAATTATTACATTTCTAAAGATTTTACGGTTGAAACGCAGTTTAGATATTTTGGCGAATCCGATAGGGACGTTATTAACTGGATAGATGTATACGAACATTTTGGCAGACAAATGATTGAAATCCCTGCCCATAAAGTTGCTTTTTCAGCCCCAAGCAATCTGTTGAGATCTGAAAACACAGGCAAACTCGAGCATTCAACTCTTTTTGAGTTCGAAGGAATCCCCGATTTGTTTGCTTCAAGACCAGATTTCATTCCCACTCCAGCTATGAATAATCTTGAAACTATTAAAGAGATGTTCCTCATAGAAGAAAAAAATAGTGTTTGGGCTTTTTTTATAGTGAGCGGACAAAAAGATAAATATGATTCATGGAGAGATGTTATTCTCTATATGGCTAGTACCTTCCAATGGGATGCAAATAGGGCAAAGCAATTTACTGACCCATCCGATTTAGGGAAGTAGATGAAGCGTAAGCAGAAGGATGAAAGACGGAGTTGGGATGGGATGGCTGGTTTGACCTCTCCCAGATGAAGGCGATTGATCGGCGTGACGGTTTGTCCCTCTCCTAAAGGAGATGGCATTGTGTTGACTTCTTTTCTGTTGGATGGGGTTGTTGAGTTTCCAAAGCAATGTTTGGTTTGAGGTGCGTATTGGCTTCTCCCCCGTGGGGGAGACGGGAGAGGGGTTTGAATGACAAACGGTCTCGGGATGCGCTGTCGGCGTGTCCGCGAGACCGTTTTGGTTATTACATCTTGTTATGCAGGCATATATGCAGTCACTTCCACTTGCCTGTGACGTTTGCGTGCGTCGTTGACGGTGATTTCAAGGCGTTCGGCGGTTTCATCGGCGATCCAGTCCGTGCCGCATTGTTCGCAGACAAGCGCAGGTACATTTCGAACCACAACGACACCAAAACCGAGATCAACGGTAAAAGTTGTTGTACCTTTTACTTTATTCCCTCCACAAATGGGACAGTGATTTTGTTTGCTCATGGTTCCCTCCGAGTTCGATAGTCCGACTCGAATACATCTAAACTTGGTTCGTAGGCAGTGATGATGGCAAGTTCTCCATCAGACTCAAGAGATAAGACAACGTGAACAGGGCGTTCCTTATCCCAGCCGAGCAATAATGCGCTTTGTACTGGACGGTCAGCGGAATAGTCTTCGATGATTTCATCGTTTGCCGCGACCTCCAAGACAACACTTCGACTCAATCCACGTTCCAACATCCGTTCGAGGGCGTGCCTACGCCAGATAATTTTTCGCTGGCTAATGGCTTTGTGGATTTTGCTGGTGTCGAATGCCTCGGTCACGATTTGATTTTACCAGATGGAGGGAGGTGAAAAACGGTCTCGGGATGTGATGTCCGCGAGACCGTTTTTGTGTTTTATCCTTTTTTCACCTTCGCCTTTGGTAACACTGTCGGCCTTTTGGGCGGGAGTGTGACATATTTCCGCTTGCTGGCTTTCTGCTGTTTCTTCAAGTCCGCTACGATGGCTTGCAAATCGTAATTAAACTTTTGGGCGTGCTCGTTTCGTACCTTGCGAACTTCTTCAACAATTGGGTCGTTCCACATCTTACACCTCCATCAATTCCATTGGAGAACAAATCACGGGCGGTTCATAACCGTTGAGTCTGCAAACCAATTCCACATTGGCGCGCATGGCAGCATTGGCAATATGCTTGAAATTCCATGTCAACAGATAATCCATGCCGCTGACGGTTGCGACGGCGATATGCAATGCATCTTCTGCCGCTTGTTTAGGAATGGCATTTTGCTCAACCAGTTTGTTTGCCAGTTCCACTGCTTCAGGCGTGATGTCGAGAAATAAGCAGCCTGTCAATGCCTGCTGGCGTTTTGAAACCGCTTCGATATCGCCTGAACTGATTTCCTGATCAACCAACTGTGAAACAAACAAATCAAATTTCTCTCGACGATCCTGCCACCATTCTTGAGTTACTTGTTGATTGGCGGCGACTAGGATGTCGCGGCTTGGTCGGGCTGTCAGGTAACTGATAACGCTGGTCTCAACATAGACTTTCGATTTCATGCCTCTATTATACAACTCATTGCCTGATGCCATTTGCTGGAATGAAAAACGGTCTCGGGATGACGGTCAACGGATTGGGAACGGATGCACGGATGGTGGAGCGAGTCCGCTTTGAGCGGACTTTGATGAACTGAGGCAGGATTTCAATCCGCCGATTGGGGAATGGGAAACGGTCTCGGGGTGTGATGTCCGCGAGACCGTTTTTGCATGTATTTCTGCATTCCAAATGCGGATAATACAAGTAGAATTCAACCAATTTCTACAGGAGTTTTCATGGAACGCAGAACCCAATCTGGCTACTTGGTACTCGCCGATATCTCTGGTTACACGTCTTTCGTCGCGCAGACCGAGATAGAACACGCCGAGAAAGCCATCTCCATTTTGTTGGAGACCATCATCCAGCGATTGGACGACAAACTGACCATCGTCAAACTGGAAGGCGATGCTGTCTTTTCGCATGTCCCAGACGAGGGGATACCCGATTGTAACGCCATGCTGGAATTGCTGGACGATACCTATCGCATCTTTCGGAACTCCGCGAGGGATCTGTACGTTCAGTCAACCTGTCCGTGCAGGGCGTGTAAAGCGATTCCCACGCTCGACTTGAAGTTTTTTGTGCACCATGGGGAATACGTGATCCAGCAAGTGGCGGGCATCAAAGACCTGTTGGGGAGCGACGTCACGTTGATCCACAGGCTGGCGAAGAACCGCGTCACCGAGTCTATGGGCTGGAATGGGTATGTCCTATTTACGGGGAAATGTCTCAAAAGGATGAACGCAGACAAACAGCCATTCGTCCAGCAGGCTGAAACCTACGAGCACCTTGGGAATGTGGAAACGTACATAATGGACATGCATGTCCGTTATGCAGGAATGAAGAGTTAGGAGTTGTTTGAAAAAACGGTCTCGGCGATAAAACCGAGACCGTTTTCTGTATCTAGAGCCTTGACCGATGGTCGGTCATGCGCTCATCAATTTTGACACGTCCCTGACGCAGGTCAAGGAGTTTTCCGGTTGCGGCGATCAGGCCATACAAGACCAGCGCCACCACTGCGACCAATACCAGTTCGAATATCATAGTGTTCTCCATCTTTCGGCTGTCGAGCCGTATGTTCTGTTGAATTGACGCTTCCATTCTACTTGATATTACCGGGCTTCCAAGGGGACTCTTATGAAACTCTTGTTTTCGGTCGGCTTGTCAAGACAACAGCACGGTTTTCGCCGACTCCATTGAGGAATAGATCGGGATGATACCGACACTTCACCGAAGCAGAAGAGAATTTCGAGTTAACAACAGGTTATCGTTTGGATGAATTCAATGCTCACGACGCCTTCTACGGATTCGCTTCATCCGCCGTGTCGCCTGCTCTATTCCGTGGAAGGATTCGCGCGCTCCGCGTAATCGCTGTAGCCGCCGGTGTATTCCGCAATTTTCGAATCCTTTAACTCGAATATGCGGTGGACGGTACGGTCGAGGAAATACCGATCGTGCGAAATGACCAGCACTGTGCCGTTGAAATCTGCTAGCGCGTTCTCGAGCACCTCCGCAGAGGCGATGTCGAGATTGTTCGTCGGCTCGTCGAGCAGGAGGAAGTTCGCATCCGACAAGACGAGCAACGCAAGCTGAAGCCGACTCCGCTCGCCGCCCGAAAGTGAACCGATTTTTTGGGTCGCCTGTTGATACGTGAACAGGTAACGGATCAGGAACGATACCGCGTTCGATTCGCTCATATTTCCGCCGAACCTCACCGCGTCGAGGACCGTCTGGTTGAAATCCAGTGTCTCGTGCTCCTGCGCGTAATATCCGATCTTCACACTGGGTCCGATCTTGATCTCGCCGCTGGTGGGCTGTTCCTTGCCGAGAATTAACCGCATCAGCACAGACGGTTTTGCCAGCATCAGCCGCGTCAACCCGATCAGCTTCTTCTGCCCTCCGCTCAGCGCGCGGATGGGTATTTCAAAGTCCGATTCGGGCAGCCCCAAGCCGTGCAGCATCTCGCGTACACGCGAATCGTAATTTGCCCCGCCCAGCGATTCGAATTCCTCCAGCAATTTATGTTGTTCATCCAAAACATGTTCCAATTTCTTGGGCTCGCCATACACTTCTGGGTCGCCCAACTTGGATTCCACACGATGCAAGTCCGCTTCTACCTCCGCGACGCGCGGATTTCCCTCCAACGCGAGTGAGATGGCTGTCCGTTCTGGGTCGAATTCGGGCGTGTGCTCGCCCACGATCAATTTGAATAGCGACGATTTCCCCGCGCCGTTCGGGCCGATCAACCCGATCTTCTGGTCGTGCTCGATTTCCCAATTCAGATCGCGGAATATGGTGTGTGCACCGAGGATTAGCGTTGAATTAGAAATTGTGATCGAGATCATGTGAGCTCCATTGTAGCGTGTCACTCTGAGCGAAGAGTCTGATGGTAAGGCAGGAGATTCTTCGCCGCACTCGCCGTTTAAGGCTCGCGGTTCAGAATGACATTTCTTATTTAACCCAAGTTGCTACCTTGTGTGTCCTACTCATCCCTCACCCTGATTTTGACGGCTTTTCGTCGGGACGGCTCCCCCCTCTCCCGCTGGGAGAGGGCAGGGTCTTTAGTGAGAAATCAAGAAAATCTGTTAGCGGGTGGCAACTTGAGTTAATTTAAACAAAAACGCCGCAGGCGTCTGCGGCGTGATACAGTGAGAAACTCCGTTCAGGCAACAGGCGCGATTTGAGGAGGTGATGTCGTCTCGAATCCACGCACACCGATGTAAAGAACGGCGTTGTCTGATCTTTCGTATCGCATAGTCCGGATTATAGCGCTCCCTGCTCAAAACGGAAACATTCTGATACAATACCGCCCGCACGCCGAATGAGTTGAAGGACCTCGGCACCCCGCATGGTCGGGGTCTTTTTGTGTCTGAAACTAATCGCTGATTGCTGAAAGCTGAGAACTTTATGATCGAACGAACTGACCTCCGTAACATCGCCATCATCGCGCACGTCGACCACGGCAAGACCACCCTCGTGGATGGCTTGCTCCGCCAGTCGCACACCTTCCGTGAGAATCAACAAGTCGCGGAGCGCGTGATGGATTCCAACGACCTCGAACGCGAGCGCGGTATCACCATCCTCGCGAAAAACACCGCCATCACGCTCAACGATCCCAAAACCGGCAACCCCGTCAAGATCAATATCGTGGATACGCCCGGCCATGCGGACTTCGGCGGCGAGGTCGAACGCGTTATGAACATGGTGGACGGCGTGCTGCTCCTCGTGGATGCGGCGGAGGGTCCCATGCCGCAAACGCGCTTCGTCCTGAAGAAGGCGCTTCAAATGGGACACAAGGCGGTCGTCGTCATCAACAAAATTGATCGCAAGGATGCAGAACCCTCGCGCGTGCTAAACGAAACCTTCGATTTGTTCATCGAGCTCGGCGCATCCGAAGAACAAGCGGATTTCCCGGTCATTTACGCGCAAGCGACCGCCGGAAAAGCGGGTCTTTCCCCGGAGCTTGGAGCTGATCTACAGCCCTTGTTTGATGCCATCCTCAACCATATCCCCGCGCCGAAAGTGGACGCGGATGCGCCGCTTCAATTGCTCGTCACCACTCTCGGCTACGATGATTATCGCGGCGTAACCGCCATTGGCAGGATTTTCTCCGGCACGATCAAGGCGGGTCAGCGGCTGGCGCGCCTGACCGTGGATGGGCGCAATCTTTCTGAATCAGCGAAATACCTTTACACGTTTCAAGGCTTGAATAAGATCGAGATTGAGTCGTCTAGCGCGGGCGATATCGTTTCGCTTGCAGGGCTCGAAGGCATTGCCATCGGCGAAACACTTGCCGACCCGGCGAACCCGGTCGCGTTGCCCACCATCAAAGTGGAGGAGCCCACCGTCCGCATGACGTTTGGGGTGAACACCTCGCCCTTCTCCGGGAAGGAGGGAAAGTACAGCACATCCCGCAATTTGCGCGAGCGGCTCTTTGAAGAACTCCGTACGAACGTTGCGCTGAGAGTCGAGGAAACTGATTCGGCAGAAAACTTTCTTGTATCTGGTCGTGGTGAGTTACACCTCGGCATCCTCATCGAAACGATGCGCCGCGAGGGATACGAGTTTCAAGTCTCGCGCCCGGAAGTGATCTTCCGCAAAGCGGACGACGGCGCGTTGCTCGAACCATATGAGGAAGTTCACATTGAAACCAGCAGTGAAACTGTCGGTGTTGTGGTGGAGATGCTTGGAAGCCGCCGCGGCAAAATGATGGATATGCAGCCTTCCGGCGAAGGCACAACGCGCCTTGTATACATCGTGCCAACGCGTGGCTTGCTCGGTTTCCGTTATCAATTTCTCACATCCACGCGTGGGGCGGGGGTGATGCATACCATCTTCCATGGTTATGACGAAATGGCGGGAACGATGTCCACGCGGCAATCAGGTTCACTGGTCGCGTGGGAGGCGGGAACGACCACGGCGTACGCGCTAAAGTCGGCTGAGGAACGCGGCGTCCTGTTCTATGGTCCCGGCGTGGAAGTCTATGAAGGCATGGTCGTTGGAGAGAACGCGCGCTCCGGCGACATCGCCGTGAACGTGTGCAAGAAAAAACATCTGACGAACGTGCGCGCCTCGCGCGGTGACATGGAAATCCGACTTACGCCGCCGCGGCAAATGTCGCTGGATGAGGCGATTGAGTACCTTGCTGATGACGAGTTGCTTGAAGTGACGCCTGAAAACTACCGCATTCGCAAACGGATTCTTGATACCGAGGAGCGCGGCAAGCAGACGAAGAAGGTGAAGGAGCAGTTGGAGGCTTAGCCCGCGGCCGAATCGGCTCGTGCCTTTGTGACAACTGGTGCGGCGAACTCAAACTGATTCTTTCCTCGTGCCTTTGCCCTGTACATGGCTTCGTCTGCCGCTCGCAAAATCGAATCGACGTCCTCATAGTCGGCGATATCGTGAACGATGCCGATGCTCGGGGTCAGGCGCACTGAGTTAAACCTCAGATTGAAAGCCTGCGTAAATGCCGAAAGAATGCGGCTCGCAATGGTAAAGGTCTCATCTGTGGGGTAATCGCAGACCAGCACAAATTCATCACCCCCATAACGGACCGCCACATCTTCATCGCGAGTTACCCGCATGAGCCTCAGGCTCACCTCCTTGAGAAGCTCATCGCCTATGTCGTGTCCGAAGGCGTCGTTGACGTTCTTGAAATTGTCGAGGTCGAGGAAGAGGACAGAGGTGCGCATGTTGGGCCGCACGGTGAGTTTCCTCGCTGTAATATGCTTCAACAATTGTGTCCGATTCAGTAAACCGGTCACTGGATCATGGTGAGCCTGCCTTCTCAATTCCTCTTCTGCTGATTTTCGCGATGTGATGTTTTTGAAGGCGATCAGTTGGCGTTCCGTGTCCGTTCTGACTGACGCGTTGAAGTGCACTTCCAAGTGCAAGGGTGTGCCATCGGATGTTTTCGCCATTGCATTCAATACTTGCTGATCCAGATCACCATCCCCCGAAATGGTGATAAGCTCAGACAGTTTGCGTCCAACCAAACTTTCGCGGGGGAGCTTGAAGAGCGATAGGAATTTCTCATCCACATCCACTATAACGGAGTTGCTGATCTCTGCCAGCCCGTCGAAAGATGTCTCTAGCAAGTGGCGAAATCGTCTTTCCCGGCTGAGCTCGTTAGCGGCATGGATTCCGTGGACTTTTCTGATGTGATTGGAGCTAAGGACCGAGAGAAACCCGCCAATCGTGACAATGCTTGCCGGGTAAAAGACTCCGTCCCAAAAGTTGGCCGAAAAAAGAAACGTTCCAAGGACGATCCCCAGCATGCTCAAGAGATACACAAGGCAGATTTCCTTGAAGTTCATGAACATACTGCTGAAGATGAGGACGTAGGCGAGATAGAAATAGTCCTCGTAGTCGTTATCCGGTGCGGCGGATAAAAGTATTACGCCGATGCCGATGAGAATTGCCAACCACACGGCGTATCGGTAAACACGCGTGCGGGCGAGTAAATAGACCCCCAGCCAGCCGACGCTACTGAAGATTGCATACCGGGAGTCGTGATCGGGACTCAGCGGGTTGTGACCCATGCCGAGAGTCGCCACGGCTACGATTACCAACCCCAAGGGTAGAACCAGCGTGAGAAGTTTCAGAAAGAGTTCGGCTTGCTCCCGCTCGATAGGGTCAGTGATTTCTGGGGAGGGCCGCTGCAGAGTTTCCCAGAGCGATGAAATTTTCATTCAATGTCCAAAGTATCGTTTCCGCTAACTAGACGGGATTCTAAGCGGTTGGTAACTTTCCAAACTTACAAAAACTCTTCAATACAGACTTCTGCTGAAACGATAATGCAATACTGAGTGTTGTTTCGTTCACGGACATGAGATTGAAATGGTGGAAGTGCTTGCGCTTCCCGTCGAATTGTATGCCTCGACGCGATAGCCTACGCCCTGACCGGAGTTGACCGCGATCTTGTCCGCGTGGGTGGTGGAACTGGCTGGAAGGTTGGCAACCAAGCCTCCGTCGCGAAAGACGCGGTAGCCTGTCTTGTTGCTGGATTTATCCGACCAAGTCAGCGTCACGTTGAGGTCGTTGTTGCTTCCGTTGTAGGTGCAAAGGTAGTCCCACGATTGGAAGGTCGGTGCGTTCGGCGGTTGTTGAGTCGACGTCGGAGGAGGTGTCACACTCGAAACCACCCAATAACTTCCGCTCACTTCGACGTATTCGCCCCACAGCCAGCACTGACCGGCAGGCGTTTCGTCTGATTCGACGAGCTAATAGTTTTCGATCTCGTAGCGGCCGAGGATGACCAACTTCGCCTTTGGCAGATACGTGAAGACGATTTCATAATCCTGCCCCGGTCCCGTGCGGCAATTGGTCTGTTGCAACACTGTGAGCATCGGCGTGGAATAGGTGGGGGTGATTGTCGCGGTCACCGCGGAATCGGGCGTTTGGCTCACCCCAATGATGGATGGATGAACGGTTGATGTTGCTGAAGTTGTCAGCACCGCGCGGACGGTCAGCGCCGCCGCGGTTTGGATGTCCGGCGCGGTGGACGGAGGTGTGGCGCTCGGCAAATTGCACGCGAGCATCGCTAAGAATAGAACTAGGGCAGCGAAGTGTAACTTTGGGCTGATTTTCATACGTGCCATTTTATAAAGACTTCGGAAGCCTGTCCGACTTCCGAAGTCTCAATCTACTCTCCACTGCCTTCCATCCACGTGGACTGGTATTCAGGTTTCTCGAACTCGAGGGCGTCTTTCGTGAGGTGCAATGGATAAAACGTATCCACCATCACGGCGAGTTCTTTCGTCTCTTTCGCGCCGATGGAAGCCTCCGTCATGCCGGGTTGCGGACCATGCGCCAAGCCATATGGGTGCATCGAGATGTCACAGCGGTCAATTCCCTTGCGTGACATAAAGTTGCCTTCGGCGTAGTAAATGACCTCGTCCGAGTTTACATTGGAATGGTTGTAGGGCGCGGGAATGGCAAACGGATGATAGTCGAACATGCGCGGGACAAACGAACAAACAACGAAGTTGTGCCCTTGAAACGTCTGATGCGCGGGAGGCGGTTGGTGGACGCGCCCGGTGATCGGCTCGAAGTCTTCGATGTTGAAGATCCACGGGTACAGATAACCGTCCCAGCCGACGACATCGAAGGGATGGTAGTCGAGGATGTGCTTCGATAATCTATCCCGCACCTTGATCCGCACCTCGAATTCGCCGCGTTCGGTGTGGGTTTCCAAATCTTCCGGCGTGCGGATGTCGCGCTCGCAATAGGGGGCGTGTTCGAGCATTTGACCGAACTCGTTGCGGTATCGCTTCGGCGGCTCGATCTGCGAAGGATTCTCGATGGTGAAGAACCGCGCTTCGCTCCCGTCAATGTGCATTTGCCACGTGGTGCCGAATGGGATGACGATGTAATCGCCCTTGCGGAATTCGAGACTCCCGAACTGCGATTTGAGTACACCGCTTCCCTCGTGCACCCACCAGGTCTCGTACGATTGCGCATTGCGATAGAAATAATCCATGCTTTTGTTTGCGCGTGAAACGCCGAGAATTACGTCACGATTGGCGAGCAGGGGAATCCTCGCAGAGACCGGGTCGCCTCCGAGCGGCGCATCGGCGGTCTTCAACGCGCGATGACGGATTGGACCGAACTCAACTGTTTCCGGTAACCGCGAGCCGAGGTCTTCGGCGTGCTTGACGCGCGGCGGAATGAAGTTGTGATAGAGGATGGATTGCAGGGAAGAAAATCCCTCAAGCCCCATCAATTCTTCGCGATACAGTTCGCCGTTCGGCTTGCGGAATTGTGTGTGCCGCTTGTGAGGGATCTGTCCGAGTTTGTGATAGAAGGGCATAGCTTACTCCAATTCATTTTACTTTGGTGGTTGAGTAGCCCCGACTGTTCTTGGAGGGGCGTATCGAAGCCACCAATTGGAATCAAACATTTTTTTCAAGTTACTTGTTGGTTTCGATACGAGCTTCGCAACGAACGCTCAGCTCTACTCAACCAACGGTATTTCTTAGGACACCGATTCGTTCCACTTCCAGTTCAACTACATCGCCGTGATTCAACCACGGACCCTGAAATTTCGTCAGTTCGAGCAGGCATCCCGTGCCAACCGTACCAGACCCGATTACGTCCCCCGGATATAACATCACTGACTCGGATGCGCGGGCGATGATGTCGCCAAATGACCAGTGCATATCTTTAAAATTACCGCGGGACAGTTCCCTGCCGTTGACACGCGCGGCCATTTCGAGATCGTACACACCCGGTCGTCCGGTCGCCTTGTCGGCAATCGCTTCATGCGTGACGATGACCGGTCCAAATGCGGAGGCGAAGTCCTTGCCTTTGGCGGGACCCAGCCCGACGATCATTTCCTTGCGTTGAACATCGCGCGCCGACCAATCGTTGAAGATGGTGTAGCCAAAGATATGTTTCGGCGCGTCTTCCGGTTTGATGTTCATTCCACCCTTGCCAATGATCGCCGCGATCTCAAGTTCGTAGTCCATGGCGCTGGTGTATGGTGGATAGGGAATTGTGTCGTCGTGACCAAACGCCGTATTCGGGTTCGTGAAATAGAAGACTGGGAACTGATACCACTCCTCAGGCACTTCACGTCCGCGGTTTTTGTTCGCAGTCTTTACGTGTTGCTCGAAGGCATAGCCGTCGCGCAACGTGTTGGGCTTTAGCGGAGAGAGAAATTTCACATCATCGAACGAAAGCGATTCCTTGGCGGCTTTCTTTGACGCAGCTTCCGCGCCTGCAGAGATGACCGCAAGCATGTCGGGGTAGGGCAGGGTGTGGACTCGGTCGTCCATGACGATGGCCGGTTGGGTCGTGGCGCGAAGCGTGCTGACGGTGGCAAATTTCATTCAGTGATCATCTCCTGGATAATATCTGCTATTGTACCTTCTGAAACTTAAGATTTGCGACCCGGTCTGCGTGTAGCGAAAATCCTTTGATGATTCCATCTTGGAATCTAAAACGCAATTCGCCGAACTTGCTAACCAGTGTGTCCTCTGTAAAGGCGGTCAATGGGAATGGCGCATCGTATCGGTTTCGTATGATCTGCAAACCGTCTTCCACCCTGGCGATTGTATACTTTGCTTCGAGTTCCCGGCAATAATAATCGCCTTCATAAATCGAAAGGTGCGCCTGCTCCACAAGCGAACCACGAATACGCCTGTACTTTTCGGATTGAATTCCATATTCTGTGAAGCGGACGTATTCATTGTTTCTGCCGGAAAAGGTCAGCGCATCCGGACTATCTGTGAAACGAAATCGCTTCCTTCCACTTTGCTGTAGTTGGTATTCGCGTGCGCCCACGAGGAGTTGAAGCGCGCCATCATTGACAACGATTTCCAGCGTCAGATTCTTCCCTTGGTATATGCCTGTGTACTGCTCTAATTTTTCGCTTGAAACCACAGTCTTGCTTGCCAGAGAACTGCCCATCTTTTCTTCCAGTAAGATATCCGCAACTTCATAGCACAACGTGGTCGGGTCTATCGTGCTCAGGTTGCTGATACATATCACTGTAAGTCGTTCCACAGGGAAGCGCATCATCTCGGTGCGATAACCAGCCCAACTGCCGCCGTGGCTTACGCACTTCAGACCTCTGTACTGGTCCACAACGAGGCCAAATGCGTACGTTGTAGATTTTCCGTTGTTCAGCTTACCTGTCACGTGGAGTTGTTCGATCAGATCGGGCTGGGCATTGTTGAGTTTGTTGCGATAGAAGTTTCGATCCCACAAAAGCAAATCTTCCACATTGGATAAGATGGCTCCGTCGCCAAATCCGCCGCACAGGGCTAGATTATTCATGAAAGCGCCTTCAAGTTCGCCGGCATCGTAACTCATCGCTCGGTTCCTGACGATTCGACGGTAATCGTTGTTGAAGGTGGTGTGATTCATCCCAAGCGGTTCGAGGATGTATTCGGCAATCAATTCTGTAATGTGTTTTCCGGCGATGCGCCTCGCGATAAAGCCCAGCAGGAAATATCCGCTATTGGTATATTGGATTTCCTTGCCAGGTGGATAGTTCAATCTTTTTTGGCTGGCGATTAGATCGTACAAAAATTCTTCGGGATACACGTTCGCGCCGGCAAGCCCCTTTATGTCCATAAGGGTTAGGTAGTCACGCAATCCGCTTGTGTGATGGATGAGATGACGTACGGTGATCTCGTCTGCATACGAGGGCATCTCAGGTAGATGTTTTCGGATTGGGTCATCCAGCGAGAGTTGTTCTTGCGCCGCAAGGATCGCGATCACTGTCGCGGTGAACTGCTTGCCGGTCGAGCCGAGGTCGAACACCGTGTCCGGGGTGATGCGGGTTCCTCGTTCAAGGTCTGCCATCCCATAGCCGCGTTTGTGAATGAACTCTCCATCCTTGATGACAGCGAGGACACATCCGGGCGAATCGGGCTTGTCCCATGTGGAGAACAGCGCGTCCACGCGGTCAGTAAGGATAGTCATGACGCAAAATCTCGTTGTCGCGAGGGTTTCCCAGCCGGCTTCTCGCAATAACGGGTCATCTGTTAGAGATTGCCGCGTCGTTCCTGCTCGAGTTCAATGGATTCGAATAAGGCTTTGAAGTTGCCTTTGCCGAATCCTTGCGAGCCGTGGCGCTGAATGACTTCAATGAACATCGTTGGGCGGTCCTGAATCGGGCGTGTGAAAATCTGGAGCAGGTAGCCTTCGTCATCGCGGTCAACCAGGATGCCGAGGTCGTGAATCGCCTTCATGTCCTCTTTGATCTTGCCGACGCGGTCGGGGAGCAATTCGTAGTACGTGTCAGGCACGCGCAGGAACTCGACTCCGTTCTTGCGAAGGTGTTCAACAGTATTCAGGATATTGCCTGTGATGATGGCGATATGTTGCACGCCCGGTGAGAGATAGTAATCGAGGTATTCCTCGATCTGGCTCTTGCGCTTCCCTTCCGCAGGTTCGTTGATGGGGAATTTGACGCGTCCGTTGCCGTTCTGCATCACCTTCGACATGAGCGCCGAGTATTCGGTTGAAATGTCCTTGTCGTCGAAGTGAAGTAACTGGCGGAATCCCATTACCTGATGATAGAAGTTTACCCAGTGATTCATCTTTCCGAGTTGCACATTGCCAACCATGTGGTCTATTGCCGCGAGCCCCGTCGATTCGGCATCGTATTTGATCGGTTTATAGGTAGGGGCGAACACACCTTTGTAATCCGCGCGGTCAATGAATGCGTGTACAGTTTCGCCATACGTGTAGATCGCGGACGTGCGGTAGATGCCAAAGTCGTCTTTTTCTTCGCGCGGAGCCCACGCAGACTTCCCGCCGCGTGAGGTTGTTTCCTTCCACGCCTTTTCCACATCGTCCACTTCGAGCGCGAGCACCTTTACACCGTCTCCATGTAGCATGTGATGCGCGGCAAGAGGACTGGATGGAGTGTAAGGCGCAGAAACGACAAACCGCGCCTGCCCCGATTCCAACACGTACGAGCCGAAGTCGCGGTTGCCTGTTTCAAGTCCAGAATATGCGATGGGCTTGAAGCCGAACGCCTTCCACCAGTAATACATGGCATGCTTGGCATTGCCCACATAGAATTGCACGTGGTCAACGGATTTGATTTGTAAGAAGTCCGCCTCCTCGGTCATAGGGCGGGTTTCGGGTTTCGCGGTTGTAGCCATGGAGCCTCCTCGGGTGAGATATGACGATTCTACGACAAAGGGACGGGGCTTGCAATGAATAAATTATGGCTTGGGATGCGCGGCGAAAAATTCCCACATGATCTCGGTGGCAGAGATTGTTTGAGTGGGTTGATCGCCGCCGGGCCACGCGGGACCATCACTTCCGGGCCAGGCATGTCTCCCGCCAACGATTGTGTATAGGTGGATCGCGCTTCCTCGCGCGCATTCATTATACGCATCAACGCGGACATCCTGCTGGGTTGCCGATTGAGGCTTGGTCGCGCATTGATTGAAGTCCAGCCAGAAATTGATTGAGTCTTCCACCGACTTGAACAAAACGCCCGCAATGGAATCTTCGCCGCTTCCACCTCCGTAGGGGAGGTGGGTATCGTCTGTTCCGTGGAAGTGGACCACCGAGACCGGTTCGCTCGGTTCGCACCGGATGTAGTTCTGTGTTCCCGCGACGGGACCGATTGCCGCAAATACGTCTGCCGCTTCACATGCCAGGCGGTACGACATGATTCCGCCGTTCGACAAGCCTGTGGCATAGATGCGTTTCGGATCAATGTTGTATTGCGATTGAAGTTCCGTGATCAACGCACGGATGAAGCCAATATCATCAACTTGATTTGCGACCGCGTAGCCGCAACATGTTCCGCCGTTCCAGGTTAGGATTTTGTCTTCAAGCCTGCCCGTCCCGTTAGGATAAATAACGATGAATCCCTTTTCGTCAGCGAGTTCGTTGAACTCGCTGACCCGGCGTTGATTTTCCGCGTTGCCCGCGCCGCCGTGGAACGATAGAACAAGCGGAGTTGGATGGCTCTCATCGTACGCCGAAGGGACATGCAAAACATACGTTCGCTCGAGGCCATCGTGTGTGAGAATGTGAGTCGTGTCTGATTGGGGAGCCGCAATGTTTCGGATGCAGGCGAGCAGGCTGAACGTCAGCGCGAGAAGTGCAAGCCAAATCCGACTCATGGCTTGACGCGCGCGACTTTTCCGCCGGTCATTTTTTGCAAATCAGATGTTCTCAGTTCGAAGATCGCGTTCGGGGTTCCTGCCGCCGCCCAGACTGTCTCGAATTGTAGGAAATCTTCGTCGAGATACGTTTCGATTTTCTCAACGTGTCCGATGGGAGGTACGCCTCCGATGGCAAAGCCGGTAACAGCGCGCGTAAAATCAGCATCAGCTTTGCCGATCGCTTCGCCGGCGTATTCGCTGATCCGTTTTTCGTCGACGCGGTTTGCGCCGCTGGTGAGCACGAGGATCGGCTTGCCGGTTTCTTTGCCATCGAAGATCAAAGACTTGACGATCTGACCAAGTTGGCATCCCGCGCGGTCGGCGGCTTCCTGCGCGGTGCGCGTGGATTCGGCGTGTTCGACGACGGTGTAGTTGTAACCGAGCGAGTTAAGCAGGTCTTGAATTTTTTGTGCAGAGGGGGAAAGGGTTGGCATGCCCCGATTATAGTGGAAGCGGCGTATTATTTGCCAGTGGGACGACAACGATGTGTTCCCTAAAAAATCCTTTTGTACTTTATCTGCCACAGCACCCGCCAAGTTACGCCGTCATCGTCAGAACGTTCCCAATTCCAGTCGAGGAGATTGGTGTCAATGTTGTACCAAACCATGCGTTGTTTGCAGGCTTCACCTTTGACGACGGCCTCGCGGCTTAGAATCATCTTTTCATCTTCGAACTTGCCTGTAAAGTCTAGATATGTGCCGTTGTTATCCACCCATGTTTGACACCAGAGTTTTCGTTCCGGATCGTACGCAGAAAGACTCAGGCCGCGCAAGTCACCGCCGCTGAAATTCTCCTGAATGATCCTTCCGTCCAAAATTCGTGTGACGCGGTTTGTGCCTGTGCCATCCTCGCCCCAGGTTACTTCCCATTCGCCGAGCCAGAAATCGAATTGGTTTTCGGGGTTTGCGTTCATTGACATCTCCACAGCTTTGTTGCCGTATAATCTACCATGCTGATTAGATTCCCACACCCTTCTTTGGAAGGTTTAATATGCCCATTTTCAAGGTCGCTTTCGCCATTCTTGTCAGTATTCTGCCGCTCAATACTTTGAGGGTATTAGGTTATAAGTTATTGTTTGGTTATCGAATTGACAAATCCCGAATGGGTTTTGGAACCATTATTGCCGTGGATGACGCTGCAATTACAAACGCCAGAATTGGAGTCTTCAATCTGTTTATCGGACCCTTGACGGTCGAAATTGGAAACGGCGCCTCGATCAGAAATCGCAACTCGTTCGTGTGCGGCTACTGGGTATTGCGGGATGAGAATAAAAGCAAAAACTACGCTCGCAAGCTGGAGGTAGGACAAAATACATTGATCACTTCTGGTCATTACTTTGATCTCGCTGGAATACTCAAACTCGGCGACCGTTCCTGGATCGCCGGGTTCGGCTCGCAATTCTGGACACACGGGATTGGCGTATTGGACCGGGATATTGAAATTGGGAATGACTGCTACCTGGGTAGCGCGGTCCGTTTTGCGCCGGGCTCCTCGGTTGGAAACAATGTGCTGGTGGCGATGGGAAGCGTAGTCAGCGGCAAGCTCAATGCGAGTAACGCGCTGGTGGGCGGTGTCCCGGCGAAGATCTTGAAGGAAAATTACGATTGGAAATCGCAACATGAGTGACGAACAGGAAAAAAGGATTTATCAAACCGAGGGGGATCGCTACGAAGCGCTGGTCTCGCGCGAAGATTATCAGGGCAGCATCCCGAAGGCCATTGATGAAATTATCAGCGTGGATGGTTTGGATATTCTCGACCTCGGCGCGGGGACGGGACGATTGACTCTACTGCTCGCGCAGCGTGCCAGGTCAATTCGTGCATTCGATATTTCTGAGGAAATGCTGCGTGTGTGCGGGGAGAGACTCGTCGCGACCGGACTTTCCAATTGGCAGGTTGATGTGGCTGACCATCGAAAGTTGCCCGTTGAGGACCATTCCGCTGATCTGGTCGTCTCGGGTTGGAGTGTGAGTTATCTCGCCGTGTGGAGCGAGCAAAGACAAGCCAGCGAGTTGGATGTATGGCTTGTCGAAATGAAACGCGTCCTGCGAAAGAACGGAACGATTATTCTCTTCGAGTCATTGGGGACGGGGAACGACAAGCCGATTCGACTGGAACATGTCGAGTCGACGTATCAGTGCTTGGATGCCAACGAATTCCAGAGCAAATGGATTCGCACCGACTACCAATTCGAGTCCATTGAAGAAGCGGAGGAGTTATCACGCTTTTTCTTCGGGGATGAATTGGCAGAAAAAGTTAGGCAGAACCAGTGGACTGTCTTACCTGAGTGCACGGGGGTTTGGTGGTTGAAAATCTGACGGTTTATGCTTGTTTCCTGAACCCATTCACCGCGGCTTTTACCAAACCGATTAGCATTAATACTCCGCTCGCGATGGCAAACAGCCACTTGATCATTGTGAAAATGGCAGTAATCCATGCCAGCAAGGCAGGTGTGGATGGAAACACGGATAACATCGCCACAATGCCCAGATTCTCTAAAAAGTCGAACAACCAGCCGCCGAACGGCACAACATTGTGTTTTTGCATCCCGCTGTTCGAAGCAAACCCGCGTTGAAAGAGCCATGTGATGGCGAAACTGAAAAACAGCGTGTAGACGATGGGATAAATGATGTCGCCTGTCAACTCAAAGAGTCGATAATTTGCACGGCCGGCATCGCCATAGGATTCGACCATTGAATATACTCTATCTGGCGTGTAAAAAAATTGCAGGTCGATGGGACCGACACCGCCTGAGCCCGCCTGCATCTTTGCCTGCTGGTTCGGCAGGACGACGGCGTTGAAAAATAGCTCACCGGCAAGGAAAACCAGCACCAGCCAACCCTTTGCGTATTTCCTCAATGTCGCGCTCAATGTATCCAGCATTTTTCCTCCGTGATTATTTGATGAATGCTTCTGCTTGATTCAACAGCGCGTCGTCCACGCGTGATCTGTGGTTGCCTAGCATTGGCATTGTTTCCATCTCTGTCACCGAGAAAAACCCCGCGTCGGTTGTCTCGTTGCTCAAGCCGAGTTTTCCGCCCACAATTTCTGCTTCGAACGACAGCGCTACGACGAAGACTTTATTTCCATCAGGATAAATGATGAGTTGATTCGGATCGCTATACACACCGATGAATCGCTTCACGCGGACGTGGAGGCCTGTTTCCTCTTTCACTTCGCGCTCACACGCCTCTGCGGCACTCTCGCCCGAATCCATAGCGCCACCGGGCAGGCACCATTGACCGTTATCGGCCCGGCGCGTGAGCAGGCAGCGTTTATTCTCATCAAAAATGATCGCAGTACATCCGAGTCGGAGTTGTCCCTGCCTGCCGAGGCGTTCGCCGTATAGGATTTGGGTCATTGAATTTCTCCCTCGCCCCTAACACCTCTCCCGATGGGAGAGGTGAATCATTGTTTGATAAACGTCCCGTTGCGCAATTCCTTCAACGTTTCTTGAATCTCTTCGAGCGTGTTCATCACGAACGGACCATAGGGAACGATGGGTTCCTTGAACGGCGCGCCCGAGATGAGCATGAAGCGCACAGAATTGTTTTCCGTTTTGACCGTGATGTGATCGCCGTCGTCGAATTTGACCATTTTCACTGCGTTGACAGTTTCACCGGAGAAGACTCCTTCGCCTTCGAAAACATAGGCGATGAGAGTATATCCGCTGGGGACGGGGAATTGCCACTCGGTGTCGGGATTCAGTTGAACGTCCATGTAGAGAGGCGAAGCGGCGATATCTTCGACCGGTCCGTTGACTTCGCCTACCGTCCCTGCGACGATGCGGATTTTGACCCCATTCTTTTCGTAGATGGGGATCGTGGATGCTGTTACTTCTTGATAACGCGGCGCGGACAATTTGAGATGTGAGGGCAGGTTGACCCATAATTGAAAGCCGTAGATGGCTCCACTGGGACCCCGACGAGGCATCTCTTCGTGGAGGATGCCGCGGCCCGAACTCATCCACTGCACGTCGCCGGGACCGATCAACCCCTGATTACCGAGGCTGTCGCGATGGTGGGTCGAGCCTTCGAGCATATATGTGACAGTCTCGATGCCGCGGTGCGGATGATAGGGAAAGCCGCGGATCGGACCTTCGATGGGATCGTTGAAGGCAAAGTGATCGAAGAGCAGAAAAGGATCGAACAGATTGCTGACCTTGGGACCAAACGAGCGAAGTAAGCGCACGCCCGCGCCTTCGATGGTGGTCTGCGGTTCGATGATTTGGGAGATGGATCGGGGATTATTCATGAAACGGTAGATGATATGAAGGGCGATTGTATTACTTTGCGAGCAAAGATCGATTTATTCTAGAATTTTCCGCTACACGACCGGACCCTCAAGGCAAAGATCCCGCCGGATACGGTGATGCTGTATTCGGAGATTCTGCCAAATTGCACCATGTCATAGATAATGAACCCGTAAAACTTATAGCCGTTCTTCGATTGTGTGTAGGTACGTGTGTCGTTGATAGTCACGATCATCGTCGTCCAGTCTGGGCCCAGTTCTTGTGTAATCGCCTGCTCACGATCCACTTGTCCGGATTCGCCCGAGATATCCACCTGCACGACTTCGATCTCAACAGAGGCGCTGGCCGATGGGCTGGGGAATTCTTCGATAATCAACGCATATATGTTGAAAGCGTACGCCTCGGCTTCCTTTTGACCTTCTGTTTTGGCGATTTGGCATTGTAGAGGAGAGGGAGTGGGGGAACGGGATGGCGCGGATGTGGGAGTGAGCGTAGAGGTAGCGGATGGTAGCGGCTTTGGCGGAGTAGTTGAATTGGCTATGAGAGTGAGGTTTGGAGATTGCTGCTCCCCGCAAGCCGCCATCAAGGTGCTCAGGATGAGAATGTGAATCTTTCGGAAGCCCATCTTCGCGTTCATATGGACTCATCTCCTTTTGGGCGCTACCAATTCTTCGGCGGAGTCAGCGGATAATGAATTGGAACTTATTATATGCCTTTCCAGCCAAAAGTACCACCTGAAATTAATTGAATCTAAATTTATTCACTTCCGCATGTGCATAGAGCCCGGATTATCAGAACTGTAATTGAAATTCGCTGAAAGTGCGTGGGGATTTTGAAGAGGTTCATCTACAATGCGCCAAGTGCAAGCAAAATACTCATGTCACAGAGGTTTCATGGTGCGAAGACTTCATCCTTATAGAAGCGCATTTGCTTTGATCGTTGTTTTCATACTGGCACTGTTCCCCGTCCATGCAAGCGCGCAGAGCGGAAATGTGGTTCCAGTGCTTGAAGAATTCATCGTGGAGGTGATGAACGGTAAAGCGGACGAGCTTCGTGGTTTATATATCCCCGGCGTGCTGGCTGACGTGGTGGTGTCACAGCCAGACGGAGAGTTGACGTACGTGTCTCCCCAAAAGGATGCAGTAACCCAGTTCGTACTGGCATCGCGTTACGACTCTATCGGGCTTCTGGCACATAATTACCTTGCTGGGGGAGATTTCTTTCTTCTCGAAGCAGGGCAGGAAATCCATCTGGTCTACGGCGACGGAAGGATAGAAACGTACGTCATTCGGCAGTTCATGCGTTATCAAGCGCTGATTCCCGAAAGCACCATAAGCGACTTCGTGGATCTGGAAACCGGTGAATACTTGTCCTCATCACAACTGTTCCTGAAGATATTCAATCGCCCGGGAGATGTGGTTCTTCAAACTTGTATCTACGCTGAAGGCGAGGCCTCGTGGGGGAGGTTGTTCATCGTTGCCGAGCCGCATAAGGAGCATGAGCCTATATCCATGCCGGTCTTCCTTGAGTTTCAATAGATCCTAAAGCTGGCGTTTCTGTTTTTGTGGGTGCCTTAACTGTTGCACAAACAAAGTTCCCTATGCCGATTCTGACTGTGCGATCCACTCAAAGATTCTGTGTATTGTGATTGGATAGCGCTCATCCTCGTCCGCCGCGTCGACGCGCAGAATTTTGTTTTGTGGAACGGCTTCCAGCCATTCACCGACAAAGCGATCCATCGTTTCAGCGTCTTTCGCGGACGCAATGTTGATGCGCGCGCGCGGGGCGAGTCGCTGCGTGATGGTTTGTTCCGGCGCGCGGAGTACCACAATCAAATCAGGCGGCGAAAGCAGCTCGCGCAACAGGGAATAAAGCCGGAGGCACAGATCAAATTCAGGGTCGCTGAGCCAGCCGCGGCGATGAAAGAGGCGGGTGAACCCGTGGAAATCCAGGTCGAGACCGCCGTCTATCAAGCCGATTTTGCGCGCGGCTCGTAGTTTTCGTTCTTGTTCTGCACGCAACAAGAGATAATCCAGTTGGTTGGGGAGCGCGAAGCGCGAGTCTTGTTTGAACAACGACTGAAACGGACGCTCGACATGCTCCTCGTATGCCGTTTCGAATTCCCCCGTCTGTGCCAGCGCGCGCACGAGCGTGGTCTTACCGACGCCGCTCACACCGACAACGGAAATCAACTTGTTCATCGAATCAACTGCAGAACGAAGGTGCGGCGAAAAATTCGACGGCAGTGATGAACCAGCCTGAATCCAGTCGTTGGATGGTGATCGTTTGCGGCAACAAAGTTGGTCCATCACTTGAGATCAATTGCCCATCCGAAAGGCGATAAGTTGCGGTTGTCCATACTTCGCATGTATCCACTTCGAGATGTGCATTGTTGACCACGCGAATATCATTGATATAGCTTTCGTAATAATCAATTTCTGAAATTGATACCAAGCCCTGCGCATTGAGTGAGTTTATCTCGTTGGTTAGGCTTTGTAGAATCTCACCTGCCATGATGGACGATGCAATTGCTGCGTCGCCGCGTTGATACGCCTCGATCTGTAACTCGATTGCCTCCGTTAAGAAATCGCTCACTTCGTTTTCGAGTTCAGGCGAAATATCTGCCTGCTCGGGGAAGAACGGGTCAGTGCCGTTAGCCACCTCCTGCCCATCGCTCACGCCATCACGATCCATGTCAGGGTCGAACGGATTCATGCGATTCAACACTTCCACGCCGTCGCCCAAGCCGTCGTTGTCGCTATCTTCATTGTTTGGATCGGTGCCGGTGACGAGGATTTCATCGCGGTCGGAAATGCCGTCGCGATCCGAATCATTCTCCGCACTTGGAGGTGGCGCATCGCTCGCAGGGACGTCTGGCGCGGGCGGCGGCGCGCTTGCCACCCCGTAGAGGCTTTGGACGCCAGCGATATCATCCTCACTGAGGAAACGATGCGGTCCCCGATAACTGGGAAACATCAACGCATTTGGGTCGTCACTGTGCGCGATTCCCAAAGTGTGACCGATCTCATGCGCGGCAACGGTTAGCAGGTCAACATTTTGGGTGTTGCTGTTTACCCAGCGCTCGTCATCGTCGAAATGGAGAAATACCTGCCGGTCGTCGTATGGATTTGGGAAGGACGCGTGCGCCAGAACGTCGCCGGGCCCATCGAACGGGTCGCCATCGCCATGATCGCCGGTTGCCCAGCCGATGACGATATCCGCTTGCGAACGATTCGTGGCTTCCGTAAACGTCAGTGAGGTTTGCTCTGCCCAAATGGCGAACGCCTGTCTGACCAGTCCCTCTTCGTCCTCTCCTGCAATTTTCCCCGTGCCGTTCGCAAAGAAATAAGCGATTTCAAGTTTGCCCCATTGTGAAATGGCGCGGTATTCAGAAAAGGCGGCCGATTCATTTCCTGCGTCCGGGAGATCGTCGTAGCGATACTCCGGCTCGGCAGAGGATGGGGTAGTTGTGAGGTTCGAACAGGCAAGTGCGATCAGTGCAAAAATGACTGTTAGATTCAAGAAATGTTGGCGCATGCGGAACCTCCACGGTATCTGCCTTTTATAGCATATGGCTATCCTCGCATCAAGCCGATTGTAACCCTTGTCCCTCATTAAGATTCATTAGCATGCCTTCGCTGTGGTAGAATGCCAGCAGGATTTTATGGAATCATCGTTGGTTATTACATCCAGCGACCCTATTTTGCGTACTCTGCATTTCAAGCCGTATCGCAGTAAGGTGGAGCGGCGGGTACTGCCTTTTGTGCCGCGCCCGAATGATCCGCAAACCCTTCAATTGAAGACCACGTGGGGAGGGGAATTGACCGCCAAGCCCGGGGATATGCTCATCAGTGAAGTTGAAACTCCAAATGACTACTGGCCCATTGACGCCAAGATCTTCGAAGAGAGTTACGAAATGGTGCGCCCCGGTTATTGCCTCAAGACAGCGGTCACTTTGCTCGTACCGTTGACGGACTTAACCGGCGGAGATTCGAATCAAGAAGTAACAATTCAGTCGTTGGAAGGTCCTGAAACTGTTCGCGCAGGCGATTTTTATCTTGCGAAAGGGGTCAAGGGGGAGATTTGGGCATATCCGAAAAAGAAAGTGCCTAACGTATTGACGCCCGTTGAATGAACAACGGGCGTCGTTTCTATATTTTTTGGGCGCGGTACGGGTCAGCCCTTTACCTCGCCGGTCTTTGGAAGCCGTGCAAGGATGGCATTCAATTCTTCCCTCGATGTGTCCCTGCCGATCTCAACGTGGGCAAAATCCTTTACAACTTGTTCGAGCGATGATGTAAGCGACGATGCCCGTTCCATCACCGCCTGAATAGTTTGGGTTGCCGCTTTCTGCATGGCTTCGAGTTCCTGTTGGACGAGGTCGGAGGATGCTTCCTCTGCAAGACTGCCAAGAGTCTTCTCGTATTCTTCGATGATTTTTTCCTCGGCATCTTCCAGTGCCTCACGCGTCACTTCGACAACCGCATCTCGCATTCCCTGCTGAGTGCGCCTAGTGGATTCAACCGATTCTTTGATCACGTTGTTGATCAGGCTGGCTTCTTCCTCGAGGTCTGCGTCTTTCAGCACTTCCTGCATAGACTTGATGTATTCCTGGTGTTGCGACCATAAAATACTTTCGGCCGAGCGCACCATTTTGTAGAACTCCGGCGTTGTGCGCTCTTCCGGTTCGAGGTTCAGCCAGTGATCGTAGAGGATGGTCAATTCCACCACCACTTTGCTGTAGTTTCCAATCAACTTTTCGATGTTGCGGAGTTCCTGCCAACCAATAAGCGCTGCGGCGATGGCGGCAGTGAACGCGACCCAAATGCTCAACGGTCCGCCCCACGCGGCAAAGACCGAGCCTAGTCCACCGGCGGCGAGAATGTAGATCGTTCTCCACCGGCGCTCCTTCTTGAATTGCAGAATCTTCCTATTGTGCCAGCTGAGCTGATGTTCGAGCCTTAATCGGAAATATTCATCGCCGTTGAGGTTGTGAAAGCCGGGGTCTGTGCTGGGGTCATCGGGGCGATAGCTTGGAGGAACCGGTCCATCGTAAGTTTCGAATGCGAATTCGCCTCCAAGCGCTTGATAGAGTTGTCTTTGGATCTCGGCTAATCGTCGTTCGAGGTACGCCCGCGCATTCCTGTTCTTTTGCAGAATGGTGCGGTAGATGTAGATCTCACTCTTGATATTTTCCGCGCCGGATCGGTAGATCAGCCAATGCCCGTTGGAATAGAACTTTGAAGAGAATGCCGCCAAGATGGAGGCAAATACCGGAGTGGCGACAAAGACCACCTTTACAACCAGTCCAAGTATCGACTCAGTGTCTGAGAAATACGTTTCAGTCAAAATTGCGAAGAGCGTGGCGATCACACCCAATATCACTATCCAGCGGCGGATGCGATAGAACGCGGCAGTTCGTCGTATTGCGGTCGCGTTGAGATGAGCGTAACGCGTCCATGCGATGTTGAGAATCGGCGGCGCTTTTGGCGTTTCTGTTTCCATGGCAGTCTCCTCTGCGGCGGTTTCGGGATGATTGCGTTGATTCTTCATGGTGTCCCCTCCCGTAGATCGAGGCAGATCGGGCGATAGGTTTCCGAGTCAAAGAACGCGGACCACGCTCCGGGGCTGAGATTGGATGTGAAATGTTTGCAAGCAAAGGATTTCAGCTCGCTGCGCGAATACACTTGGATTGCAGCTATATCCCACACCCTCACTACCTTACGCGCCACGGTGACGAGTTGTGTTCCGTCGGGTGAAAACGTTACACTGGTCACCGGGTCGCTATGCCGGACTCGGCTCAACTCCTCCGTCGTAGCGACATCCCAAAAATATGCAAAGCCGGTCGTGTCTCCACCTGAAAGCCATTGACCGTCGGGACTGAACGCCAGCGTGTTCAGTATGCCGCCGAATTGCATGTCTGAGCCTGCGCGCGTAAAGGAGCTTGCTTCAACCTTCCAAAGGGTGACAGATTCTCTGGCGCTTCCCGCCGCCAGCCATTGTCCATCCTTACTAAATACAAGCGAGACGACCTGACCCGATAATGGAATTTCAGTGACAAGTTGCCTCGTGGTCACATCCCAGACTTTGGCTTTGTTGCGCAACCCCGTAATCACAAAATCGCTTTCTGGACTGACTGCCAGCGAGAAGATCGGCTCCCCGTTGTCAATTTCAAAACTTCGATTCGATGTGCCTGCCTCCCAGGCGACCAGCATTCCGTTCACGCCGGCGGTAAGTGTGAACTGGCTGTCTCGAGTGAAACCGACACTCGTCACTTCGCCGCCATGCTCGAGTGGAACAGTGGTCTTGCCATCCATGCTTACGATGCTGGCGCGATTGAACTGTGGGTTAACGTTGTCGTTTTCCACGACCGCGACCCACGTTCCGTCCGGACTGATTGCTGTGTCATATGTAAGACTGCGCGCCCTCAGGATCGCCTCGCCCTGCCTCCCGTTTTTCAATGTGGTCGTCTCGCTCGCGGGTATTTTCCACACGTTGTAATCATCGGCATTTACGATCAAGAACTCACCCGAAGGCGTAAAGTGCGCTTCGTGCAGGAACTCAGTAAATTCGATGGTGTTGAGGCGGGCATAGAGGGATGAGACATCCCAAATGGAGATGGTTCCGCTTTCGTCCGCGGCGATGACGCGGGTCCCGTCTTGATTGAACGAAACTGCTGAGCCGTTGGCGGTCAAGGGGAATTCGAGCATCAGGCTTCCAGAAACGGAGTCCCAGATGCGGACAAGTTTATCGTAGCCGGTGGCCGCGATCCATTGACCATCCGGACTGACGTCAACCTTCTGGATGAAGTTGGCGTGTGACATGCGAACTTTCTCGGCGCCCGTATCCGTTTCGATCACTCGGACCTTGTTGTCGTCGGACACTGTGACATACCATGAAGGGTCGGGTCCAAACGCGACATCTTCCACCCAGTCCCCGTGTGGAATGCTGTCTTTCACTGTGCCGTCGCGCTTGGTCAGACGTGAAAAGCTGTCGCCTCCGCCGGAAACGAGCCATTGGTTATCCGGGCTGAATTCAAGGGCGAGATAGTTGCTGCCGGTGTGTTTGGGGCCCCGGTAGAAAAAGTTGTTTGTTGCCTGCCAGAATTCCACCGTGCCGATGGTTGTGCCAAACGCTAGGAATCCTCCGCTGGGAGAGAACTTTACCGTGCCGATGCCCACCGGTTGTTTTACGTTGTTCACCTTGTGCACAAACTCGTAATCAATGGGTTTGAGATCCGGCCTGTCGAAGAAATACAGCGTGAGGTAATTATCCTGCCTTCCGATGGCAAGGACGGTTTGACTCGCATCCAGGTCGAGCGCCGCGCCCCCAAAGTCCATGCGCTGAACCAAATCCCCGTTCACTGCATTCCAGAAGCGAACGCTCTTGTCGGTGCTGGATGTGATCAGGTACTGCCCATCCGGGCTGAAAATCGCGTCGGTCACATCGTCGTCGTGATTCACGCAATAGACTTGATCCCCGGTATCTCCGCGCCATACACAAGCGAGATTTCTCGCGTCTATTTGCGCCTCGTCGCTCTTATTTCCCGTGGCGAAGAATTGCCCATCCGGGCTCCATTCGATGTTGAAGATCTGCCCATCCTGTTTCATCTGCTTAACAGGCAAGGGGAAGAGACTGACGTTACTTCGGATCAGATTCTCCGCTTCGAACGATGGCGACCGTTCCCAAGAATCAAGTGCCAACAGGGTGCTGGTATCTAACTCGCCCGGACGCGATTGATAGATTTGTGACAATGCAGCGCTTCGCTGTGCCCGGGCGATGTTGGTTTGTCGTTCTGCCAATTCCTCGTTTGCCTCAGCTGCCGCCTGGGCAATGGATGCTTCCTGTTCCCTTTGGAGCGCGAGGGCTTCGTTGGTCTGCGCGGCTTGCTGAGCAACGCGCGCCTCGTTGCGCGCGACGAACGCGAGCACGCTCAAGACGATGCTCAAGATCAGGGCAAAAGATACTCCGAACAACAGGATTCGTTGTCGGCGATCTGCCGCCAACCGGCTTGTGCTGATGAATTCGGCCTGTACGGGAAGGACGTGCCGGTTCGCGTGTTTGGACGCCTCCGACTGCCAATGTTCGGCATCCTGAAGTTCCGTGCCGTGAAGCAGGAAACTGCTATTCTTGTTTTTGACTGCCCATTCTGTTGCCTGACCGAGCAATTTGGTGTGTTGTTGCACCCAGTTCAGGTCGGTATTGATCGCTTCGACAAGTTTTGGGAGCGTGTCGCGGAAGTTGTCCTCCTGGCGCAAGTAGACCCAGTTGGTTTTGGAAATATCCTTGGGCAACTTCTGCCCTTTGTCTGCCTTGCGGTACAGGATGGGAATCAATTTCTTATTGTACAAGAGTCCTTGTGCGAGTTCTTCGGCGCACACTTTGGATTTCAATGAATCCGGGCTGATGACAAAGATGAACGCATCTGTGTCCTTGATCGCGTCGGTGATCTCTGCACGCCAATCGGATGCGAGTTCGATGCCCTCCCAATCCACCCATGCCTGCACGCCCGCGGCGTCCAGCGCAGCGTTCAATTTCTTGATAAATCTTTTGTCCTTACGGGAATACGAGATGAAGACGCTTCCGTTCGTCCCTGTCTTTTGATCTGCCATCGGATTCCTCAAGCTATCGTGACACAAACCAGGCGGCGACGTACCCTTCCGTGCCGCCCGTATCTTTTACCTTCAGCCATTGGCTATTCGCGCCGACCTTGCTTTCACCGCCCGTTTCGGCGATGGTCAATTCCGTGCCCAGCGGGAGCCAGCGGATCAATGTGGTATCGCTCACTACTGGTTGTTTACGAAACGCGACTGCCTGCGCCGCAGTCTTTACCTTCACGCCTCTATTTGTTGTAGTTGCCGGGGCAACAGCAGTCGCTTGTTGTGCGTTGGAGCCGCCGGCGTATTTCACGTACCACGCCGCGACATAACCCTGTTTGTTGGAGCCATCTTGAACCTTTAGCCATTGATTCACAATGCCCACCTTGGGTATTACCTGATTTGCAGGCTCGGTGCTGACCAGTTTTTCGTTGACGGGGATACGTCGAATCAGCGTTTCGGGCGCGATGATCGGTTGGGTACGGAAAGAAAGTTCCTCAGTCGGGAAGAATGCGAGCGCGCCCGGTGGAGGGTCGTTGGCTGGGGTGGTGGATGCGCCTGACGCCGTTGAGACAGATGTGGGAGTGGCAGGAGCCGCTCCTCCTTTTGTCTCGGAGACGTACCACGCGGCAACATAGCCCTGGTCGCCTCTTGGATCTTGCACGTTGATCCATTTTCCGCTCACATCAAGTTTTGCCTTCGCCGTTGTCTTTGGTTCAAGCGATGTAAGTTCTGTGCTTTTGACCATTCGCTTTAATAGATAGCCGCTACTAGAGGGTTCAGAGCGTAGAGCGAGATCATCTGCCGTCGCATAGAGCAAGAACTTATCGGCAGGAACAGGGACTTTCGTAATTTTGGGCGGCTGAGGCACCGCTGTGCCGACCGAGTCGAACCAAAGCACTGCGCTGATTTCGGTGTCGATCCGTGCGCCGTTGTACTTGTAGCGCGCGGTCAACAAGACTTCTTTGTCAGGACCGTCGCCGCTGTACTTATACGGGTCGTACAAAACATAGTCATTGCCCTTCTTTTCTTTGACAAGTACGAAGTGAGTTTGTATTCCCGCCTGTTTGTTCCAGTCCACCTGTAAGATGACCGGCTTGCCCGCGGCGAGTGCCGCGTCGATTTGTGCAATCGGGGCAGGGACGCTCTCGCACGGCTGCATATCCCTGTAAACCGCATTGGGCCAGATGTAAGGTAGAACGCTGGGGATGAAAAATGCTCCTTGAAAACCGCCGTTTGCTTTCATTTTCTCATTCACCGTCTCGGGGGTTTCGTTGTAGCCGATGCCGTTGAGCATCATGGTAACGGATGTGAGCAGGCACCCCCAGCCGCCGATCGTCTCGGAAGAGTGTCCTAATTTGGTGTTTTTCCATTTTTCTTCGTTCTGGTATAGGTTTTGTGTCTTGAACATGCGGCCTCCGATGCTGAAAGGGAAGACAAAATGGGAGATAGGTCGTGTGACGATTTTACTCCAATTCAGACTCGCCGCCGAAAAAGTCATCGTTTCTCACGCCGGGTTGCTTGCTCCGGCTTTGGAGAATATTGCCCCGTCTCGCGCATGAATCGCCAGAATTGTCCAAACCCTTAAACCGCAGAAATACGACCGGCGGCTTTCATCAGCGGGCGAAGTGGAAAGGCTCTACTCGGGATTCTTCAAGTGCCGGTCGAAGAATTCGATGGTTCGTGCCATTGCGGTGCTGAAATAGTTGGAGATGTTGTGGTTGTCACCCTCGTATTTGTAGAGTTCCACGTATTGCTGTGCATCGAGCATCTGGAAGAATAGATTCTCTGAAAACAGCAACGGCACGTCGGCGTCCGCGGTGCCGTGATGCAATTGAATAGGACCCGAGATCTCCGCCAGATAGGCGTTTGCCGAGATGGAGTCCCAGAATTCGGGGTTTTCGTCCGGTGAGCCGTAAATTTCTACCAGCGTGGTGCGCCACGAGCCGGGGCGCAGTGTTGGGGGTAAAGAACCACCGGTTCCTCGCCGCCAGTTGTAGAGCAAATCTTCATACGAGCCGACAACCCCCGCCCAGATTACTCCAACTTTTACATCTTTCGTTGTGACCATAGAGCGCAGAGTGATATAGCCTCCCATGGAGTGCCCCCACATACCGATTCGATTTGGGTCCGCATCCGGATGGCGTTGCATGGACGCCACTGCGTTCAGCACGTCCACCGTGTAATCGGGCCGGCTGTATGCGCCGCCGGGTTCGCCTTCGGAATTCCCGTGTCCGCGGTAATCAGAGCGGAAGACGATGTAGCCGTTGCGTGCGATCAGGTCAACGTATGCGACGTACCGCTCGGTGGTGACGTATACATCCGGCGGAATGAACCCATGATTGAAGATAACGACGGGCCAGCCGGTCGGCGGTTTTTCGCCGTTAGGGACGGTCATTAGCGCGTAGATTTTCAATCCCTCTGAAAGATATGAGACGATATATCGGTTGTAATTCACGCCCGGGTCGAGTACGGTTTCGATGACCACGTCGCTGCCGGGATATTGACGCGCCCGCATGGCCTCGATGGACAGCAGATGTGGGGTCGGCGTTGCGGTGGGAAGGGCTGTCGGTGTGGAGGTTTTGGTCGAAGGTGTTGTTGGAACGGGAGAAGAGGTTGACCAGGGTGAAGCAGGCGGAGCAGGAGTCGATGCGGCGTTGGTCATCCCGCACGCGCTGAGAATCAAAGACAGGATGATCGAAGATAGTATAGGAAACCTTAACTTGTTCATCCTGTCATTCTAGCGCGGAAAGATTAGAGGTCTTTGAGTATGCTGGCTATTATGGTCCTTTGAACTTCCACAGTTCGGTGCCGGTGTTGTCGTTACCGTTTGCCTGGAAGTACAACTCGTTGTTGAATACAACGAGATACGAGGGGCTTGAATTGCCGGCGGTATTGAGGTCTCCCACGCGCGTGGGAGCGCTTGTTCCGTTGTATTTCCACAACTCGAACCCGGCGCCATCGTTGCTGGTAGCGCTAAAGTACAGATTGTTGTTGAAGACTGCGAGGAAAGCCGGCGCGGAATCGCCCGCGTTCGGGTTTATGTCGGCAACCCGTGAGGGGAGGTTTGTCCCGTCGTACTTCCACAGTTCGACACCGAAACCGTCGTTGGCGTTTGCGGCAAAATACAACACACCGTTGAAAACAGCCATGTGCGACGGATTTGAATTGCCGACGCCGGGGTTGATATCTGCCACGCGAGTCGGAGGATTGACGCCGTCGTACTTCCAGAGTTCTACGCCCGTGCCATCGGTGCTGACCGCGCTGAAGTACAAGGCGTTGTTGAACACGGTGAGATATGCCGGGTTGGAATCACCAGACCCGACGTTGATGTCTGCTACTTGCTCGACTCCGACGCCGTCGCTTCGCCACAGTTCCACGCCTGCCGCATCGCTTCCTTTCGCGCTGAAATACAGTCGGTCATTGAATACGGTGAGGTAAGCTGGATTCGAGTCAGCGGCGCCGCTGTTGATGTCCGGCATGCGGCCCGCGTTGGTGCCATTGAAGCGCCAGAGTTCCGTGCCCGCGCCGTCGTTCCCGTTTGCTCTGAAGTACAGTTCGCCTTTGAATACAGTAAGGTAACTTGGGTCACCACTGCCGGCGCCCGGCGATACATCAGCGGCGCGGCTGGGTGTCTTCGTGGTTGCATCGAATTTCCACAACTCCGCGCCGGCGTTGTCATTGCCAGTGGCTCGGAAGAATAACTGTCCATTGAAGACGGCGAGATAAGCAGGGTCTGAACTGGTCATGCCGGGGTTCACGTCTGCCACGCGCTCAAAAGGCGAAGCGCTCGGCGTGGTCAGGGTGACTTCAAGCGTGAATGTCTTGGTTGAGGTACCTGAGACAGCGACGATATCAATGTTGGTGTCACCCGTCGAGGGGATGGTTCCGTTGAACGTCAGGGATGAATCCTGCGCTTTCAATGTGCTTCCGTTGGAGGCAATAATGCCCATCGCAAGCTCATTTGCCGGCGCGTTGAGCACTCGCACGCTCAAGATTTGTCCTTGTGTTGCAGCGAACACATAACGAACCTTGCTGGATGCCTGCACGCTTCCGCTCAGGTTGACTGGCGGCGTAATGCGTATCGTGTTAGGCGCGGGCTGCGGAGTAACGCCGCCGCTGGCTGGGCAAGCCGTGGCGGCTTGCTGGGCAGGAGTCGCTCCGCCGGCGGAGTTCAATGGGATCTTGAGGCAGGTTCCACTGGAGAGTGATGCGTTGCGGTTTACCGCTTGTAGGACGGCAAGGTCTGCATTGAACCTTGTTTTGATGTTATCCCACGTATCGCCAACTTGAACCACGTAATAACCCACACACGGCGGGCCAAAAATGGTTCCATTCGAGCCGATGTTCGGGACCGTGACGGTCATCGCGGGCAGAATGAAATGCGGATCGAGAATCTGCGCGTTTGCCGCAAGCGTCGCTTTGATGTCTGCGCCATAGCAGCGGGCGATCTGATACAGCCATTCACCCTTTACTACGTTGTGAGTGATGTTCGACCCCTTCGTGAAACTGCCGCCGGGAGTCGTACCTCTCGTGACGGTGCTGGTCGCGGGTTGGGCAGTGGTCGCGCCGCCGCCTGCCGCAGTGACCGAATTCGTGATATTCGCCGCACTCATGTCACTTTGCGTCACTGTGTAACTCGCGGTACATGTGAGCGATTCGTTTGATGCGAGCGTTTTCGTCGCGATATCGCAATTGATTGGCGTAGGGATCTTATTGTCTGTGACGACGAATTGCGCAGGTCCTAGCGAGGCAGCGCCAGTGTTTTTAACCGAATATGTGTACGTGATCACCTGACCCGCCGCAGTGTATGTTGTTGGGTTGGGCGTGACGGTCACCGCGAGGACGCGGTTGGAAGCCATCTGTACGGTCGTGGTGACACGGTTAGAGGTCACGCCGGCAACTTGTGCAATGGCATTGCTCACCACCGAGCCGGCATTCAGGTCGTTTTGGGTGATCGAATACGTGGAAACGCAGGCGATGGATTCCCCGCGGTCGAGGTTGTTATCGAGGTTGCCTACGGAGTTAACCGCCGCACACGACGGAGTCGTCGTTTTGTCGTCTGCAACGCCAACGGGTCCCGCAAGCGCCGGGTTGCCGGTGTTAGAGATCGTGTAACTGTAGTTGACGGTCTGTCCGACCGTATTGAATACCGTCGAGCCGTTCACTGCCACAACGTTCAGACTTATCGAGGCAACATCGCCGGAGGCGGGATTAGAAAATGCTTCAGGGGCAGAGGTCGAGGGGTCGGTACCGCCGCCGATGTTACACCCGGAAAGCACAAGCGCGCTGATAGTCCCTAGTGTTAGAAAGCGAGTGAAAGTCTTCATTGTCCGTGCCCTTTCCCGTTCTGCCTATTGAGCGGCGGGAATTGCCTTGTTCTAAAGATGATTTCTCGTTGAGTATAGCACTTTGACGGGATTTTTCAACCAGCAGTTCCACAGTTTGAAGTTTCGAAAAGGGATTAAGGCGCGCCTGTTTGAATTGGCAATCATAACAAACCAATTGGTATAATTCTGCCATTCTTTTTCGGAGCAACTTTGCGCATGACCAAAAAATTGACCGGCAATGAAGTCCGCCAGACCTTTATAGATTTCTTCGTCGAGCACGGACACACCGCCGTGCCCTCGATGTCGCTTGTCCCGGGCGGGGATTCCACGCTTCTCTTCACCAACTCCGGCATGGTGCAATTCAAGGACGTGTTCCTCGGCACCGACAAGAAACCCTACACCCGCGCCGTGGACTCGCAGAAGTGTATGCGCGTGGCTGGCAAGCACAACGATCTCGAAGATGTCGGTCGCGACGACACACATCACACCTTTTTTGAGATGCTCGGCAACTGGTCGTTTGGCGATTACTACAAGAAAGAAGCCATCGCCTGGTCGTGGCAGTTGCTCACGGATGTGTGGGGTTTGCCAAAAGACAAAATCTACGCCACTTGTTTTGAGGACGACCAAGGCAGCGTGCCGCGTGATGACGAAGCCGCGGATATTTGGAAAGAACAACCGGGCTTTATTCCTGAACACGTCCTGTTCTTTGGACGCAAGGAAAACTTCTGGCAGATGGCAGAGACTGGTCCGTGCGGTCCATGTTCAGAGATTCACATTGACCGCGGCGAGCAATTCTGCGACATGAAAGATGTGCCAGGTCACGTATGCGCGGTGAATGCTGGTTGTCAACGATTCCTTGAGTTGTGGAATAACGTCTTCATCCAATACAATCTCTTTGATGATGGTCGCCTTGAACCGCTCCCGCAGAAGCATGTAGACACGGGCATGGGATTCGAGCGGATTGTCGCGGTATTGCAAGGCGTTGACTCAAACTACAAGACCGACCTCTTCGCCGGTGCACTCGAAGTGTTGCGCAGCCTCACGGGTCACAGCGAAAAAGAAATGCTCGCCGATTTCACGCCCTATCGGGTGATCTGCGACCACGTCCGGTCTGCGGCGTTTCTCATTGCGGATGGAGTTGTCCCCGGTAACGCAGGGCGCAACTATGTGGTGCGTATGATTATCCGCCGTGCGGCGCGCTTCGGCTCAAAGATCGGACTGAACGAACCGTTTCTCGCCAAAGTTGCCGAAGCGGTGATCCAGCAGTACGGAGACTTTTACCCGGAGTTGCGGAAAGCACAGCCCGCCATCTTCGACAATTTGACGCGGGAGGAGATCCGCTTCGCGCGGACGGTGGAGGCTGGCACCGCCCATTTGGAGAATCTACTCGCGGAAGTTAAAACATCCAAAGGCACTGTGCTGGACGGGCACAAAGCTTTTGATCTGTATGCCACGTACGGACTCCCTTTTGAGATCTCGCGCGACATCGCCCGCGAGCAGGGACTCGACGTGGATGAAAAGGGATTCAGCGACGCGAAGGAACATCACGCCAAAGCCTCTACCTCTTCCAGATTCAAATCCAAAGTGGGTGAAGATGCAGAATTCTTCGCCGGCATTTTGAAAGAGTTGCAATCTAAGAAGCGCCTTGGCAAAGACGGCGTGGAATATGATCCGTACACCAGCCCGCGGGTGGAAGGGGAAGTACTCACGTTGGTCGTCAACGGTGAATCTGTGCAATCGGCATCATTAGATGACCAGGTGGAAGTAATTCTGCCGAAGACCGGCTTTTACATCGAGTCCGGCGGTCAGGTGGATGATACAGGGTATATTCGTTCAGCCCCTCTCCAGCTCCCCCCATTTTCGCAGAAAATGGGGGGAGAGAAAGAGGGGGGTTGGGAAATCGAAGTCACCGCGATGCGCCGTCCATCGGCGGGAGTGATCGTCCACATCGGCGCGGTGATCTCCGGTCAACCCAAAGTTGGCGATAAAGCCATCGCTGAAGTAGACTTAACCCGCCGCCACGACATCATGCGCAATCACACAGCGACCCACCTGTTGCACAAGGCGCTTCATCAGGTGTTGAGCGATCAGGCGAAGCAGGCAGGCTCGCTCGTCGCCCCGACGCACCTGCGGTTTGACTTCAATCATCCTGAAGCCATGTCGCCCGAACAACTCGAGCGCGTGGAGAGGTTGGTCAATGAAGCGATCGCGGCGGATATGCCGGTGCACAAAGACACGAAGTCATTGGACGATGCCAAAAAAGAAGGAGCGATGGCGTTATTCGGTGAGAAGTACGCAGAAACCGTCCGCACGGTCTCGATCATGGAAAACGGCAACAAACATTCTTATGAACTGTGCGGTGGCACGCACCTCGAGCGAACATCTGACATCGGCACGTTTCTCATCCTCAGCGAGGGATCGGTCGCCGCGAATGTACGTCGCATTGAGGCGGTTACGGGTCGCGGCGCGTATGAGCTAATCCACAAACGTTTCAAAACTTCTAAGCAAGCAGCAGCTTTGTTATCAACTACTCCGGAAGAATTACCCTCGACAATAATGTCAATTATGGACGAATTGGAAGATTCGAAAAAATCAGCATGGACACTGCGCCGAGAATTGGCGGTGAATGCCTTTAATGCTGCCAACGTTCAGACCGTAAAGAATATAAAACTATTAGTTGCCGAAATTCCTTATGGCGATGTAAATGCTTTGCGAGGCTTAACAGATTTATTTAGAGCCCGATACAATTCTGGTGTCTGCGTTTTTGCATCGAGTGAAGATAGAAATATACTGTTGGTAGTAGCCGTAACTGAGGATTTAGTCAAACGCGGACTCAAAGCCGGCGATCTCATCACTGGAATTGGCGGTAAAGGGGGAGGGCGTCCCGGTATGGCACAAGGTAGTCTCAGCGGCGATGTCAAGCAAGCGTTGGGAAAACTACCGAAAATAGTGGAAGATAAGTTGAAGTAAGCAGCCGATTACTCGAAAGGAGTTATCCATGACCCGCACGTACAAGTTAACAATGCTCGTTCTAGTTCTGGTGTTCTCGCTTGCCTGCTCGCTGATCACCAACCCCATCAGTGATGTGCAGAACGCGGCTCAGACCGCCCAAGCCATCGCCTCGGATGCGATTGCGCTTGCCACGCAAGCCGTGCCGTTCGAGACATTGGTGGCTAATCCGACTGTGCTCGCCTTCGGTGACATATTCAACCCGCAGGGCGCGCCTCTCACCCAGTGGAATGGTATTCCCATCATGCCGCAGGCAACCGCGGGCGAGGAAGTGACAGGTTTATATAGCTATAAAGCAAGTGCAACCAATGAAGAAGCAACGGAATTCTACGTTACTCAACTCACATCCCTAGGTTGGTCTGAGCAGGTCAAGGAGACCGGCGAGACCACGCTGTTGTATTATGTGAAAGATCCGCAAGGCGTGACGATCACAATCGCACCTTCTGAAAGCGGAAGTGTCTTGATCTGGCTCGTGCTTCAATAAGAAGAGAATTTCACCATACCGAAAAAACAGACGGGAAATATCCCGTCTGTTTTGTTTATTCTTCGAAAACGATTCTTCCATCAACCATCGTCAGCGCAGGCTTAGCGGAGCGGATCTCCTCCGGCTTCAACGAAAACAGATCGTGCGAGAAAAGAACCAGATCTGCCAAGTAACCTTCCTTGACCTGTCCTTTATCCCCTTCCTTGAACTCGACGTACGCCGCGTCGCGCGTGTAGCCAAGAATACACTCTTCCAGTGTTAATCGCTGGTCGGGGTTGTCGGGCGCATACTTTTCGCGGTTCAACGCGACATGCATGTTGAACATCGGGTCAAATGGGGCAACGGTCCAATCACTGCCGAGCGCGAGGTGCGCGCCCGCGTCCTTCAAACTTCGCCACGGAAACGCCAAATGCCAGCGTTGCGGACCTGTCCGACTTGTCCAAATCGGGTCTTGCTCGCGGCTGAAGGGCGCGTGGCTGGCTTGCATCGAAGCGATGACGCCTAAATCATCGAAGCGCGGCATGTCCTCCAGCTGACAGACCTCGATGTGCTCAATTCGGTGACGGCTATCCCGCTTCCCGTTTGACTTTTGAATTGATTCGAATCCGTCCAGGGCTTGCCTCACTGCCGCGTCGCCGCAGGCGTGGACGGCGATTTGTAATCCCATCTTGTCGCACGCGCTTGCCATGCGGACGAAATGCTCGAACGAAAAGATCGGTTCGACATTTGCCTCGGGTTTATCGGCGTACGGATGCACATTGAATGCCGTGTACGATTCCCACACACCATCCATGAAGAATTTTGCCGCGCCGCCGCGCACGTAATCCATCTGAACTTTCGCCATTTCGGAGGCTTCTTTCAAATCCTCCTCCCTTGCTTCTGGCAGAATGTGGAACGGCACGTACACGCGCAGGTTCATCTCGCCGGCATCCTCAAGTGCGGCGTACGCCATCAATTCCTCCATATCCCCGTTCATGTTGTGGACGCTGGTGATGCCGGTCTTGTTGAATTCGTGGATGGCGAGTTTGAGCAGTTCGCGCTTGCGATTCGAATCGGGCTCGGGGATCAGGTCGAACACCGCGTGCATCGCGTTGCCTTCGCGCAGTTCGCCGGTGGCGACGCCTTCCTCGTCGCGCATTACGATGCCATTCGTCATTTTGCGCACATCGTCTCTGAGAATTCCTGCCATTTCCAACGCTTGAGTGTTTGCCCACGCGGTGTGACCGTCAAATGCGCCGATGTAAACCGGGCGGTCTGCGATAATCTCATCGAGCTCCTGCCGTGTGGATACAATGCCGTAGCGAATGCCCCGCCCCGCGATCCATGCCTCGGTTTTGTTCTTTTGGGCAAAATCCAGCAACTCTGTTTTCAATTCGTCAGGGCTTTTCACTTCTCGCAATTCGGCGTGCCCCATCCACATCGCGCCGGAGAGTAAATGTACATGCGAATCGATAAATCCAGCCGTAAGGGTCCGTTGTTTCCCGTCAATGACGAGCGTTTTCGAATTTGTGAATCCAAGCGCCCCGTCGCTCGAACCGACGTAAATGATTCGATTCCCTTGCACAGCAACTGCTTCCGCGCGCGGCTTCGAGTCGTCGCTGGTGAAGATACGTGCATTGAAAATGACGATGTCGGCTGATGGCATGTAATTTCCTCTATAATGGAATTGCTCCAATATACGAAACTTCATGCGGACGGTCAAGCGATTGGATGCGGCGTATCGAACAGGCAGCGAGTTGTGCTCTCTCCACTCGAGAGCAGCATGGTGGGGGTCGATTTACTCGGCATGGAATCTATGACTCTGGCAATCCACAGAGGGGTGGCGAAGAGGAACAACTAAACACAATCGTTCGTCTTTGCAGTACAATCCCGGCATTGAGAAAGGAGGGTGCCATGATCTAATATCTTCTCTGAAGAAAAGCGGAACGCCGACCGCCAATCTTCTTCACGCGTTCAACAAAGATCGAATACAAGATCATAAAAGGAGAAGAGAAAATGTCTACCTTACGCAAGACCTTATGTCTGTGCGGAATGTTGCTATTGCTGACCGTCAGCGCATGTGCACCTGCTGCAACGGAAGCGCCTGCAGGGCGCCATGTGGTGACGGAGGTGGCAGCGGCTACTGAAGCACCAGCCTGGAACGAGTCGGTATATGGTGCCCCGACGACAAATTCCAGCAACGAACCGTATGATATGTTCTTCCAGGATTACGGGGTCAATCCGTCCATCGACACGGAAGACGACAACCTTTCCACCTTTGCCCTCGACGTGGATACAGGCTCATACACCATCATGCGCAATTACCTTAATGATGGAAATATGCCGCCGCCTGAATCCGTCCGGGTGGAAGAGTATGTCAACTATTTCAATCAGGGCTACCCCAACCCATCCGCCCACCAAGCGTTCTCTCTTACCATAGACGGCGCGCCGTCGCCGTTTACACAGACCGAGCGGTACCAGATGATGCGGGTCGGGATACAGGGATATCAAGTGCCGGTTCACGAGCGTAAGGATGCCTCACTGACGTTTGTGATCGATGTGTCCGGCTCGATGGATATGGACAACCGGCTTGGCTTGGTAAAGCGCTCGCTTGAACTGCTCGTTGAGCAATTGCGACGTACCGATTCGGTTTCCATTGTAGTTTATGGAACAGAAGCGCGCGTCGTTCTTGATCCGACACCTGGCTCCGAAAAGGGAAAAATTCTCTCGGCGATTTACAGCCTGCATCCCGAAGGTGTGACGAACGCCGAAGCCGGAATCCGACTCGGATATAAAATGGCAACGCGCGCTTTCAACCCCGAAGGCATCAATCGTGTGATTCTGTGCTCCGATGGTGTGGCGAACGTCGGTCAAACAGGACCCGATGCGATTCTTGCGGAAATTGACCATTATGTCGCCGAGGGAATCACGCTCACTTCCATTGGCTTCGGCATGGATAACTACAACGATGTGCTGATGGAGCAACTCGCTGATCATGGTAACGGCTTCTACGCCTACGTGGACGATATGGCCGAAGCGCGGCGCCTGTTCGTCGACAAGATTGCGGGTACCCTCCAAACCATCGCCTTGGATGCCAAAGTGCAGGTTGAATTCAACCCACAAGTGGTTTCCCGCTATCGCCTGGTTGGTTTCGAAAACCGAGCGATTGCCGACGATGACTTTCGCGATAACAGCGTGGACGCGGGTGAGATCGGTGCTGGGCATTCCGTGACCGCTCTGTATGAAATTAAGTTGTACCCTGAGGCGTACGGAAGTGTTGCCACCGTCTTTCTGCGCTGGGAGGATCCTGACTCGCATGCTGTGACCGAGATTTCGACAGAGATTGATTCGTATGATTTTGCTCGCGAGTTTGAAGCTGCGGACCTGTATTTACAACGCGCGGTGATTGTCGCCGAATTTGCCGAGATTCTCAAGAAGAGTTATTGGGCACAGGAAGCATCTCTCGAAGAGGTGTATTGGGAAGCAGTGCGCCTTTACGAATTGATGCCGCGTGAACAAGAGATGGAGGAATTCCTGGATTTGGTGGACACCGCGTTAGACTACTCAGAATAAACCTTGAAAGAGATGGGCAGATGCATTGAAATGCGTCTGCCCATCCACTGTGATAGTCGAGGGGGAAACTTGTTTCTTTGGATATAATCAACCGCAGTGAAAACAAAAATCATCACGCTCGAATCGCATGACGATTTGATCTCTGTCCGTGACCGCATGTCGTGGGCGAAGACGCCGCGCATCTTGCTCGTCGTGCCTAAATTCGAGAGGGTCTTGTTGCGACAGGCGGATTTCAAGGTCTTGCAACGACATGCCTCTGCGCTGGGGGCGCAGTTGGGTCTCGTCACGCGCGTACGTCGCCTGCAAGAAGATGCAGGAGAGCTGGGTATTGCGGTGTTCGAGTCAACCGCGGATGCGCAGAAAACTTCGTGGCCCGTGATTCCACCGAAGAGCTTGACGCGCCGGCCGCCAGCGAAGAATCTGCGTGCGAAGCGGGAGCAGGTTCAGGTCCGGGAAGAACCGTGGCGCACACATGCTGTCACTCGGCTGGTTATGTTTACCGTAGGTGTGTTCTCAGTCTTTGCCATTGTCGCTTTGTTCATCCCGCGTGCGCAGATTCGCTTGCAACCGATCACAGAGACGCAGAGTATTGTTCTGCCAGTTACAGCAAGTCCTTCCACCGAAGCTGTATTTGTCACAGGCGATATCCCCGCGCGGGAAAAACGTATCATCCTCGATGGCTCACAAACGGTGATCGTGACAGGCGAAGGTATTGTGCCGCAATCAAAGGCGCGCGGAACGGTGGTGTTTCGTAATCTAACATCAGATGCAGTGACGATACCGGCGGGCACGACCGTGGAGGCGGCGCGCGATGCGTTGGTGCGTTATGTTACTTTGGAGGAGGGCGCCCTCGAGGCGGGGGTCGGCAAGACAATCGAAATCCCCGTCGAGGCTGTGGAGGCAGGCATCATTGGTAATTCGCCAGAGGATACCTTGATCGTGATTGCCGGCAGATTGGGATTGTCACTTTCCGTGACGAATCCCGAGCCAATCATTGGCGGGCGGGAAAGTTCCTCGGTGCAGGCTAGCGACGCCGATAGATCGCGCGCAAAAGAATTGTTATTGGAAGCTCTTGACGAACGGGCTCGAGTCGAATTTTTGGATGCGGTTGAATCAGGCGCTATTCTCTTTGATAAGACGATTGCCTTCTCGCAAGTTTTGTCGGAGGCGTATGACCCGCCTGCCGGTGCGGCGGGTACGACGTTGACGCTGACTATGCAAGTTGAGTATTCCGCGCTTTACGGCTCCGCTTCAGATCTCGCCCAGCTTGCCTCGCTTGCGTTGAACGCATCTCTGCCCTCGGGTTTTCACGCTGTCTCCGACGCGGCGACCATCGAATCAGCTGGCGCGCCGACATTCGCTGAAGATAGATCCGCGCGCTGGCAAATTCGCGCTACACGAGAGATCGTTCAATCCGTTGACCCCGCTCAGGTCGTAGCTTTCGTTCGGGGCTTGCGCGTCGACGCGGCGCAATTGCGATTAGATGAGAATTTTGCATGGGAAAGTTCTCCCGAGATTACAGTGTTCCCCTCGTGGTGGCGATGGATACCGCTCGTGCCGTTTCGAATTGAGGTGGTGACAGAATGAAATTCACTGTTTTGACCCCCCTCCATCTCCCCCCAAATCCCTTGGATTTGGGGGGAGCGCCCCGACCAAAGGGAGTGGGCGAGGGATGTCAATGAGAATTCTTGCAGTTGACCATGGCGAAAAAAGGATCGGTCTCGCGCTCAGCGATCCAAATGCGACCATCGCCAGCCCGTTGAAAGTCATTGAGCATGTGTCGCGCGTCCTGGACGCGGCGCAGGTGGCAGAGGTTGCTTCTGAAAATCAAGTTGGGCTAATCGTCATTGGCCAATCGTTCGATGAAGAGGGGAAGCCGAATCTGGCTGGAAGACGCGCCGCAAAGTTTGCGGAAGCGTTGAAAACGCAAACACAGATTCCTGTTGAATTGTTCGATGAGTCGTTCAGCACGCAAGATGCGCGCGCGACGGTGATCGAGATGGGCGTCCCGCGCAAGAAACGCGCAGGTCATCATGATTCTCTTGCGGCGGTAATGATTTTGAAATCGTATATTGAATCAATTCGGTAGGGGCGACGCATGCGTCGCCCCTACGTGAAATATATTTTCCATGCGCAACCTCATCCTCATCGGGCTTACTCTCCTCACCATCGCTTGTCTCTTCCTCGCCTTCGTTACTCTCCCTGCCGAAGCTGCGCGGATTTATGGTCCACCCGCGCCATGGCTCACAACATTTCAACGCGTGCAGTATTCTGCTCAGTTGCTGTGGTACGATGGCTTGCTCACGCGCCCCGCGAACGCCGAAGCGGGCGAACGAAATTTCAGAATCGAGTTGGGACAGTCGGTTAATTCGATTGCCGCAAGTCTGCACGAGGCGGGTTTGATCCGAGACGCAGAGTCGTTTCGCGCGTATTTGATCTACTCGGGCTTTGACACCTCCATTCAGGCGGGGGAGTACAAACTCAGCGCGGCGATGTCCGCGATTGATATTGCGCACGAGATTCAGGACGCGAGTTCCACCGAGGTGACGTTCACCGTCCTCGCGGGTTGGCGCATGGAGGAGATCGCCTCGTCACTCCCAACTTCGGGCCTGGCGATCACACCCGAAGAGTTCCTCGCCGCCGCACGGACTCCGCCTGCCCGCTTCGATTTCCTCGTTGACGCAGACTCTGCAGAGGGATTCTTTTTCCCTGATTCGTATATTTTTTCTCGCAACACCACGGTTGAGGAGTTGACGTCAGAGCTTCTCCGCAATTTCGCTTTGCGTCTCACCTCCGAATTGACTTTTGGTTTTGAACAACAGGGACTTACCGTGTACGAAGCCGTGACCCTTGCCTCCATTGTGGAGCGCGAAGCCGTGCAGGATGAAGAGAAGCCGTTGATCGCTTCGGTCTATCTTAACCGCCTGAACCTCGGCATGAAACTCGACGCTGACCCGACCGTCCAATATGCAATCGGATTTAATATATTAAAAAACAATTGGTGGACAAACCCGTTGAGTTTGGCTGACCTGAAATTTGATTCACCGTTTAACACCTACCTGTATAGAGGGTTGCCTCCCGCGCCTATTGCGAACCCGGGCTTGGATTCGTTGCAAGCGGTCGCGTTCCCCGCTGAAACACCCTACTATTTCTTCCGCGCGCGGTGTGACGGTTCGAGGTATCATTCCTTTGCAGAGACGTTCGAGGAGCATGTGGAAAATGGGTGTGAGTAACGAATTTGCATCTTATCAGGAGGTCTACCATGTTTCAAAATGACTCACGGTTTCTTTTGTTCTTGTTGTCTCTGGTTTTACTGCTATCTGCCTGCACTGGTCAAGTCACGGCAGAACCGACTGCTCCGCCTACTACCACAAGCATTCCTACCGCGACAATCACCTCCACGCCATCTCTAACTCCCAGCCCAACCCCGACATTAACTCTCGTTCCCTCTGAAACACCTATTCCATTGCCATCCTCCCTGATTGGAATAGTTTCTTTATCTGGCGTCAGCGAAAGATCGCTTGTCAGTGTTGTCGAGTTACGGGAGGCAGAGTCCTTCGATTTGCTTGCCAAAGGAAATACCGATTCCAATGGAGAATACAAAATCGAAGATATTCAGCCGGGCAAATACGAACTGTGGGTCTTGATCACTACCAAGTCCTCCATGGTTTCGGGCTGTGACGATGTCCGTCCGCCAGATGACCTGTGGAAAATAGGCGTCAATTTTGAGGGCGATAAGGCGTTGACGATGGAAAATGCCTATTTGTCGAAAGCGCTTTTCCTTGTGGAGAATTTGCAGGGTTCAGATTTGCATGCAATAGGCTTTTACGCGGTGTTATCAGATTTTGAAATCGCATCGGGAATTGAAAATAAATTTGATATTACTTTGTATTGTGACTAATAAGGTGTATTCTAGCGATTCCTAAATTCATCCCACACTTCCAGCGCGGGTTTGTGGGAGCGGTTGGAATACTGAAAGCCGACGTGGGCAAAATTTTCAAGGAGGGCGATATCGTCGGTGTTTTGTCCTTTTGAGTGTGCAAACTCGACATACGACTCCATGTTGAAGTCAGTGAGCGCGAGGTTGACCCAGAAAACGAGGCGGGAGCCAATTTGATCGTGAATCGCGTTGAGGTAGATGATCTGTCCCTCCGGCGAGCCTTGCGCGAATGCAACGGCTCGAGAGGAGAATCCGCCCTCCGCTACCGCGACAGGCTTATTTGTCCGCGCGAGAAGCGGGGAATAATAATCTGCAGGGATGTCTGAAGCGGAAGGGAAGACAAAGTACGGATAGGTCGAGATCGCCCACACATCCAGATTCGGCTCGAACGCTTCCACCTGATCCCAATTGGGTTCGAGTTTCTGACGATTGCCCTCTTCAGGTTGGGGGAACATGTTGTTGAGGTCGTCCCATTGAAATGTGACGAAGATGTGCGTATCGGGCGCTTCGGCTTTGACCAGCGCGTAGATCTCGTTGTAGAGGCTGACGAAGTTCGGCGCGTCGCCGGGATGCGCGTCCATGTAGGTGTTGATCTCGGAGGCGAGACCGAGATATCGCGGATGGAACGTGCGCACCACCCACAACGCGTAATTTTTGTATGCGGTTTGCACGTCGGGATTCGCGAAATTTGCATCCCACCCCGCGGGCAAACCGATGAACTCCTTGCGATTTAATCCGTTGAGCGCGTCGAGGACGAAGATATATTCCAGATTATTTTGGTTCGCGAGTTTGACTTGATTGATGAGGTCGGTGCGCGTTTGTGATTCGCTTTCGGTCCCGTTGACGAAATCCTCCCACGCGGTGGCTTGCTGGATGAGGACGAAATCGCCGTGTTGGCTCATGTCCTTATAGAGTTGGAAGATGCTTTCAGTTGTCGCTTCGGGCGGGACGGGGAAGAATCCATACGCGGTTTTGCCCGAATCGAAAATGGAATTTTCGGGGTAGGCGGGGATGCCGCCGTTGCAGGCGAGGGAGGCGAGGAGGAAGATAGAAAAGGCGAGGAGAAGTCGGCGCATGAGAGTTGTGTGTCACTCTGAGGGAGTGGCGCCTCGCGCCACGACCGAAGAGTCTCGCGTGCTGTGGAAGAGATTCTTCGCTTCGCTCAGAATGACATTATTAAGGATACAGAATCAAACACCAAAAAGTTGCGGCATTACCCGCCCGAAATCGCGCGAAGAAAACCGAAGAACATGCACGCGCCGAGGCTACCGAGAACCAAGCCTACGATGGCTGTCGTGCGCGAGCGGTCTTTACCGAACAAGCCAGCCGCGCCGAGGATTGCCGCGAGAAAACCGAGGAACGCGCTTGCCCCTCCGCATACAAAGAGCGGTGTGCCAGCCAGTTGAATCCAGCGCTGGCTGATGCCGGTCCACGCGCACAAGCCGATGCCGAACACCAGCGCGGACGATGCAATGCCGAGGTACATGCTCGCGTTCCCGACGGGATTTGGTTTTTCAGGTGTGGGCGTTTGTGACATGGCCTTCCTCCAGCAATACAGGCGCGAGCGGCGAAAAGTTGCAGTGCGTGACGGAACGAAAAGCCTAGGAGTCTTTAGTCTTGGGTCACTATGTCAATGTAGTCGTCGGTCACGGTCTCGCTCGTTGCTGCGCCAAGCAATTCAAGGAGTTCGTTCACCAACTGCGCTTTATTGTCCGCATCTTTGCGGCTCCAAGTGCGCGATTTCACCTCGAGGAAATGTCCCAGCGCAGGCTGAACCATATTGTCGAGGTTGATATAGAATTCGGTATCCTTGTATTTGATGAACCAGCGCAGGCGATCCTTTTCGATGGCGACTTCGGTCTTGGGGACGAAGTATTCCCGATAGAAGCGCAGTGAGTTGGTGGCGGGCGCGAGGAAGCGGCTGCGCGAGAGCAAGACCTCGTGCTCGAACTTCCCTTCGCGCTTGCGCCCGATCAACGTGAGCCGCGCGCGTACCTGAGACACCTTCCCTTTTTCGTCAACAAAATCATCTTCGCGGAAGCGCAGGAGTCCCTGCGACTCATCCTCGAAGAAGAAATACACGTCATGCTGGCGGTAATGCCGTTCGTAGAGGATATCAATTTCCTGCCGCATCAGTGACTGGATGACTTGGTCCGGCTCGGCGATCTTGACCTTGATCTGCACCTCGAACGACTCCTCTTCCATCGAGCCGCCCAGCGCGATCAATTTCGACAACACCGATTGTTCGCGCTCGATGAGGAACGCGTCCATCTTCTTGGCAAGGTCGGCCGCGTGGGCGAGCAGTTCTTCTTCTTGAATCGTCAGCAGTTGACGATCTCGCATCACCCACTTGCCGTTGATCATCACGTCGGTCACGTCGGTGGATTTGGCGGCATACACGATCTGTGCGTACGCATTTTCACTGGAGCGGCGGAAGGAGGGAGAATTGTGCACCGGGCTAAGGTCAACGAGGATGAGGTCTGCGCGGCGGTCCGCTGTCAGGGAACCGGTCAAGTGTCCGATATGAAGCGCCTGTGCGCCGAGCCGCGTCGCCATCAACAGGGCTTGCGGCGCGGGGAGCGACGTCGGGTCGTTCGTCACAGCTTTGGCGATGAACGCGGCAAGGCGCACTTCTTCGAACATATCCAGGTCATTATTCGATGCGGGACCATCCGTTCCGATGCCGACGTTCAGCCCGGCATCCAGCATTTTGTTGACGGGAGCGAACCCCGACGCTAGTTTGAGATTCGACGAAGGGTTGTGCGACACGCCAGCGCCGGCGTGATGGAGCGAACGGATCTCGCCCACATCCAGATGCACGCAGTGCGCGGCTATCACCTTGGCTTCGAGCAGTCCCTGTTTCTTCACATAAGGTACAACCGGCATCCCATTCTCGTTGCGCATGTTTTCCACTTCCAGCGCCGTTTCAGCGAGGTGAGTGTGAAGGGGAATATCAAACTCTTGTGCAAGGTCGGCGGTCTCGCGAAGGATCTCTTCCGTCGTTGTATACGGCGCGTGCGGAGCGATCGAAGGGATGATGAGCGGATGTCCCTTCCACTTCTTGATGTACTCGCGCGCTTTTTCCATCGCGTCTTCGTAAGATGCGGCGTCCGGCGTTGGGAATTTGAGAATGGATTCTCCGCACACTGCCCGCATTCCAGCGGCGGCGGTGGCGGTCGCGACGTCATCTTCAAAGTAATACATATCATTGAAGGTGGTTACGCCGCTTCGGATCAGTTCGGCGCACGCAATGGATGTCCCAAGTCGGACGAATTCTGGAGACGCGAATTGCCTTTCAACGGGGAACATATAACCCTGCAACCAGACATCGAGCCGCAAGTCATCTGCAATGCCGCGCAGGAGGGTCATTGGCACGTGTGTGTGCGCGTTGACCAGCCCGGGCATGAGGATCTTGCCTTTGCAGTCTACCGCCTCTTTGCCTGAATATGCTTTCTTGATCTCATCTTCCGGTCCGACTGCGAGGATAGTGTCACCGCGTACTGCAACCGCCCCGCGGTTGAATTGATTCATTTTCTCGTCCATGGTGAGGACGTGTGCATTGAAAAAGAGGATGTCAACAGTTTGCATGAGTTCTCCAAATTCCTGCAGGGGCGAGGCATGCTCTTAGCCCCTACAATTCTTTACGGAAAAAAATCCAATAGCGCCCTCAGCGCTCTCAAATTTTGCGCGAAATCCGTATTCTTGTGGTCGTGTAATTCCATATCTACCGCCGCGCCGACGCCGTTCTCCACCGCCCAATCGGCGAGCGTGCCCGTGTACACACAGCCGGTATCAATTGGCGGATATGGATAACCGGTCGCTTTTGCCAAGGCTTTGGCGAGTTGCTTCGACTCTTCCGTCCACGGAACGCCGCCGGGGAACACTCCCAGCGCCGCGCTGTGATAGCTTATTAATGCCACAATATTGCGCGATTCGACGAAACTCATCACGGTTCGTGTCTCTGGCTCCGAACCGCCGTACAATCCGCCGGTCGTCGGGCGGTAGATCCAACAGCCGTCGCGGTTCCACTCGGCGGACCAGTTGTCACTGGGAAAGTTGCGATTCAGATCCACGCCGTTGTTGTTGACTCGCCCATCCACGCCGCGAGCGCGCGCTTCACCATCCGGGTTCATGTTGCGGATGATGTAAAGCCTCGCGGAGTCGGGAATGGTTTCGGGATGCTCGTTGATATAGGTGATCATCTCATCTGCCAGTTCGATTGTATTCCATTCGTAGCCGCCGTGAATTCCAGCCACGATCAAGTATTCGCGCTCGCCATCCCCGAAGGTGTAGACTTCGATGGGACGCCCTGCCAGCGAATAGCCGATGACGTTTGGCGCGGGTCCGTTTCTGAGCACGAAGGGCGTTGAGGTATGAAATACATACGGCGTGTAAAACGGGTTTGGCGTAAGCGTGGGCAGGATGAAACTTGTCGACGCCGCGTTGGAGGTGGGAGTGAATCTTTGTGTTGGGATTTCGCCGACCGCCGGCAAAGACTGATTGCTAACATACACCGCGCCGCCGCCAAGCAGGCAGAGGAGGGCAACCCCGTTTAACGCCCAGATCAAATAGACCCAGGTGTGAGAAGGCTTTCGCCGCGCCATTAACTGTCCTCCATCGCTCGTCGCCGCAACCAATCGAGCGCGAGATTCACAGCCCAAAGCTGCAAACTGCGCGGCGGTCCGCCGTAGGTGATGCGATGCGTCTTTTCGCCTTTCGGAGTGATGAGCGCCATGTCTGCGGAACGCTCTTCGGTGTTTACGATCACGCCCAAAGCGGCGTCAGCTTTTGACTCTGTGCGAGAGTTCCGCAAGGTTTCAAGAAGACCGGTGGACGGGAGTTCAGAAATTGATGTGGTGTACGGGATCTTTCGGGCAAGCAGTCCATTCAAATTGGATTCCAAACCGATCAGTCTCCAGCCTCTGCTTGCCACGGCATTGAGGGCGACATCTTCCAGTGTGTCTTCATCGGCTCCGAAGACGGCGTTTCCGAGTCGTTCTCGAATGTCGCTCTCGACTCTTGCGATCATGTCATCCGCTTCTTTTTCGTTTCTGGCTTTCGCCGCAATGCGAATATCTACAACGCCGGTATGCGCGGCGAGTCCGACCGTCGGATTTTTCAATATTTCGAGGTCGGCGATCTTTTCGTCGATCATCCCCTCGCCGAGACCGGAGCAATGCAAAATTTTGATTTTGATGACCTCATCGAGTTCGAAGCGTTTTTGCAAGTATGGAATCACCGATTCGTGCAGGATATATTCCATTTCGTTGGGCACACCGGGCAGTGAGATGACGGCATTGCGTTCGGTTTCTACAATAAAACACGGAGCAGTGCCCACTGGGTTTTCGATTCCCAGCGCTCCTTGAGGCGCGTATGCCTGCCGCTTCTGATTTTCGGATGGCTTGCGCCCGTATCGTGAAATGGTAGCGACAACCTGTTCCCACAAGTCTTCGCGGAACTCGAGTTCGACGCCTGCCGCGCGCGCGACCGCCTCGCGCGTCGGGTCGTCCACGGTTGGACCTAAGCCGCCGGTCGTGATTACGATCTCGGCGCGCTTCATGGAGTTGCGAATGGCTTCCGCGATCCGTTCCACGTTGTCGCCGATGGTGATCGTGCGGAACAAGTCCACGCCCATGCCGCGCAAGACGCGCGCGATGTAGCGCGTGTTCGTGTCCACGATTTCGCCGAGGAGGATTTCTGTTCCGATCGTGATGATTTCTGCAGAGGGCATGATTTCTTGTTAGGTCACAATTCGTCTGTCGTGCGGCATGTCAAAATTCTACTTCAACACCGAGTTTCAGCTCACGCGCGTTCTTCAACGCGACTTGCGCCGCGACGGCGTCCTGCACTGCATTGCCGACGGATTTGAAGAAAGTGATTTCATCGTCAGACTGTCTGCCTGACTTAATTCCCAAGACGATCTCTCCGATCTCGGCGTGGATGCTCCACTCGTTGATCAGCCCGGCTCTGATCGCCTTGACGATGTCGCCAGCCTCTTCCATGACTGTGGCGCGCGAATCCACTACGATGCGGGCACGGGCGACCGTTTCGATAGGGAGTTCCTGCATCTCAGGCGTGTATGCGCCAATGGCAGAAACGTGCGTTCCGGGTTTCACATCTACGTCATCGAACACGGGCTTTGTCGAGCCGGTCGCTGTACAAATGATGTCCGCGCGCTCCACGGCTTCTTTCGGAGATGTTGCAATGCGCAGGTCTTTCGGGATATTTCCTTGCCCAGCCATTTCTTTTGCAAAAGCCTCGGCTTTCTCGCGCGTCGGATTGTAAATGAACGCGGTCTCGATCGTTCGCGCCGTACACGCGGCTTCGAGTTGGGTCTTGCCTTGTGGTCCCGCCCCAAAGATGGCAACTGTTTTGCTGTTTTTTCGCGCGAGCAAGTCTATTGCAGCGCCACTCCCTGCGCCGGTGCGGATGGCAGTCAGTGTACTTCCTTCGAGCAGGGCGATTGCGCGACCGGTTTCTGCATCGAAGACCAGCACGGCAGCTTGGATGTACGCGAGTCCGCGCGGGGGATTTGAAGGGTACAACGATACAACTTTAACGGCGAGCGCCTCGGCTGAGTCCTTTTTCATGTAGGCAGGCATGAACAGGCTGATCGCGTCGCGGCTGGTGATGGGGATGCGCGTCCGAAGCGGCGCGACGGCTGTCCCGTCAGAAAGAGAAGCGTATGCATCCTTCATCGCGGCGATCGCTTGATCCATCGGCAGGGCTCGTCGAACTTGGTCAGCATTAAGGATAAGCATCGTTATCTCCATCTAGCAAAAAGCGCAGAGGGTGTCGATTCTCCTCTGCGCTTTGGCTGTCCATCCGCCTGTTCATTCCATACCAAGGTAAGCCTTCTGAACAGTTGGGTCCTTCTTGAGGTTCGCAGCCGTGTTTTGCAATACGATAGAACCCGATTGCAAAACATACCCGCGGTTGGCGACCGAAAGAGCCATGAGGGCGTTCTGCTCCACGAGAAGGATCGTAACACCTTCCTGGTTGATTTGCTGGATTGTCGAGAAGATCAATTCGACCAACACCGGCGCAAGACCCATCGAAGGCTCGTCCATCAGCAAGAGCGAAGGATGTGCCATAAGCGCACGTCCGATGGCAAGCATCTGTTGTTCGCCGCCGGAGAGAGTGCCAGCTACCTGCGAGCGTCGTTCCTTGAGGCGCGGGAACAGCGTAAAAACCCGCTCCACATCAGCGTTATATTCTGCTTTGGCTGTGCGGCTATACGCGCCCATGTCAAGATTTTCGGTGACACTCAGACGGGAGAAGATACCGCGCCCTTCGGGAACCATAGCGACACCCTTGAAAACAAGGTCGTGCGCCTTGTATTTGGCAAGGTTTTCGTCGTTGAGTTTCACCGTGCCCTCGCGCGGGTTGAGCAGGCCGGTGATGGTGCGCAACGTGGTGGACTTTCCTGCGCCGTTCGCGCCGATCAACGTGACGATTTCACCCTTGTCAACGGTGAGCGAAATCCCTTTAAGGGCGTGAATGTTCCCGTAATATGTGTGAATGTTGTCGAGTTCGAGCAGTGGCATGGCAGTGTGCTCCTACGAGGGGATGTTTGCGGCACTGCCGCGGCCCAAATATGCTTCGATGACGCGTTGGTCGCCCTGAATTTCCGTGGGCGTGCCCTCGGCGATCTTCTCGCCATAATCCAGCACAGTAATCTTTTCCGAGATTCCCATCACGACGCGCATGTCATGTTCGATCAAAAGGATGGTGATGTTTAACTCATCGCGCAAACGGCGGATGAAACGTGTCATTTCCTCCGTTTCGTTCGGATTCATGCCTGCCGTGGGTTCGTCCAACAGGAGCATCTTCGGCTTGCTCGCGAGGGCGCGCCCAATTTCGAGACGCCTCTGATCTCCATACGGAAGGTTGCGTGCCAATAGGTCGCCTTTACGCGCCAACCCGACGAAACTCAACAAGCGGCGCGATTCCGCTAACGCTTCCTCTTCTTCGCGCTTGGTGGCGGCTGTCCCGAAAATGGGACCGAATAGCGTGGACTTGAGAAGCGCGTGCTGACCGACAAGGATATTTTCGATTGCGGTGAGGTTCGAAAATAAACGAATGTTTTGGTAGGTTCGAGAAATTCCGCGTTGACTGATCTGGTCGGCGCTCAGTCCCAGGATTGTACGGCCATTGAAGATGATATCTCCCTCTTCGGGTTGATAAAAGCCGGTAATACAATTGAAGAAAGTGGTTTTGCCCGCACCGTTGGGTCCAATCACGCTGTAGATCGACTTCTCGGGAATTTCAATGGTGAGGGTATTGACGGCTGTCAGCCCGCCGAAACGCTTTACGACACTTTGCGCCGAAAGGATGTTTTCCATGATGATGTCCTTGTCCTTACGCGCCGGCTGGCTCGTTGAGGTTGTCGCCTTCGTGTAATTCCCGTCTGCGAACCGCTTCGGGCAGGAAGCCTTCCGGTCTGACGAGCATCATTACAATGAGGAGCGCTCCGTAGATTAAGAGGCGAAACTCGTTGAATTCGCGCAGTAGTTCCGGCAAACCGACCAGCAAAAGTGCTCCGGCGATCACACCGGGCAGGCTTCCCATGCCACCGACGATAATGAGCGAAAGTACGTTGATCGAAACCAACAAAACGAAGCTATGTGGATAGACAGTTGAGAGTTTTGAAGCAAAAATGGCACCGCTCAATCCGCCGAATGCCGCACCGCTGGCAAATGCCAACAGTTTGGTCGTGGTGAGGTTGATACCCATTGCCTGCGCGACATCCTCATCCTCTCGAATCGCCTTCCAAGCCCGCCCGATACGAGAGTCGCGGAGACGGTTCGCAATAAATATTGCGACGAGACATGAAGCAAGAATCAAATAATAAAGAGTTTGCGGCGTGTTGAGCGTGGTATCACCGACAGTCGGCGTTCCAATTGATACGATTCCAAATGAACCACCGAAGTGAGGCTTGAGGAAGTCCGACAGGAACATGATGCGGATGATCTCGCCAAATCCTAACGTGACGATGGCGAGGTAATCGCCGCGAATCTTTAACACGGGTATACCGAGGATTACCCCAGCTATGACGGCGCCTATAATCGCAAAAGGCAAGGCCTCCCAGAACGTCAATCGGACATCGAACGAGATTTCACCGCCCGTGGTGGTGAGGACACCCATGATGAACGCACCTAAGGCGTAGAAAGCCACGTATCCGAGGTCGAGTAGACCAGCATAACCCACCACGATGTTTAGTCCAAGTCCCATCAGAATGTACAGACCTACGCTGTTCGTCACTTCGCTCAAAACGGGTCCTGCAATTCGGGGCCAGACTAGCAGGAAAGCGGCAAGCAAGCCCCAACTCGCCCAGCGAAACGCCCGCCTTGCCGTGGGCGGCAATGCATTTGCACGCTGTCGAATAACATCTCCTCGTACCGAGGAAAAATAGTTCACTGATGCAACGAGAAGAAATACGACAACGGCACCATTGACCGACAATCCTTCCTGTCCCCTTGTGCCGAACATCCAGCTAATTGCCGCGCCAACTTCCGGAAACGGGGTTAAGGTTACCCGGATCAAGTCTTGCAAGGTCGCAATCAATAAGGCAGTTAGACTACCTGCCAGGATTGCGCGTTTCCAGTTTGGTGGAATAACGTGCGTGAGGGCGGATATCAGTCCTATGATCGCTCCGGAAACCAGCAGAAACCCGGCAGCCGCTGCGGTGCTTTCCTTCTCGAATGTCAGAATTTCGTAGAGGGCTGGAGATGCGTTGACCAGAACTCTGCGCAGATTCACGGCATTGCCCAGCAATATAAGGCCCACTACCATTGCGCTCGTTACAACGCCGGCTAAGACACCGCTTCCGAGTCGGAAAGGCACAGCTGTATTCCGGCCGCTGCGGGAGGAGGTGTATGCAATGAAGCCGACAATCAATAGCAGGAGCGTTTCCCCCATCGTGATTTGACCTGCAATGATGTCCCGTGCGTGAAAGGATTCCACCATGCCAATTAAAGAAACCAATACGGCCACCGCTCCGCCGATCGAGCCTGTTTGAAGCGCTTTCAACCACCAAGGGGATTTTGAATCGTGTTCCATGAAATGCCTGCCTTCGAATCTGGTGCGTATGTTATGCCTTGCTTCGTGAGAGTCGTTCGCCCAAAATGCCGCTTGGGCGGAAAAGCAGTACGAGTACTAGCATTGAAAAGGCGATCACATCCTTCAGCTGGTACGGTGCAGGTACGTTCAAACCGTCGAGGAAAAGAATTGGCCCGACAGACTCGAACAAACCTAGAAAGATCCCGCCCAACATCGCACCGGGAATGTTGCCGATGCCGCCCAACACGGCGGCGGTAAAAGCCTTTATTCCTGGTATGAACCCCATGAAGAAATTCACCTGTCGGAAAGTGATGGCGTAAAGAATGCCTGCCGCACCGGCGAGCGCCGCTCCAAGCACAAACGTGCGGACTATAATTGCGTCCACGTTGATGCCCATCAGCGCAGCCACGTCTTTATCCTCTGAAACCGCACGCATGGCTTTACCGACCTTCGTGTACTGTACATACATGTACAGGCCAATCATCAGTAACGCCGCCGAGAGGATTACCACGATTTGTACCTTTGTGATGCTAAGGTCTCCCCAGACGTAGTTGCCTTTAAGCGCAGCGATCTCTGGATAGGCTTTGAATTGATCTCCGTATAGGCCTTTGAATGTGTATTGGAGAAAAAAAGACGCCCCAATCGCGGTAATCAGCGGAACTAGTCTTGGAGCACGCCGCAGGGGGCGATAAGCGATTCTCTCAACTAATACGCCCACCAATACCGACATGCTCATCGAAACGGCGAATAAGATGAGTATGGCTACGAAGGTGTTTTCTCTTAAGAATCCAGACTTCCCCATGGCGTCCGCCGCAAAATAGGCTGTGAATGCCCCGCTCATGAAGACCTCGCTGTGCGCAAAATTGATCATGCGCAGGATGCCATATACCAGCGTATACCCCAAGGCGATCAAGGCATAGATGCTCCCCTGTGCCATCCCGAAGACAACGAAGTCGAGCCATTGTCGCGTCGTGTAATTATCTTCCGCAATCGTCTTGAATGAGCCAACCACGATGAGCCCTACAAGACTCAGTCCAATGATAGCGATTGCGATGTCTGTGAAATTGATGCGGTTCAATATTCTCTGCATAGGTCAACTCCGTGCCTTGGAATGAACAACGCTTCCTGCCAATTTGATGCGCCATTATATTACATTTTATGGCGATTTGGCGCGCCGGAAGCCATCCGAATCGTTTCTCGCCGAGAACGCCCAAAATCGATTCGCCGACCTGACTCCATCCCTATTGCGCCCAATTCCCGCCACCGGGCATTGATATTTTCTCAGAGCTTAATATCGATAAGAAATCAGCCGGACGCACGTGCGTCCGGCTGATTTTGTTACATACCTGATCTGCTAACTAAGTCTCTTACGGTTGCCACGCGGGCACGGAAGCGAGTAGATCTTCGCCTCCATCAATCATGCCTTGCGTGATCTGGAAGACTGCCAGTGCTTCGCCGGTGGCGCAGTCGCCATTGGCGTCGCAGCTGAGGTTACCGGTCAGTCCCTCGAAGCCAGAGAGCGAGTACAGGTAATCGCGTAGAGCCTGGCGCGGAATGTACACGGTGCCATCAGCTGCAACATGCGCAACGGCTTCAACAGCCGCGAAGAAGATGTTCATCGCGTCATAGGAGTGCGAAGCGAAACCGGAAGCGGGTCCTTCACCAAAGGTGGCTGTGTATTTCTCCACGAATTCTGCCATAGCATTGCCGCCAACGTAAGGACCAGACAAGTACATGCCGAGCGAGCAGGAGCCGGCAGTGCTTGCGAAGCCTGTGGTCAGCAAACCATCAGCGCCCATCAACACAACCGTTTCAAGACCCGAGACTTCGCATTTCTGAGAAGCCATCAGGTTGCCCTCGGGCTCAAAGATTGGGAAGTATATGATCTCAGGAGCGCCGGCGGCGATCGTGGTTAGAACGGGTTTGAAATCAGTATCACCAACATTCACAGCTTCCTGCGCGGTGATCGTGCCGCCGAGCTCGGTGAACACATCGGCGAACACCTGTTGCAAGGACTGGGCATATGGCGAGCCGTCATGAACGGTCGCGGCGGAGCGCAAGCCGAGTTCATTGTAGGCGAATTCTGCGGCGATGCGGCCCTGGAAAAGGTCATTGTGTGCTGTGCGGAAGTAACCAACGTGGTGATCGGGGTGATCGGGGTTGGTCAAGTCGGGGTTGGTGTTGGACGGCGACATCATGACCATGCCAGCGGCGGAAATCAAAGGCGATGCGGCGCGCGCTTCGCTCGAGCAGGTGGTGCCAAGTATTGCAACCACTGTCGGGTCGGCGGACACTTTTGTGCCAGCTGCCTGACCACCTTCGGCGTTACACAGGGAATCTTCGCCGTCGAATTGGATCGGGTGTCCGAGCAATTCGCCACCGCGATCGTCAATGGCGATCTGTCCGCCGTTTACGTTGGTTTGACCCAACGCGGCAGTCGCACCAGAGACGGTTTGAATCCAAGCGAAGTGAATCGGTTCACCCGGAGCGATCTTTACACAACCCAATGCATCAGTACACTCGTACATTGCGGGGGCTTCGGTCATGACCTCCGTGGGCGCTTCCGTCATGGCTTCGGTCGCGGGGGCTGCCGTTTGCTGCGGTCCGCAAGCGGCGAGGGCGAGGCTTGCGAGCACCAGCAGCGAAAGCAATACATGCAAACGTTTCATTTTCTTACTCCTCCGAAATATTGTTAGTTAAAAGTAGTATCCTTACGGCGGATACAACAACCCAGCGGACAACGCTCTCTATGGTCGGCATCACCTCCTTCGGTGGAAATTGTCGGGATCTTTATAACAAGAAAGCCCGAGAAAGTTTCCCTGTGGACGAAAACTCTCGCGGCTGATTGATTGCTAATGGTAAAACAAATGTGGTCTTGGGTCAAGTGCCTGCGATTACTCTTTCCCCGGAGGTTTATACAACAACTGTTCCCGGATGCGCAAATCGGTATTGCGGATCTTCATTGCGAGGTCTGCGGCAAGGTTATGCATCAATCTGAATCCAAGGGGCGGATACGTCTCGCATAACATGATGAGCTTATCGCGCGGCACGACCAGCAATTTCGTATCCTTCTGTGTGGCACATGCCGACGCCGACCTCAAGCCCTCGTCCACCAGCGCCACCTCTCCAAACGACTGCCCTCGTCGTAGCGTGGCAATCACGTGGTTTTCCATGCCGGTATCGGTTGCGCTTACGAGTGCGGGGTCTACAAAGATATCCACTTCCCCTTGGGCGATAATATACAGTTCTTTGCTTGAGGAATTTTCCCGGAAGATCAGATCGTCCTTTTGGTACTTCGCCTCCTGGCAGAGATTTGCCACCAACTCCAGTTGCGTCGGCGTAAACTGGAAGAAAATGTCGCTCTGCTTCAGGAAGTTGACAATCGTGGGGTTTGCCATGACGACCTCTGGACTGTACGAAGTGTAGCATAAACAAAATGGGATTGCAACGCTTCCTGCTCACGGGTAGGCTTGATCCAGCCAATTCAGCGGATTCACCTGCACGCCGTTTACCCATACCTCCCAATGCAGGTGGGCTCCTGTGACACGCCCAGTGCCGCCGACCAACCCGATTACTTGTCCTTGCTCGACGATATCTCCCACGTTGACCAGAATCTCCGATTGATGCCAGATACCGCTATACACCCCCCAGCCATGATCAATAATCGTCGCGTTGCCGCGCACACTCAACGGTGCTGCGAATACCACGCGGCCCGGTGCCGGAGCGAATATTTGTAGTCCCTCGCCGCCACAAAAGTCGAGACCCGTGTGAAACCCACCAATCTCAATATCTGAATTGATTACTTTATACGTCCGGCGCGTTCCAAATCGCGAGGTAAAGCAATTCGGGTCCACGGCGGGCGACACAAAGATGCTGTTCCAGTACAATGTCGGAGAAGCCGACTCGGTAATCGCAGCGATATTTTGCAGTTCCGGTTCTGTGACGGCAGGGTCGAGCGTGCTTGGGTCGTTCAAGGGTATTTCTTCGCTTAAATATGCCCCTGCAACAACCACGACCATTTGCTCGAAGGATTGTCTCTCTCCGCTTGGAAGAGTTGCTTCAATACGAAGCGGATACACCCCCGGCTCAAGAAGTGCGTGAACACCCTGTAGTGCAACCTGTTCATCCTCCAATGGAAAAAAGTGAAGAGATCTGTCAATTAACGTGGCGGAGGCGCTAACGTCGTTTTGCGTCTTTATGCGAATAACTTCGGTTGAGCCTTGCACCAGCGGCAGGGGAGATATGCTTGCCCTCAAAAACGCGGATGGCAACCCAGTGGCTGTCTCACCGTTTCCCCCGGCGGAAGAATAAAGCACATCGCCGGGAATCGCGCTCCATGTACCCGCGAGTTTGTTCAACGATGAAAGCGTCCATGGGTCGCTTCCCTGTTTAATGGCAAGTTCGAATAACGATTCGCCAGCCCCAGGCGTGATGCGCGCGCTCAACGGTCGTTGCCCTTCTTGAACCGGCAGGATCAAACTGATTCCCACGTATAGTTCACCGGGACTTATCAATCGATTTAGCTGTCTCAGGTTTTCATCCGAAACTTGTGTCCTGCGGCTCAAACTGCGAAGCGAGTCGCCGAATGCCACGATCTCAGTTTCGAGCACGCCGGAGATGCCTTCTAGCCCCGGAATTACAAGTTCCTGACCAATCGCTAAATTGTTGGGGTTGATAGTCGGGTTTGCCGAAATCAGATCATTAAGGGATACATTGAAGCGCGCCGCGATCGAAGAGAGTGTATCTCCGGGTTGAACGATATAAACGGGTCCACTTGCTTGGGCAAGCGCGGGATGTGCGCCAACTGCAAGAATTAATATGGATAGAGAAATTAATGAAATCACCTTACGCATTCTTGAATTCTACTTCATCGCCAATTTCGAAGTCGCTCCAGCCGTCAGGGTGAATTTCTAAAACAAATTTTGCCGGGTGTTTGGGGAAATATGCGGGTCTCCATGATTTGGCGATGACTTTGTCAACTACCCTCATGTCGGCATTGATCCACACAGCGCACAGATCGAAGGCAACGAACAGCATGTGAATGGAAGAGTCGAGGCGCGAATCCCGCCTTCCGACGAGGACCAAGCCATCGTCACGCGAAAGATGCGGGCGGAAGGAAAATCCGCGTAATTGAGTGAGGAAAGTGTCGCAGTATTGTGCCCGCAGCGGCGATTCGACATGTCTGTTCTTGTTGATTACCCTGATCCGTCTGGTCATGAGTCAATTGAAAACGAAGCGCCCGTGAAACTGGGTCCGCCTCGTTCATTCCCCGGGCTTGAGAACTTTTTCGACGCTGTTCAGCAATTCCTGTGGGCTGAACGGCTTGGCGATGTAATCGTCCACTTTGGCAATGTGCAGGCCGAGCACACGATCTATGCTTTGAGCCTTTGCCGTTACAACAATGACCGGAATGTTCTTTGTTTTTTCTTCCGCTTTTATTTGCTGATATACTTCCCAACCATCCATCTCGGGCATCATCAGGTCCAGGAGGATGAGGTCGGGCATTTCTGCTCGAATCATCTTCAGCCCCTCGGCTCCGCTGGCGGCGCCTCTGACTTCGTACCCCCGGCGGCCCAAAATAAGCCGCATCAAATCTATCATCTCTGCTTCGTCTTCGATACAAAGAATGGATTTTGTTTTGGCGTTCATTTCATTTATCGAAAATGAGTTTACCATAAACCAATTTTGATGAAGATCGTGTCATGGAACGTCAATGGACTGCGCGCGGCGCCGGGCATTCTGCCGCTGCCCGGTGGAGTTGACCCTTCAATAAACGTGCAACGAAAGCCCATGATTATTAGAATAATATATAAAGATTTCGGATAGTCTATCCCCGAACAGGTCTCGTTGGTATAATCCGCTCGGAATTATTCGGAGGCAAAGTGAATCCTAGAAATCAGTCATTTGTCGTAACTTTCCTGCTGATCGTGGCTGTCGTCGCCATGGTGGTTATGATGGTTCAGCGCGATTCCGCGTCTGATACCCCTCTTACGATCAATGAGTTGGCAGAAGAAATCAAAACCGGGAATATCTCAAAGGTGGTCATTGATGCGGACGACAGTCTGCTTGTGACGTTCTCGGACGGCAGACAAGAAGAGGTGGAGGCGTATAAAGAAGCGAACTCCACGCTGGTTGACCAGTTGATTGCCCTGGGTGTAACTCAGGCACAACTTTCTCCCGAGTTCGTAAAAATAGAAGTGAAACAACCGTCACGATGGTCCGGTGTTCTGAACGCGGCGGCGATCTTTCTGCCAGTGCTATTGATGCTCGGCATTTTTTGGTTTATCTTCCGGCAGGCGCAAGGTTCGAACAATGCCGCAATGTCGTTCGGCAAATCTCGTGCGCGGATGTTCACCGGAGAACACCCCACGGTCACATTTCAGGATGTGGCTGGTGCGGAGGAGTCCAAGCACGAATTGGCGGAAGTCGTCGAGTTCCTGAAAGAACCGCAGAAATTCATCCAGCTCGGCGCGCGTATTCCGAAGGGCGTTCTACTTGTTGGTCCGCCGGGAACCGGCAAGACACTCCTCGCGAAAGCCGTCTCAGGCGAAGCGGGAGTTCCATTCTTTTCGATTTCAGGTTCTGAATTTGTCGAAATGTTCGTCGGCGTGGGCGCGAGCCGCGTGCGAGATCTGTTCGATCAGGCGAAACGACATTCGCCGTGCATTGTCTTTGTTGATGAAATTGACGCGGTGGGCCGTCAGCGCGGTGCGGGGCTGGGCGGCTCACACGACGAACGCGAGCAAACGCTCAACCAGATGCTGGTCGAAATGGACGGCTTCGACACGGACACCAACGTGATCATCATCGCCGCGACCAACCGTCCTGACATCCTCGACCCGGCGCTTCTGCGCCCCGGTCGTTTTGACCGCCGCGTTACGCTCGACCGCCCGGACATGAAAGGACGTGAGGCAATTCTCAAGGTTCACGTTAAGGGGAAGCCGTTGGAGCCCAACGTTGACCTCGCGTCACTCGCTCGCGGCACGCCCGGTTTTGTCGGTGCGGATATCGAGAACCTTGTCAACGAAAGCGCGATCCTTGCCGCGCGGCGCAACAAGAAATCCATCGGGCAGTCCGAGTTGGAAGAGGCAATCGAACGCGTGGTGATGGGACCCGAACGCAAGTCGCGTTTGATCTCGGACGAAGAGAAGCGCATCATCGCCTACCATGAGGCTGGTCACGCCGTGGTCGGCAATGCCATCGCCGAAGCGGACCCGGTTCAAAAAGTGACCATTGTCGGCCGCGGCCAGGCGGGCGGGCTGACGTGGTTTCGCCCGGATGAAGACCGCCTGCTTTATTCGCGCAAAAAATTGCTCGCGAATCTTGCGTATATGCTCGGCGGACGCGTGGCTGAAGAACTCGTGTTTGACGATATTACCTCCGGCGCATCGAACGATATCGAGCAGGTAACGCGCTTGGCGCGGAGCATGGTGACTCGCCTCGGCATGAGCGGCGAACTCGGACCAATGATGTATGGCCAGAAAGAGGAATTGATCTTCCTCGGGCGCGAGATTTCAGAACAACGCGATTACTCGGAGGCGGTGGCTGAGCAGATTGACTCCGAAGTCCGTAAGATGGTGGATGAGTCCTACAAGCTTGCAAAGAAACTGCTCACGAAGTATCGCGCTCAACTCGACGCCGTGGCGCAGAAGCTCCTCGAAGTGGAAACGCTGACGCGCGATGAATTTGAAAAGATCTTCCCGCCGCCGTTCCCGAAAAAGAGTGGAACGCCGCAATTAGCGTAAGTCGCACATAATTGAACGAAAAGCCTTTGGAGTAACTCCAAAGGCTTTTCGTTTGTCACACAAACCGCATTCTAATTCGCGCCTTCTTTGTGTTGCCTCACTAACTCGCGCCGTAGAATCTTCCCAACGGTCGTTTTCGGTAACTCGCTTCTGAATTCAACATGTGTCGGGACCTTATAAGGCGCAAGGCTTTGTTTGCAGAAGGCGCGAAGTTCTTCCTCTGTCATGGTTTCGCTGGGCTTGAGCACCACCCACGCTTTGACCGTTTCGCCGCGGTTCGGGTCTGGGATGCCTGCCACGCCGACCTCGAGCACCTTCGGGTTCGCGGCGATGGCTTCTTCCACCTCGCGGGGCCACACCTGGAAGCCGCCGGGCTTGATGAGTTCCTTCTTGCGGTCAACGATATAGAAATAGCCATCCTCGTCCATTCGTACAATATCGCCGGTGTATAACCAGACCTTTGAGTTTTTGTCCGCGCGAAGCGAGTTGGCGGTCTCGGTGGGCATATTGTGGTAGCCCTTCATCACTTGGGGTCCATGCAAGAGAAGTTCGCCAATTTCACCCGGCGGAAGATCCGTCTCGCCATCGTCAAGGCTGACGACCCGGCACTCCACGCTGGGCAGAGGCATCCCAATGGAGCCGGTCTTGTTTTCGCCGATCAGGGGGTTGCAGTGGGTCGCCGTTGGTGCCTCAGAGAGACCGTAGCCTTCGAATACTTTTCCGCCGCTCAACTTCTCGAATTGTTCCTTCGTCTCGCGCAGTAGTGCCGCCGAACCCGAAACGCAAGCCTTAACCGAAGACAGGTTGTATTTGCCGGCTTTCACGTCAGGATGATTGTTGATGCCATTGTAGAGCGCGGGCACGCCGGGGAAGATGGTTGCCTTGTATTTTTGGATGTTATCCAGCACATCCTTCAGGTCGCGGGGGTTGGGGACCATCACCATTGTCGAGCCGGTGGACATGGCGAAGTGCATCCCGGCGACCATTCCGTACACGTGGAAGAGCGGGATGCCCATGAGAACGATCTCGTTGCCCTCGTCGAGGTTTGTCATCCACGAGCGGATCTGGAGCGTGTTGGCGACGACGTTGCGGTGCAAGGCAATTGCGCCTTTCGAAACGCCGGTTGTCCCGCCCGAGTATTGAAACAACGCAGTGTCATCCGGGCTCACCTGCACGTTGGGTCGAGAGGCAGTGCCGTACTTTGCAAGCAGGTCCTGCATCCACACGTCGCCGGCGGGCAGATTCTTATCAATGTGGAAACCGCCTTTCCTTTCACGCAACAAAGTGAAGAGGATGCGCAAGACAGGCGGGAGAGTCTCTTTGAGATTTGTTACGATCACTTTCTTGATCTTCGTGTTGGGTTGCGCCTTCTTGATCGTGTTATAGAAGTTCGTCATCACGAACATGACTTCGATGCCGGCGTCATTCGCCTGATGTTCGATCTCGTGCGGGGTATACAGTGGGTTCGTCGCGACGACCACGCCGCCTGCCTTCAGGATGCCGAAATATGCCATGACGAACTGCGGCGTGTTCGGCATGAAGATTCCCACGCGGTCGCCTTTCTTCACGCCCATGTCCACCAGCGCAGCGGCAACGCCGTCGGAGATTTCGTTCATCTCCTTGAACGTAATGACCGCGCCCTTGAAGATCGTGCAGGCGCGGTCGGGATATTTACGCGCCGACTCATCGAGAAAGTGGAACAGCGGCGCTTGAGGAATGTCAATGGTGTGCGGAACCCCTTCGTCGTAATGAGCAAGCCACGGTTTATCGTTCATGATGCCTCTCTTTACTTTGGTTTCCCGAGTATATTCAATGAAAAATCAAAAGTCAACCAACTGGCGGATGTTTTTCTCGATCTCATCAGCGACTCCATCCTCGACCCTAAACCACAAAATATTCGCATCAGACTCCTTGAACCAGTTCGCTTGTCGTCGGACGAAGACCCGCGTCGCGCGGCGGGTGAGTTGCTTCGCCTCCTCGATTGAAATTTTCCCGTCGAGCGCCTTCACACATTCGCGATATCCAATCGCGGACATCGTCGGCAGGGAAGGGGAGTAGCCGCGCGCAAGCAGATTTCTCACCTCGTCCATCAAGCCATTGGCGTACATAGTATCAACGCGCGCGTCCACGCGTTGATACAACTCCTCGCGTGGACGGGTGAGCCCAATCGTGATCAAGTGATACGGTGATTCGTCTTTACCTCGTTGGTCCGAGAATTTTTTGCCGGTGGTCATAATGACCTCCAACGCGCGGATCGTACGGCGGAAGTTACGCGGGTCAATTTTCTCTGCTGCGACAGGATCAAGAGACTTAAGTTTTTCGTGTAGCCAGACAATGCCATATTCCTCTTTTTGCTTTTCTAACTTATCCCGAAGATCTTCGTCCGGCTTCACCTCCGGCGGACTCCAGCCTTGCGTCACAGCGCGGATGTATTGCCCGGTGCCGCCGACAAGGAATGGCAGTTTGTCACGTGAGTGAATGTCATTTATCGCTTCGCGCGCTTCTTGTTGAAAGACGGCGAGACTCAAAATTTCGTCCGGGTCGGCAATGTCAATCAAGTGATGTTGCACGCGCGCTTGCTCATCACGAGATGGTTTCGCTGTGCCAATATCCATGCCGCGGTAGAAGAGACGCGAATCCGCCGAAACGATCTCCCCGTGGAGCCGCTCGGCGAGTTGAATGGCGATTTCCGTTTTGCCGACAGCGGTGGGCCCGATGACGAGGATAAGATGCGGTTTGAATTTTTCAGGAGACTGCATTTTCAAAATACGTGATCTTCGGCGTGGAACCCGGTTTTCCTTCCACCGCGATCAAATCAATCTGCCAGTGATAAATTTCATGTTCCGCCGCGTAATGCTCAGCGGCTGATACCATGTGCTGGCGTTTGCGCGAGGTGATGGATTCTTCGGGAAAGCCCATCTGGTTCGAGGTGCGCGCCTTGACTTCGACAAAGACAACGATTTCGCCTCGTTTGGCAACGATATCAATTTCGCCAAAGGGAGTGCGCGCGTTGCGGGAAAGGATCTCATTCCCGCGCCCGGCGAGGTATTCCGCGGCAACTTCTTCGCCCCATTTGCCGACCCGCTGGTTGTGCTTCATTCAAGGAATTCCTTCAACACGGAGCGCAATCTTTCCTCGATGCTGGGTTTGATAGGCCGGGTGTTGGATGCCAGCCGGTTGTAGTGGCTAAGCATGATCTTCGTTGTGTTCTCGATGGAGAATTGATGTGATGCCTGCCGTGCCGCCGCGCCCATTTTCTTTTGTTGTTCACGATTCAGGCAAAGCATTGTCAGTTTAGCGGTGTAGGAGGCGAGGTCATTTGCCGAGAGCAGACCCGTTTCCCCGTCCGTGATGGAATCGCTGACGCCCGGCGAGTCGATGCCAACGATGGCGAGTCCCGCTGCCATGCCCTCGATCACGGAAAATGGATGTACTTCCGTGACGGAGGAGGTGGTAAAGACGTCGCACATGGCGAGATAGGATGGCAGTTTTGCGTACGCGATAGTGCCTGTGAACTTCACGAGTTCATTGAGCCCCAATTCGCCGGCGAAGGCTCTAATATCTTCCTCGTGATCCTTTTGCCCGCCGCCTACCACAAGCAATTTGATGTTGGGTATGGCACGCGATAGACCGGCAAACGCTTTCAAGAGGAATTCGAGATTCTTCTCTGGGGCGATGCGCCCCATGTACACCAGGAGGATATCTTCTTTTGCAAAGCCGAAGTCTTCGCGGGAGAGTGGCTGGGCGGACAAGAACGGCTTGAGGTCTGCGCCGTTTGGCACGACCTCGATGTGGCTTGCGACGCCGTATTGACGAAGTATCTTCTCCATGCCTCGTGACGGGGAGATCGCCAAGTCTACATTTTCGCAGAATGCCGGCATGTATGCCTGCAACAAACTCATACTTACCTCTGCCGGCATCAGAGGCAGGCGGGTTTGCGCGTACAGGTCGTACCGTGTATGGTTGGTAAAAACGACCGGGATGCGATGCTTGCGCCCGTAGATCAACGCCAAGCGCCCGCTCATGAACGGATGATGCACATGAATGATGTTCATGGTGGCGATGAGTTCCTTCGCCTCCGCGCTGTGCCTCAGCGAGAGGTAGAAGCCGGTATCAGAGAGGGGCACGCCGGGACTACGGATGACGCGCGGGTCGTTGTCGGAATGTTCGAGGTCGCCGAAGGTGAACACGTAGACGTCGTGCCCGAGCTTTTCGAGTGCGTGCCTGTTGAGGTCTATGTAGCTCGTCACGCCGCTGACGTGCGGTCTGTAGGCGTCCGTCATCATTCCGATGCGCATGGGCTAATCGTACAGGGAAGAGGGATGCGAGTCAAGAAGATGGTGATCGGTTGGCGGTGGAGAGTTGAGCGTGGTTGGACGGCATGTTAGAATCGCAACATGACGGTGAAATTGACTCTCCGCGACCAATCCTATGAGGTAAAGCCGGGCATGATGTTACTGGATGCTTTGAGGAAGTGCCAGATCGTGCCCGAGTCGGTGATCGCGACGAAGGACGGTGAGATGATCCTCGACGACGAGATATTGAAGGACGGCGACGAGGTGAAGTTGATCGCGGTGATCTCGGGAGGATGAGGTCATTGCGAGGAAATTGGTTCGCTCCCCGGGTCTCGATAAACTGCCTTCGGCAGCACTCGGCCGGCAGTCGCTTGCAATGACAGTTTAAATTATGAAATGTAAAAAGTGCGGAGCCAAAGCCTCGGTGAACATGCGCCAGCACAAACTGGCGTTGTGCAAGGACCATTACGTCGAATGGCTCCCCGAGCAGACCGAGCGCTTCATCAAAAAGTATGCGATGTTCACACGGGACGAGAGAATCCTTGTGGCGGTTTCGGGCGGCAAGGATTCTCTCGCGTTGTGGGATATCCTCACGCGGCTTGGCTACCGCGCCGACGGTTTATACCTCGGGCTCGGCATTGACGGCGGAATCAATTACTCGCACGAGTCGCAGAGACTCACGGAAAAGTTTGCAAATCTACACGGATTGAAATTGCACATCGTTGACATCGAAAGGGAATATGGTCAGCCCATCCCGGTGCTCTCGGAGATCTCGCATCGCGGACACGGCAAACCCTGCGCGGTGTGCGGGTTGACGAAACGGCACGAGATGAACCGCATCGCGCGCGACCTCGGATACGACGTGCTGGCAACGGGTCACAACCTCGACGATGAAGCCGCGGTGTTGTTCGGGAATACGCTGTCGTGGTCAACGGAGTTCCTCCTGCGGCAGGGACCGGTCCTCCCTGCGGCGGACGGATTGGCGCGCAAGGTGAAGCCGCTCTGCCGTTTCTACGAACGCGAGATGACCGCGTATTGCCTTGCGCGGGGAATCGAATACATTTACGAGGAATGTCCGTTCGCCGAGGGGTCGCAGTCCATTTACTACAAAGAATTGCTGAACCAACTCGAAACGACGAGACCGGGCGCGAAGTTGACTTTCTATTTGCGATTTCTTGAAGCGCGAAAACGCGGCGACTTGTTCGTGGAAAAGGATTCTGGTCAAGTGCACTTGCATCCATGCCCGAAGTGCGGACAGCC
>Ga0187893_10000925_pt1 | contig 74066 bp, 74 predicted proteins | sample MA1701074metaG_FD_139574 | JGI IMG/M metagenome (GOLD analysis project Ga0187893, IMG submission 139574) | White microbial mat communities from a basaltic lava cave in the Kipuka Kanohina Cave System on the Island of Hawaii, USA - MA170107-4 metaG ...
AGTTTGCCGGCTTTCAACAAACGACCACCTGCCAGGCGTCGTTCTTCCATTTGTTCTCGTGTCCATGCAGTTGGCTTCCATGTCATCCTACCATTGTAAGCCAATCCGGGTTAACCCGAATAACAACACCTCATCTAGGCCTGGCATTTCCAAGCGAGCCAAGAACCGCCTCCAATATGCATGACTTCTTGGGGTAACTCCAAATAATTCATCTTCGGGATTGATGAGCTTATGATTTGCGTAGATTGCAAAACCATGGTTTACATAACCGCGCTCATCAAGTTTTTCTGTCGTGAGAGTTTGCGTAGCCAGAATCGCAGTTCCTGCGACGGGACCTAGATGTGGAACTTCAATGGCAGACACTTGTTTCGTTACCTCATCAGGTGAGGGCATCTTCACAAGCTTTATCTTGTAATATTCATGTGGCACATCCTGTGGTTTGTCTTTGTTAAGTACGGTTTTCCAGTAGTCGTGAAGAACTAATTCTAATTTCTTTCGAAAGTCTAGGTTAAGAACATCAACTTGACGTTCAATCTCATCGTTAGCGATTTCGCGCATTGGAATGGTTTCACCTTCAAGGACAATTTTGAAAGTTTCGGAAATTGGCAATGCAGTAGTTATCATCCTGCGGAGAATCCCGATCTTTAAGGCACGGGTAAAATTCTCCTGCTCTATATCTTCCACCGCTGCCATTGTCCATGTATCCCATTTACTATCCCAAGGGTGAGGAAGCCTCTCGAGGATAGGCTCCAAGAGTGCGCGTGTCTCTGATTCCTTTAGTTTATAGACCTTGAAGCTCGGTGGTTCGCCTCTCCTTTCCTTAATTTCATCTTCACCAACCGAAATAACCCGAGTAACCCCGTCAATTGTTGCAACGTGCGTAAGCCGTTTCCCCAACGCATAAGCTGCAAGCTTGCCAATACCAAACTTTCCGATTTGAAGGCGGTTGTTGGCGATTCTTCGGCCACTTGAATCTGGCTTTTTGGGACTTTTGGCTACTTTCCATAAATCCCTAAGCCCTTGAAAGTCCATTGATTTTCCATTATCAAGGACAACCAATGCATCCGATGAATTTTGCGGCAACTTCACAAAGCATTCGGTCGCGCCTGCATCATAACTATTGCACACTAACTCTTCTATTGCCTTTCTTGGATTAGTGTATAACTGCGAAGACACTTGTTTGATGATGTCGTAGCTGATGTTGACTTGAACGTCTCCCTCAGCCGCTCCGGCTTTTTTCAAGACAGATATTAGAGATGTCATCGGATTAATGCCTCCCGGGAAAGGTACGCAGTAAAGATTATACCGCCTATAACCCCACTGTTTCTTGGAACGTGTTTCGAAAAGCATGCCTTCGAAGATCGTAAGACCTCGATGCGTTGGGGTTCACTGCGGCTTGGCCAATATCAAATCATCCCTCCCTCCCGTCCCACGTGGACCACGTATGTCCGTCGCGGGCGAGCAGGGCGTCGGCTTTGGCAGGACCCCACGAGCCAATATCGTAAGTGGTGAGCGACTGGCTGGTTGAGTTCCATGCTTCGATGATGGGGTCGATCAGTCCCCACGCGGTTTCCACTTCATCGGCACGCGTAAACAGCGAGGCGTCACCAGATATCGTGTCGAGCAAGAGGCGTTCGTAGGCTTCGGGGATCGCCGTCTTGCCGAACGAGTCGGCGTAGTGGAATTCCATGTCCACCGAGCGCGTCTCCGAGATCGTATCTGGAACCTTCGCTTCGAAACGCCAGTGCACGCCTTCATCGGGTTGCAGGTAAAGGACGAGCAGGTTCGGCGTGGGGTTGCCGAACGAAGAGTTGAACAAGAGCAGAGGCGGTTCTTTGAACTGGATGGTGATCTGGCTCAGTTTTTCCTTGAGCGATTTGCCCGACCGCAGATAGAACGGCACGCCCTGCCAGCGCCAGTTATCCACTTGTAACTTGATCGCCGCGTAGGTAGGCGTTTTCGATTCGGCGATTACGCCTTCCTCTTGCAGGTAGCCCTTGTATTGCGCGCGGACGGTGTTCTTCGCGACCGCCTCCGCGTTCATCGGTCTGATCGAAGACAGCACCTTGACCTTTTCGTTTCGCAGGGCATTCGCTTCGAACGACGCGGGAGGCTCCATCGCCACCAGCGACAGTAATTGCAAGAGGTGGTTCTGGAACATGTCGCGCATCACGCCGACGTTGTCGTAAAAGCGCGCGCGATGCTCCACGCCGACCTTTTCTGTGACGGTGATCTCCACGTGGTCAATGTAGTTGCGGTTCCACAGCGGCTCGAAGATCGTGTTGGCGAAGCGTGTGACCAAAATGTTTTGCACGGTCTCTTTGCCGAGGTAGTGGTCAATGCGATAGATCTGATTCTCGTTCAACGCTTTGTGAATCTGTTCGTTGAGTTCGCGCGCCGAGGCGAGATCGGTGCCGAACGGTTTTTCGATGACGACGCGCCGCCAGCCCTCGCGCTCGGTCAATTGTTCGCTGATCCCAAGCAGGTCAATGATGCTGGGGAAGACGCCCGGCGGCGTTGCCATGTAATACATGCGGTTCGCCGAACCGCCTTCCCAATCGCTCATTGCCTTGCTGAGTTTTTCGAAGTCTTCCAGCCTGTCATATTTCCCCTGCAAGTAAAAGATGTTCGGCGCAAAATCTGACCACTGCTCTTCTTTGAAATCATACGAGGCGAACTGCTTGACTCCCTCTGCGAGATGGGCGCGGAAAGCATCGTCGGCGTATGCCGTTCCTCCATAGCCGATAATGCGGAACTTCTTCGGCAACCGTCCCTTGCGGCACAGGTTGAACAGGGACGGGACGAGTTTCCGCTGGGTGAGGTCGCCCGACGCGCCGAAGATGATGATGGAAGTGGGAAGATTGTTATTCATAATAAATACTATCTGTCATTGCGAGGAGCCGAACGGCGACGTGGCAATCTCGTGTTTGCAGGTGCGGCGGGATTGCCACGGGCGGACGGACACCGCCCTCGCAATGACACAAGTCTATCCCGCTTTCTTGATCGCATGCCCTCCGAATTGATTCCGCAACGCGGCGAGCATCCGTGCCGAATAGTTCTCCTCGTCGCGGCTGGCGAAGCGCATTTGTAACGCGAGCGTGAGCACTGGCGCTGGCACGTCGAGGTCAATGGATTCGAACACCGTCCATCTCCCTTCGCCCGAATCAGCCACCCACGGCTTGATCTCCGCCAACTCCGCATCATCTTCCAACGCGCGCGCAGCGAGGTCCAACAGCCATGAACGGACGACGCTTCCATGCTGCCAGATGTTCGAGATCTGCGCCAGGTCCATATCGAATTCTTTCTTCGCCTTCATGATACTGAACCCTTCAGCGAAAGCCTGCATCATGCCGTATTCGATCCCGTTGTGAATCATTTTGACGAAGTGACCCGCGCCATGCGGACCGACGCGTCCCCAGCCTTTGTCGGGCCCCGGAGCCAGCGTCTCAAAAATGGGACGCATCATTTCCGCGACTTCGGTCTTGCCACCGATCATCAGGCTGTATCCCTCCTTCAAGCCCCAAACGCCGCCGCTTGTTCCGCAGTCTATGAATTCGATTCCTTTCGGTTCGAGCATCGCGACATGACGAACAGAATCTTTGTAGTTCGAATTTCCACCGTCTATTACAACATCTCCCTTGGATAACAAACCAGACAATTCCTGAATCGCATCGTCCGTGACTTGCCCTGCGGGAACCATCAGCCACACGATGCGCGGCGACATAAGTTTACCCACTGCTTCGGCAAGTGAGTGCGCACCCTCCGCGCCGTTCTTGATGGCTTCGTCCACGGTCGCCGCTGTCCGCGCATAGCCGATAACGCGATGACCTCCGCGCGCGAGGCGGGTTGCCATATTCAATCCCATTTTTCCCAAGCCGATCATTGCGAGTTCCATGATGTCTCCTTGTTCGACGTGTCATTGCGAGGAGCCCGCAGGGCGATGTGGCAATCTCGAAATTCCCGCGTGAGATATTTGAAGTACGAGATTGCCACGGGCGGCGTTCGCCGCCCTCGCAATGACACAGGTTAGTTAACCTTCACAAATCTTCAACCCTCTGACCTTCCTCGGTAGTTCGCTTGCCGCGGCCTTGTCGGCCAGCCAGAGCAATTGACCTTCCTTTGGGTCAATGCGTTGCGCAGGATATTGGGTTGGATTATATCTGTCACTCAAAACTTCTGCCAAAACTTCAGCCTTCTTTTCGCCCGTTACCATGAAGACGACCATCCGTGCTTGATTGAAAACGAGTTGCGTTAACGTCACGCGATTTGCCGGGCGATCCTGATATTTAGCAGTTACCGCAAGCACGGGTTCAGCGGATTGACTCGGTGAGCCGGGAAACAGCGACGCGGTGTGCCCGTCCTCGCCCATGCCGAGATACACGAGATCGAAGCGCGGAAACTCCAAAGGTGCTTCGGCGAACATCTTCAAAACTTCGGCATACTGCTCGGCGGCAGATCGTGGATCAAGTTCGCCCTTCACGCGGTGGACATTCTTGTCGGGAATTGCCACCTTACTCAACAGCGCTTCGTGTGCCTGGCGATAGTTACTTCCCTCATCGTTCGGCGGGACGCATCGCTCATCACCCCAGAAGACGTGCACTTTGCTCCATTCGATTTGGGAATGGTACTCTGAAGCGAGTAGTTGAAAGAGACGCGTGGGTGAACTGCCTCCGTCCAGCGCGACGAGAAAGCGACTCCGTTCGAGAATGGCGCGATGACTTTGCTCGACGAAGAGGTTCGCCGCATGGCGGCACAATGGCTCATTGTCGCGAAAGACGCGTATTTCAGGCTTCATGCGCTCGCCCATGCCATGTGCTGGTGCAGTGTCCGGCGCGCGGCGTGTTCGATCTCACCGAGCTCATGCCCGTGGCTATTTCCCTGCACGACCTCGCCAAAGGTCACCTGCGGCGTCAGGTCGAAGAGTTGCGTGCCGCGCAACAATTGCCGCGCCAATTGATAAATGAAGGCGATCCGTTGACGGTCTGGCCGTTGTACTCTGAGACGTGTGATCGGATGTCTTAATGCAGTAGGAGAAATTACACCCCCGACGATGGCGATCAGGATTTGCAAGTTTGGCACGCGTTGCAAGAAGATTTCGAGACTTCGCGACCAAAGATGGAATTCGCCGTCAGGGTGCGGCATACAAGCTGGATCTGGCTCGATCCCGCCGCGAGGGAAGATCAGCAGCCCGCCGCCGCTTTGCAAATGGCGAATCGATTCGCGGATAACCCGCATCCGGCCTATCGTATCCTCCTTGTTAGGAGCGAAAATGGCATGTTCGCTGACGTGAGGCAGATTCTGAAAAAACTTGATGTCTCCGATGATCACCTTAAAGTCTTTTCGGGTAATGTGCGCTGTGATCGTCATGGCATCCAGCGCGCCGGGGTGATTCGCGGCGACTACGAATGGTCCGCTAGCAGGGATATTTTCGATGCCGCGCGCTTCGTGCGACTTCACAAACTTGGCGATGAACCAGCTTGCCCCGGCGTTCGTTCCGCCGTTCGCAATGACGTCATCCAGCTCCATGCCAGCGTTTGCGCCGGCGCGTGCCGCCTTACCCAAAAAGAACTCGATCAGCGCGTGGGCGCGGTCTGTTTGCCGTAGCGCGAAGGCTTTTGTCAACTCAAAGATGATCGATTCATACAGCGTTTGAAATTCTGCAGAGCGGGAGGTCATTGGCTCGCCTGAATGGGCGGATGAGGGCTGAGCGTGAGGTCGCGCCGGCTGGTATCCAAGCAGATATCCCCGTGAAATGACGAGGGTTTTTCATCCTGCTTTGACAATTCAATTGAGTTTGTTTACAATCATGCGACGTTTCACATCCCAACTGCATAGGAAGGGCTTTTTCGATGAAGGAGTATACCACCGAGTTTCTCCGTAACGTTGCGTTGGTGTCGCATGGCGGCGCGGGGAAAACCATGCTGGCGGAATCGTTTTTACACGTAACGGGGGCTACGACACGGCTTGGGAAAGTGGATGACGGCACAACAGTTTCGGATTATGACGACGAGGAGCATCGTCGAAAAATTTCCATCTATTCGAGTGTTATTCCAATTGAACATCGCGAGCACAAGATCAATATCATTGATGGGCCGGGCTACACCGACTTTGTGGGTGAAGCGATTTCTGCCCTCAGCATCGCAGACGGCGCGATCATCCTGGTGGATGCGGTCGCGGGCATCGAGGTCGGAACCGAGCTGGCATGGCGGTATTGCGATGAATTCAACCTGCCGCGCTTTTTTGTGATCAACAAAATGGATCGCGACAATGCCGATTTTGAAAAAACGTTCGCGGCGATCGAAGAATTCGTTCAGGCGCAGGGCAGGCGCGTCGTCAAGGTTCACCTCCCGATCGGCGAGAAGCAAAACTTCAAAGGCGTGGTGGATATCATCGGTATGAAAGCCTACATGGGCGATGGCAAGACAACTGCCGAAATCCCGGCTGAGTTGAAAGAAGCCGCAGACGCGGCGCACTTTACGATGGTGGAGGACGCGGCGGAGGGGGAAGACGAGTTGATGGAAAAGTACCTCGAAAACGGCTCTCTTTCGGACGAAGAAATGGTTCGCGGCTTGGAGGATGTGGTGTACGCGGGGACGTTCGTCCCCGTATTTTGTGCCGCCGGTGGACGTGAAATAGGCTCGCTGGCGTTGCTGAACGATATCATTGATCTTATGCCTCCGCCTGCGCACGGACCGAAGCGTGTTGCGCAAGGAAAAGCAGGTGAGGAGGTTCTGAAATCATCCGACACTGAGCCGCTTGCCGCGTATGTGTGGAAGACCACCGCTGATCCGTTCGTCGGAAGGATGACCTACTTCCGCGTATTTCAGGGATCGATCCAAGCCGACGCGCACGTGTGGAATCAAAACAAGGCCGCGGACGAGCGCATGTCGGGTTTACATTTTCAGTGGGGCAAGGAAGTCATCCCTGCAAAGGTCGTGCACGCCGGTGATATCGCCGCTGTTTCAAAATTGACGGTAACGGCAACGGGTGACACGTTTTGCGATAAAGGACATCCGCTCACGGTCGCGAAGCCGAAATTCCCAGCCGCGTTGTATCGCGTGGCGGTCACGCCGAAAACACAAGCCGACGCCGCGAAGATCTCACCGACGTTGACCAAACTTTGCGAAGAAGATTTGACCCTCACTTGGCAAAACGATCCGATCACGCACGAAACCGTGTTGCAAGGCATGGGCGATCAACACATCGATGTTGCTATCAATCGTGCGCAGACGAAATTTCAAGTGGGTCTAAGCACGCATCAACCGAAGATTCCCTATCGAGAGGGAATCACCCGCAAAGCCACCGCGCAGTACCGCCATAAAAAGCAGACGGGCGGCGCAGGTCAATTTGGTGAAGTGCATTTGCGAATCGAGCCGCTTCCAACTGCCGATTTTGAATTCGATGATGAACTCGTAGGCATGAATCTCTCCAAATCCTATTTGCCTCCGATTGAAAAAGGAATCAAAGCCACCATGGAGCGCGGGGCTTTCGCCGGGTATCCAATGAGCAACGTGAAGGTAATTGTGTACGACGGCAAGGAACACGAGGTGGATTCAAAGCCTGTCGCATTTGAAATTGCGGGTCGCGAGGCATTCAAACTTGCCGTGCAGGACGCAGGTCCTGTGTTATTCGAGCCCATCATGAACGTGCGTGTCACCATCCCAGACTCGAATATGGGTGATGTGATGAGCGACCTCAACACCCGTCGTGGACGTGTGCAGGGAACCGAATCGGAACACGGCAACACTGTGATCATTGCGCACGTGCCGATGGCGGAGATGACGCGTTACACCACGCAACTCCGCTCGATCACGGGCGGTCGCGGTTACTTCACGATGGAGCTCGACCATTACGATATCGTCCCGAACCACGTGGCGGGTCCGATCATCGAGGCGCACAAGAAAGAAATGGAAGCGAAGAAGGAAGAGTAGAGAACAATAAAGCCCCGAGCCAATACTCGGGGCTTTATTGTTAGCGTTAAATGCCATCATAGGGATTTCGCCGGTCAAATGCAACCGGTTAAACGCGGATGAATATTTGACTTGACAATCTTAGTAAGATTTGTAAAATAGCGGGCATCTGGTAACCAAACTATGAAACTGTTCAATCATTGCTTGTGTATCGGGCGGGGCTCGTAACCACCGCCTGAGAGAAACTTTCCGCAGTCAACGGACTCAGACGGTCGGACGACCCCCGCGTGCATCTGAAAATTGCTACGTGTGGCGATTGTTCGCCGTCTTTTTGTTTGTTCGTTGACTGCTTTTGTTTAAAGGATTCGATGACTCTGTTTGATAGCCGACTGGCACGCTTGGAAACCCCTCTCGAGGATGGATTGATCGCGCATGTGGGGAATACGCCTCTGCTTCCGCTTCGACGCGTAACTGGCAATCTGCCTCAAGCCGTCAAGGTTTTTGCCAAAGCGGAGTGGTTCAACCCGGGTGGCTCCGTCAAGGACAGGCCCGCGCTGAATATCATCCAAACTGCGCTGACGAACGGCGATCTTGCCCATGGAAAGCGGTTGCTCGATTCGACCTCTGGCAATATGGGCATCTCGTACGCCACGTTCGGCGCGGCGCTGGGAATTCCCGTAACGCTCACCATTCCCGCCAGTGCCAGCCCGGAGCGCTTTGCCATGCTGCGCGCGCTCGGCGCGGAGTTGATTCTCACCGATCCCAGCGAGGGCTCGGACGGCGCCATACTCGTCGCGCGTGAACTGGCGAAAGAGAAACCTGATTTGTATTGGTATGCGAATCAATACAACAATCCAGCCAACTGGCAAGCGCACTTCAAAACGATGGGACCCGAAATCGTCGCTCAAACTGGCGGTGAAGCGGCTCATTTTGTCGCAGGTCTTGGCACCTCCGGCACGCTGATAGGAACGGGCAAATATTTGCGAGAGCAATTGCCTGATGTGAGAATCATTGCCTTTCAACCCGATGCGGCATTTCACGGTCTGGAAGGGCTCAAGCACATGCCGTCCGCGATCAAGCCGGGAATTTACGATGAATCGTTTGCCGACGAAGTTCTTGAAATACGAACCGAGGACGCGCGCGAAATGACATTACGCTTGGCGCGTGAAGAAGGGTTATTCGTGGGTATTTCTTCCGGCGCGGCCGCGCTTGCGGCGTTACGCGTAGCCGCTGAAGTGGATGAGGGAAATGTGGTCACCGTTTTCCCCGATTCTGGCTACAAGTACCTGAGCGATACCTCGCTGTGGGAATCTCCCGCTCCCAAGCGGAAGGGGTTGGGGTAAGGGCATGTTGCATATCAACCACGAGTTGCTAAGTCAGATTCATGCACATGGAGAGGAGGCATACCCGGAGGAAGGCGCGGGGTTCCTCGTCGGTGCGGAAGGACACGTTGAACGAATTCTGCCTCTCTCGAACGCGCGCGAAGAGTCTGCGCGGCGCAACCGTTATTTGATCACTGCCGAGGAGTATGCGAAAGCCGAAGGGAGGGCAGACAGCCTTGGGCTGAGCCTGATCGGCGTTTTCCATTCGCATCCAGATCATCCAAATCGTCCCTCCGAATTCGACCGCGAATGGGCGCAACCGTTTTTTTCGTACATCATCACGAGCGTGCAATCGGGCAAAGCCATCGAAAGCCGTTCGTGGAAGTTGCTGGAAGACAGATCAAAATTCGAGGAAGAAGAGATAAAGATTTCATGAAACGCCGGTGGTCGAGTAGCCGAAGGCGTATCGAGACCACCGAGCAAAATTAGGAATACCTATGACATCACAAACTTTACAAAAAGTGGATCATTCCGCTTTGAAAACCAACCAAATCATTATCATCACCCTAAATATCGTAGCATTCGTTTTGAACCTGCCATTGATCGCGGCGTTCGTCGCGCTGGTGATGGGGCTTGGCTCCGCGCTGAAAGTGCCCGGATTCGGATTTGTGTATAAATCAGTTCTCAAGCCGCGCGGCTGGATGAAGCCTGATGTGCTTGACGACAACCCTGAGCCGCATCATTTTTCTCAATTTCTCGGTTTCGTTTTTATGACGGGTGGCTCACTGGCATTGTATTCTGGTTCGAGCACCTTGGGTTGGGGGTTGGTGTGGCTCGTAATCGCACTTGCCGCGTTGAATGCCTTCGGCGGATTCTGTGTAGGATGTGCCATGTATTACTGGCTGGCGCGAATTAATTTGCCGGGCTTTACAAAGCAACCGCCCGCTGGCACGTTCCCCGGCATGAAGCCTAAAGCGAGTGCGCACGCATGATCGGTGAAATCCTTCTGCGTTTCGGACTTGCACTTGCCGTAATTGTTGTAGGCGTGTACGCGTATTGGCAGATCAATCGCTGGTTGTTAGCGCGTGCGCAGAGCCATGCATTTTCCCTGTTCGACGCTCCACCGAACAAACCCGTGATCGTGTATTTCACCACGCCGGATTGTGTTCCCTGCAAGACGATTCAGAAACCCGCTTTGAGCAAACTCGCCAGCCTTATGGGTGATAAACTTCAAGTGGTCGAGATCGACGCGACGGAACGTCCTGATCTTGCTAAACTCTGGGGGGTGATGAGCGTCCCTACGACGTTTATGCTCGATGCGCGGGGCATAGCGCGCTACGTCAATAACGGGGTCGCCCGCGCGGAAAAATTGATGGAGCAACTGCGAACGCTTTAATTCAAGGAAATTTCTTTAGGAGATATAACTCTATGACTGTTTTACGAATACCGACCCCGCTGAGACCCTATACCAGCGGAAAAAGCGAAGTAAAGGTAAGCGGCTCGAATATTTCGGAAGCGCTCACCGACCTTACTTCTCAATACCCGAACATCAAGCCGCACATTTTCAATGAGGGTGACGAGTTGCGCCCCTTCGTCAACTTATTTGTTGGCGAACACAATATCAAAGATCTTCAGGGTGTTAGCACCCCCATACAAGACGGCGATAAGTTGATGCTGATCCCATCTATCGCGGGCGGATGTTATTGCGAGGGCAAAACCCGAATCAATCTCATGTTACCTACGAAGAGGGGAGGTGAGCATGTTACCTGAGTTGTCTCATGAAGAAATCCTCCGTTACTCGCGCCACTTGTTGATCCCTGAAGTCGGGCTGGAAGGTCAACGTAAACTTAGAAACTCGTCAGCCCTCATAATCGGCACAGGCGGATTAGGCTCACCGGTTGCGCTTTATCTCGCCGCGGCAGGTATTGGGCGCATTGGATTGGTAGATTACGACGTAGTTGATTCCTCCAACCTCCAACGTCAAGTGATTCATGGCACATCCACGATTGGGAAACTCAAAGTCGAGAGCGCGCGAGACAAGCTCATGGACCTGAATCCTGATATCCAAGTGGATGTGTACAACGAGCCGTATACGTCGGAGAATGCCCTCCGCATCGCCAAGGATTACGACATCATCCTCGACGGCACCGATAACTTCCCAACGCGTTACCTCACCAACGATGTGGCTGTGTTCCTCAGTAAGCCAAATGTATACGCGTCGATCTATCGCTTTGACGGACAGGTGAGCGTGTTCTACGCCAAAGAAGGACCTTGCTATCGCTGTCTGTTCCCTGAGCCGCCCCCGCCGGGACTCGTCCCTTCGTGTGCAGAAGGCGGGGTATTGGGTGTGTTGCCCGGAACGATCGGAACCATTCAAGCTACTGAAGCATTGAAAGTTTTGCTGGGTATCGGCGAGCCTCTTATCGGAAAACTTTTGCTTTACAATGCGCTCGACATGTCGTTCGACTTTGTGAGGCTGAAGAAGAATCCCAACTGCCGCGTGTGCGGACCAAATGCCGATATCAAGGAATTGATTGATTACGAAGAGTTCTGCGGTGTTCCAAGCCACGACCATGAAGAAGGCTCTGCCGGCGCGGGTAGAGACATCACCGTGCTGGAACTTTCCGAGCGGATGAAAACACATCACTTGAAGTTACTCGATGTTCGCGAGCCGCATGAGTTGGAAATTTCCAAGTTGCCGAACGCGGTCAATATCCCGCTTGGGCAGTTGGCGGCGCGGCTCTCCGAATTGGATTCTGCTGACGAAATGGTCATCTTTTGCAAATCGGGCAGTCGCTCGGCGCGCGGGCTTGAGCTATTGGCAAGCGCGGGCTTCAAGAAAGTGAAGAACCTCAAGGGTGGCATTAACTCGTGGGCAAAAGAAGTGGATAAGAATCTGCCGGTGTATTGATGAAATTCCGTAGGGGCGAGACATGTCTCGCCCCTGGAGACAACATGAATCGTGTCTTGATTTTGGGCGGCGGGTTTGGCGGCATTGCAACTGCGCGTCGTCTAAAACAAAAACTTGGCAACAAGGTTGAAGTAATTCTTATAGATCGTCGTCCGTACTTCATGGTTGGCTTCCGCAAGAGTTGGGCTCTTGTCGGCGAGTCAACTTTAGAAGAGGGACAAAAGCCGATCGAAAGCCTCAGCAGGCTTGGGGTGGATGTGAAGCGTGCGACCATTGAAGCGATTCATCCGGATAGCAAATCTGCCACTGTGGATGGGGAGCGAATTCAAGCAGAAGCGTTGGTCGTCGCGTTGGGCGCGGAATTGAATCCCTCCGCGGTGCCCGGCTTTGCGGAACACGCATACAACGTGTATGACCCGAACGACCTCCCGCGCGCTGCACAGGCACTCAATGATTTTCAGGGTGGTCGGCTCGTGATCGGAATTTTCGGTGCGCCGTACAAATGTCCACCGGCGCCGTACGAAATGTCTTTGCTGCTCAACGATAAATTCAAAGCGCGCGGTGCGGAGGCAAACATTGACGTCTTTTCACCACAGCCGATGTCATTGCCAATTTTGGGGCAGGTGAGTTGCGATCTGATCGAGAGCAGGCTGGCGGATAACGGAATTAATTTCTATCCCAATCACAAAGCAACCGCGATTGAAGCTGGGGCGGTAGTCTTTGCAAATAAGCGCATTCCGTTCGATTTGTTACTGGGTGTGCCGCCGCATCGTCCGCCGGTGCCAGTGCGCGAGAGTGGACTGGTTGGAGGATCGGGTTGGGTGGAAGTAGATAAGCACACGCTCGAAACATCGTTTTCAGACGTGTATGCCATTGGCGATGTGACGCAGATCATGCTTGCGAACGGCAAGCCTTTGCCGAAAGCCGGTCTCTTTGCCGAGCAAATGGGCGAGACGGTCGCAGAGCGCATCGCTTCGAAGTTTGCTGGTCAAGAGCCCACTGCCACATTTAAAGGACAGGGTGGCTGTTACTTGGAGGTCGGCGGCGGCAAAGCGATGATGGTGGAAGGGAATTTCCTCGCTGAGCCAGAGCCTGAGGTGACTCTCACCGAAGCAACGAGCGGATATATGGATGAGAAGCGCTCGTTCGAAACGCAAAGACTGATGGAATGGTTCAGTTAAGAGTAAGAACTCCAAGACAACGACTTGGAGTTCTTTTTATGTGGGGTAAAATATTCACATCCCAACCCAAGGAGCGAGAATGACCCTTCCAGTTTCAACGGATAAACGAGTGTACGACAACATTCTGGGCGCAATGGGAAACACGCCGCTCGTGCGGCTGGGAAGGATTGCGAAAGACTTGCCGGTTCCGTTGTATGCAAAATTGGAGTGGATGAATCCGGGAGGCTCGGTCAAGGATCGGGTGGGGGCGTATATTATTGAACAGGCTGAAAAACGCGGGGAACTCAAATCGGGCGGTACAGTAGTGGAAGCAACATCGGGAAATACAGGTGTCGGTCTCGCGATCGCCGCGGCATTGAAAGGCTACAAGACCATCTTCGTTATGCCCGATAAGATGAGCAACGAAAAGATCTTGCTGTTGCGTGCGTACGGGGCAAAGGTGGTCATTACTCCAACGGCGGTCGCGCCGGAGGATCCGCGCTCGTATTATGAAGTGGCAAAACGGTTTGTCCGTGAGACGCCGAACGCGATTCTGGCGAATCAGTATCACAACCCAGATAACCCAAAGACACACGAGTTGACGACAGGTCCAGAGATTTGGGAACAGACCGATGGAGGTGTGACCGATGTCATCATCGGAATGGGAACCGGCGGCACCATCACCGGTATTGGTCGTTTTCTCAAATCCAAGAATCCGAAAATCCAAATCGTCGGCGTGGATATCGAAGGCTCGATTCTCACGGAGATCTGGGAAAATAAGGGGACGATCCCTGAGGGCGCATATCCCAAAACGTATAAAGTGGAAGGCATAGGCGAAGATTTCCTGCCATCTGCGCTCGATCTCTCTGTGGTGGATGCGATCGAACGCGCGGGCGACCGCGAATCGTTCTTGTGGGCGCGTCAGCTTGTGCGACAGGAGGGTATCTTTGCAGGCGGGTCATCGGGCTCTGCATTGGCAGGCGCGATCAAGTATTGTCGCAAGTTGAGCAGAGGCCGCCTGCCGGTGGTCATTCTCCCTGATTCCGGTTCGCGCTATCTGTCTAAATTCTATGACGACAAGTGGATGCGAGAGTTCGGCTTCCTTTCGATGGAATTTGGTGAGACCACTCTCGGCGATTTGCTCATCGCAAAGCCAGATAAAATCCTCTTCACAGCGACCATCGGCGATTCGATTCGCAAGGTGGTTGCCGTGATGCACCAGCACGGGATCTCGCAAATGCCCGTCGTCGGCGCGGATGGTACGCTGGTCGGATTGATCGAGGAAGTGGACTTGCTGAATCACATGCTCGACAAGCACGAACACAGTCAGGATGAAACGATAGATCCACTCGTGCAAAATGCCGGTGCCGTTTTTCCGCCGGAGACTTCGCTCGAAGAAGCGATGTCGTCCTTGAAAGAAGGTCTCGCCTTGCTTGTTGTTGAACATAGCAGGCCGGTCGGAATCCTGACCAAAATTGACGTATTGGATTACGTAGCAGGGAAGATATGAATTTTCCCGGAGCCGTAACTTAGAACATACATTCGGGTTTCAACATACAGGATTGGACGTTCCAATCCAAATTGGAAACGGAGGCTGAAATGGATTTTGGCTCTATAAATTGGTTGGCCATTGTAGTTTGCGTTGTTGTAGCGATGGTTAGCGGGTTTATCTGGTATCACCCAAAGGTTTTCTTCCCTGCGTGGTGGGCAGGCATTGGCAAATCTGGTGAACCGGGCAACCCCAACCCAATGATCTACGTCTTTACACTTATTGCGGCGGCAGTCCAAGCCGTGTTCGTTTCGTTCATGGTCAACACGATGGGAAGTACAACCGCTGCGGCTGGCGCAACCGCAGGCTTCATGCTTTGGCTCGGGTTTGTGGCGCCGACCAACCTCGCGAACAAACTCTTCGCCGGACACGGCTTCAAAGTGTGGGCGATTGAAGCAGGCAACCATCTCGTCAACTTCCTGCTGTTTGGCGCGATACTTGCCGGGTGGCCTAAATAGGCTAACCATCTACGACAAAAAAAGCGGATGGCTACATCATCCGCTTTTTTTGATTCAAACTTTAAGTTTCAAATCCTTGACGTATACCAGCGGATGATTAAAATAGAACATAGGTTCTAATTTGAAAGGAGGATCTATGCCGCCGATCAATCGTCAATTCGCTTTGGCGCTGGGATCGTTCGCTGAACTCAACACGGAAACAGAAACGGCTCAACCTCGACCTTTGCCTGCCGCGCCTGCGTTGAGCGCCGTGTTGAGCGAACTTGGTTCGCTTCCACGAGAAGCGCTCTTTCTCGGCATGGCGTCCGATGGATTGCCGGTGCTGTTAAACCTGCATGATTCCGTGCCCGGTCCAATTCTGATCGTTGGGGATGCAGGTGCAGGTAAAACCTTGTTCTTGAAAACAATTGCAGGCACTGTTGAGATCACGCATCCATCTCCCGATGTGAAGTTTGGAATCCTAACGCGCCGCGCCGAAGAATGGGAACACTTTCAGAATTCATCACATTGCCTTGGGGTATTTTCCACACATCAGAGCGGTGCGCAAGATTTTCTGCTCTCTATGACTTCGTGGGCGCACGGAAATAGCCGAGGCCGTCAGTCTAGGCTGTTGTTGATTGACGATCAGGAGGTTGTCGCTGATTTTGATTTCAACGCCTTGCAGTCATTGCGATGGCTGCTGGCGCGAGGACCATCCCGTCGTGTCTGGCCCGTCGTCACATTGAACGCCTCGCGCTACGGGCAGGTCATTTCGTGGATTCCGAACTTCCGTACGCGGATCTTCGGGCGGATTGAAGACGCGCGCGTTGCAGGCGCGTTGGGCGGCGACTCCGCGTCGGCGCTGGATACGCTTCAGGCGAGGGTCCAATTTTCCCTGCGCGAGAACGGGGAGTGGCTGCGATTCTGGCTTCCGGCGTCATAGTCCGCAAATTGACTTTGTGCTACAATTTGGGCGTACGCTGCATGAGGAATGGCGGTCCGGCAATCAGAGGGTATACGTTCGCTTCCTGGCACCTGGGTGTCTGTGATCACTAGAGTCATGCACGGTCGATTCGCCTCGCTTCGGCGGTTGCTTCTCTGCCGAAGCCCATACTCAGGAGAAGAGAATTCCTATGGAAGCGAAACTCTATGTTGGCAACCTGCCTTTCAACACCAACGATGCTGATTTGCAGGATCTGTTCGCGCAAGCAGGCGTGGTGAAGTCTGCGCAGGTGATCAAGGACCGAGCCAGCGGACGCTCGAAAGGCTTTGGCTTTGTGGAAATGAGTTCGCCGGAAGAAGCGCAGGGCGCGATTTCGATGTTCCACGGCAAGGACTTCAACGGGCGCGCGCTCACCGTGAACATTGCCCGTCCGCGCGAGGAACGTCCCGGCGGTTTCCGCGGAGACCGCAATCGCGAGCGCAGGCAAAACTACTAAGCCATCGGGTTCGTTCTAGTGTTGAGCCAAATGGGCGGTGCCAGCCATTTGGCTCAATTCATTTTATGCCAGTCTATTGAATTGAAAATGCGTCCAACCTTTCTTCAAGTCAATCTCTCTCAACTCGAGCGAAATCTGTTAGCCATCCGCTCGCATGTGTCACCGGCCATGGTCATGCCGATGGTGAAAGCCAACGCGTACGGTCACGGCGTGGATGGGGTGGCTCCGTTCATCGAGCCATTTGTGGATTATTTCGGCGCGGCGACTTCCGAAGAGGGGATACATTTGCGCGAATTGGGCGTGAAGAAGCCGATCCTTGTTGCAGGTGGAACGTTGATAGAGCAACTGAATGCGTTTGCCGAATATGATTTGACGCTGACCGGATCGTCCATTGAATTGCTGGAGGCCGCGGAAGAAGTCTCGCGCGAGACTGGCAGGCGAATCAAAGTCCATTTGAAATTCGATACCGGCATGGAACGCGTCGGCTTGCACGAGTATGAAGCCGAACCGCTCATCGAATTTTCGCTGGGATTGAAACACGTTGACGTGGAAGGGATTTACACGCATCTTGCCAATTCCGAGCTCGACGACCGCAGTTACTCGAAACTGCAACTCGAACGATTTCAGGAAATTCTTCACGTGTATGAAAAACTCAGCGAGCCAGCGCCCGTGTTGAAGCACGTCAACAACTCCGGTGGGATTTTGAATCTTCCAGATTCCAACTTCGATATGGTCCGCCCGGGGGTCTTGTTTTACGGCGTATATCCGGGACATGAAGTTGACCGCGTCATTGATGTGAAGCCGGCGCTCACGTGGCGATCGCGTGTGACATATTCCAAGATCACGAAGTCGGGGCGACCGATCAGTTATGGGTCGTTGTGGCAGGCTGAACGGGAGACGCGAATCGTCACTATCCCATGCGGCTACGCGGATGGATACTTCCGCCGCATGACGAATCAGGCACAGGTTATCATCCACAGAAAAAAATATCCGCAAGTTGGACGAATCTGCATGGATCAGTTCATGGTGGATGTGGGTGAGGAGGATGTGAAAGTCGGCGATAATGTGATACTACTTGGAGGAGAGATCACGGCATACGATCTCGCTGAATGGGCTGGCACGAACGAGTACGAGGTGCTGACCAATATCAGCGCGCGCGTGCCGCGCGTGTTCGTGGCGGAGTGATGATAGAATGATGAACCTCTTGCGAAAGTCTCTGTGCGCTCTGTGGCTACACATAACTCACTTATGCAAGAGGTCTGATGAAGAAAAATGCAGAGGTGAAATTTGAAACGTGTGTTTGAAATGTATGGATTGTTATGCGTGGTTGCAGGCGTGATCATCGCCCTCGACCAGTGGACCAAGTGGATCGTCCGCACGACCTTGCCGCTCGGCGCGACGTGGTTGCCTGAATCGTTGGAATGGCTCAGCCCATATGCGCGTATTGTCCATTGGCATAACACCGGCGCGGCTTTTGGAATGTTCCAGAACGGAAGCATGATCTTTGCTGCGTTGGCGTTCGTTGTGATCGGTGCGATCATCTATTACTTCCCTCAAGTGGAAAAGCACGACTGGATGTTGCGCCTCGCCATGAGTATGCAGTTGGGCGGCGCGAGCGGCAACCTGATTGATCGTCTCTTGCGCGATGGGCGTGTGACGGACTTTATTTCCGTTGGCAGCTTCCCCGTGTTCAATATCGCCGACGCGAGCATCAGTGTCGGCACGGTCATCCTTCTGTTGGGAGTCTATTTGCAAGAGCGCGCAGGGAAAAAAGAACAAGCAAGTCTTGGCAGCTCCAGCCAACGCAGTGAAGCGATAAGTGAGTGAGCGTATTTTGCATTTTCGATTCGAGAATCGAACAAGCGAACGGCTCGATAAATATCTGGTCGAAGCCCTGCCGGAGTTTTCGCGTTCTCGGATTCAAGGATTGATCGCGGAGGGCTTCGTGGATGTGAACGGTCGCGCCGCGCGGAAGGCTGGTCAGCCGTTGGAAGCCGGCGCCGCGCTGACGGTGCGTATCCCGCCTCCCGTTCCAACCGACCTCGTTGCGGAACAAATTCCCCTAGACGTTATTTATGAAAACGATGATTTGCTTGTCGTGAACAAACCCGCAGGAATGGTGGTACATCCCGCCGCGGGCCATGCAAGAGGAACGCTCGTCAACGCAGTGTTGGGCTATCACCCCGAGATCGAAGGCATTGGCGGCGAGGAACGACCCGGCGTTGTCCATCGCCTCGATAAAGACACCTCCGGCTTGATTTTGCTGGCAAAAAATGAGCGTGCTCATCGCTGGTTGCAAGATCAGTTCCGCTTGCGCAAAGTGGAAAAGACATATCTCGCCGTTGTGGATGGTAAGCCGCCGACGCCCTCCGGCCGTGTTGAAGCTCATATCGGACGCGACCCCCGAAATCGAAAGCGTATGGCGATTCTAACTGCCGGCAAAGGGCGTGAAGCAATTTCAGAATACAAAACGCTGGAAAGTTTCGAGGCGCATACCCTGCTTGAATTTCATCCCCTTACCGGGCGTACACATCAGATCCGTTTACACTGCGCATTTTTGAAGTGTCCAATTGTGGGAGACGAGGTGTATGGCAGGAAAGCTTCGACGATATCGCTATCACGTCATTTTTTGCATGCAGTGCGGCTCAAAATCGTTCTGCCCGGTGAAACCACGTCACGGAGCTTCGAAACACCTCTTCCTCAAGAATTGCAGGCGGTACTAGAACAGTTGCGTAAGGGAGGCTGAAAATGGAGTTGATCGATCTTCGTTCAGACACCGTGACCAAGCCCACACCCGAGATGCGCGAGGCGATGGCAGAGGCTGAAGTGGGTGACGATGTGTATGGCGATGATCCAACCGTAAATCGGCTCGAAGCGCTCGCCGCGAATATGCTCGGCAAGGAAGCCTCGTTATTTGTCCCCTCGGGGACAATGGGGAATTTGATCGCGTTGCTGGTTCAATGCCAGCGCGGGGACGAAGCTATTTTGGGGAGCAAATCACACATTTATTTGAACGAAGCCGGCGGGATGTCGGCGTTGGGAGGGATTCAGCCAAACCCGGTTCCAAATCAGAAAGATGGAACGCTTGCGCTGGATGATATTCGCGCCGCGATACGCACAGAAGATGTGCATCACCCGATCACGAGATTGATCTGCCTTGAAAACACACAAAATGTTTGCGGAGGCGTCGCGCTGACCGCAGCATACACGCGCGGGGTTGGGGAGCTCGCGCGAGAGAATAATCTTTCCTTGCATATTGACGGGGCGCGCATTTTCAACGCCGCGGCGGTTCAAGACGTGGAAGTGCGAGACCTTGTCGCGCCAGCCGATTCAGTTATGTTTTGTCTAAGTAAGGGACTTGCATCGCCCGTGGGATCTATGCTTGCTGGAACGAAAGGGTTTGTTGCCCGTGCGCGCCATCTTCGCAAGATGCTTGGTGGGGGAATGCGGCAAGCGGGTATCCTTGCTGCAACGGGTATCGTTTCATTGGAGAAAATGACCCAGCGAGTCGCTGAGGATCACCGCCGTGCAAAATTGCTCGCCGATGGCCTGCGTGGAATTTCGGGCATGGTTCTGGATGAGAATACGCCACAAACCAATATGGTTTATTTCAACCTCGCGGAACATGTCGCGATGGATGAGAACGAGGTCGTAGAAAAAATATCAAAGTTTGGCCTGCTTGTGGATTGGGCTGACAAACGCAGATTCCGGCTCGTGACCCACTATGAAATAGATGACGCGGCGGTTGAAAGAACAATAGGGGTGTTTGAACAAGTTTTGGGTTGAGTGGTCAATTCTTTACCCATTTTTCTTCCTCGATCAAGTTGTGATACGGAAGCCGCGTGAGTGCGCCGACGATTTCCGGGTCGAACAGCACTCCACTATGCTCTTGCATGAATTTCAGAGCCTCGTCAGCTGACGATTTTTCCCGGTATGTCCGCTTGCTGGTTAGCGCGTCGAACACGTCCGCGACGGCAAAAATACGTGCCTGCGTAGGGATTTCCCTCCCTCGTAGACCCACAGGATAACCACTTCCATCCCATCGTTCGTGGTGATAACGAATGACCGAGACGGTTTCCTGCAAAAACGGAATCCCTTCCACGATTCGCGCGCCGATATCCGGATGGATCCGCATCGCCTGCCATTCCTCGTCAGTGAGTTTGTCCGGCTTGTGAAGAATAGTGTCGCTGATGCCGATCTTTCCGATATCGTGAAGCAACGCACCGCGTTCAAGGGACTTGATCTGTTTGTCGGTCAACCCTAGCTCCTTCGCAAGCATGCAAGCCAGCCGGCTGACGCGCACACTGTGACCCTCCGTTTCGCGGTCCCTCGCATCCAGCGCGGACATCAATGAAGTCAGCGTCCGGTCATACGTAATTTCGAGTTCGGAGTATGCCTCTTCAAGTTGCTTGGCCTGTCTGCGGGATTCTGCCAGCAGGATTGCGCGCTCAAGCGCAATGGCGGCTTGATTCGCCAGCGTCTGTAGATTCGCAAAGTTCTGGCCCCGGCTTTCGGGGATGTTCATCCACAATGCGCCGTAGGTGCCGCCGCGCGTCAGCAGGGGATAACAGACCAGCGATCCGACGTCGCTTGAGATGATAATGCTCTGCCCCGTTTGCATTGCCTGGTCAATTGTGGTTTGCGGATGTTCGCGGCGTGTGTGGAAGCCTCTTGCGTCAATCTCCACCTCTGCTTCAACATTCCCGTTTTTTGAAAGAAGTACAATGCCGGTTTCCCTTGCGTTGGTCAGTTTGTGTGCGGCTTGGCTGATAAGCTCTGCCGCGTTGCTTAATTCTTCTGCCTGAATGACATCCACGCTCAGTTGATACAGCATGGACGTGGTGTTCAGCGTATGGCGAAGCTCCTGATACAGCCACGAGCTTTCAATTGCGGCTGCGGCTTGAGAGGATAGGAGGTCCGCGAGAGATTCGTCGTTTTCAGAAAACGACACACCGTCCTGTTTGCCGAATGCAAGGATCGCGCCGATACTAAGACGATGCAAGCGAATTGGGATGGCGAGGGCGCTTCTCAAAGCAGAGCTATCAATTTCAAGTTTGCTTGTTTGTGTATATTTTCTCGCGTCGCGAATCCGAAACGGATGCGCTGCGTTAAGTGCGGCTTTCAAGATTGGCTCGTTGTCGGGATTTGCGCCAAGGCCATCGCGTAGACGTGGCGCATCTCCTGCTGTGGCAATTCGGGAGAAATTTCCCTGCTGATCAAGTAACGTGACGAAGACGAAGCGCGCTTCAAGTGTTTTGCGTGCGATCATTGCGATTTCCTGCACGGCGGCTTGGGGATCGAGCAAGGTCGTCAGGGAGATGCCGGCGCGAATTAGCTCCTTCAGCCTTTGATGATAACTTGTTCGTTCCCACGCACGGGTTAATTCGATTGCCACATCCTCGGCGATAGTCACATCCGATCCTGTAAATGCAAACGGCTTATCGGAGCCGATCTCGAGGATGCTCCTGATTTTGTTGTGCAGCATGATCGGAACGCTGATCATCGAAAGGATATCGTGCTCGTTGAGCGAAATGAAATCGGGATCAAGTCGGGTATCCGACACGCTTTGGGTTTTTTTCAACCGCGAGGTTCTCCCCAGCACACCTTTGTCAGAATCCTGCTGGTAACCGGGTGGAATCAAATTGGAATCCTTACCGGCGGAGGTAAGTACAACATACTGTTCTTTCTCGGGCTCGTGCCACATCAGGGCAACAAGAGTGCAATCAATTGCATGCTCGAGGATGTTGACCGCCAGTTGCGCTGCGACCTCCGGTTCGAGTTCAGCGTCGAGTTGTTTACTCAGCTCATTGAGGTAAATCAGTTGAGTTGTTCGGCGCTTTTCCGCGGTCAGCCGCTGAGTAAGCATTTCCAATTGCCCGTTCAGAGAACGTACTTCGAGTTCCGGGGACTCATCTGAGTTATCTTTCTCCGAGACCCACGGTGGTATAACTGTGGAATCAGACCCGAGTGCTATGCCGATAATTGTCAGGAGGGTGATGCTTGCACTAAGGATGAATCCGGCTTCCCGTGCGCCGGAGCCGCTTTCTCTCGTCACAAGAATAGAGCCGAGAATTGCGGTGAGTTGAATCCCAAGAAATGCCCAAGCTTGTGTGCGGGCATGGGCGATGTGTCTCATTGCGGCAAGGTATAAGAATACCGCAAGAATGATGAATATAGCGCCGGGGAGGTCGTTCCCAAGCGCATTCAGATGTTTGAGAAAGGGCTCCAGAAGTCGCGGAGTAAGGACAAATCCTTGCCCAACAAGTGATGCACTTGTTGCAAGAAAAAGCAGAAATTTTCCCTGTCGTGGAAACGCTTCGATTTTCATATTTGCTGCTGAGGCTATATTCGCTATTTTACTTCATGCTTAGCTAATCTGATATAATTTTTCTGCCAACTGTACATCGAACAAAAAAATCCTACTTTGAAAAGAAGAACTGCCATGACCATGTTTGTGACTCTCGAGCAAGTTGATCAAGCGGCAGATGCCGTCCGGGCGCGTACATCGTATCGCCCTCGCGTGGGACTGATTCTCGGATCCGGTTTGAATAACCTTGCAAACTCTGTCCAAAGGCCGGATGTTTTGCCGTTCGGCGATATTCCTAATTGGCCCGTTTCTACCGTGCAGGGTCACGCGGGCAGGCTGGTGCTTGGAGAGTTGGAAGGCCAACCGGTGATGGTTATGCAGGGGCGAATCCATTATTATGAGGGTTACAGCATTTCGCATATCACATTGCCGGTGCGCGTGATGATCCGCCTTGGCCTCGAGATGATGATCGTTACCAATGCCGCCGGTGGAGTGAACCCGGAATTCTTGCCGGGCGACGTGATGCTGATCACCGATCATCTGAACCTGATGGGCATGACGGGCGTAAATCCCCTAATGGGACCCAACATTGATGAATTGGGTCCGCGCTTTCCGGATATGAGTCAGGCTTATGACCCTGAGCTGATGGCTCTCGCACGGAAAACCGCAACCGACAATAAGATTGTTTTGCGCGAGGGTGTGTACTGTGGGTTGAGCGGGCCCTCCTTTGAAAGCCCCGCAGACCTGCGCTTCCTGCGGATGATCGGCACGGATGCGGTGGGAATGTCCACTGTGCCTGAGGTGATCGTGGCGCGTCACGGCGGCTTGCGTGCGCTGGGGTTTTCCGGCATCAGCAACAAAGCCAACCTTGACGGCTCGACCATTACGACGCACGAGGAAGTCATCGAGGCTGGCAAGGTCATCACCCCGAAGATCGAAACGATCATCCGCGGTGTGTTGCGCGCGCTCTAAAGTTCGTTGGCATGAGCTCATTCTATCGTCTGCTCGCGGCGTACGAGCCTTTGATTTATATCTCGCTGGCGATTTGGGGGTTGTTCATTGCTCGGAGTATGATTCGCACATGGCTCGAATGGCGAAACGCGGTGTATGGTCTCGAGCGTGAATTCGCTTTACGGCGTCTCGTACGTTCGACGATATTCGGCTTGCTCGTCTTGGCGCTGGTCTTTTCCGAATTTTTCGTCGCAACCTTTATCGTCCCCTCGCTTCCCGCCTCAGACGTTCTGCCTACTCCCACGCTCAACCTGCTTGTCACACCTGCGAGTACGCTTCCGCCTGATGGGGCAACGCAATCGGCGTTGAGCCCAACCGAACAATCCGCTCCCAGTGGAATGAGCGGTTGCAAACCGGCAGAGATCATGCTAACTGCGCCAGCGCCCGGCGCGCCAGTAAATGGAACTGTGGAGTTGATCGGGACAGCCAGTATTCCCAATTTTGGATTTTATAAGTACGAAATTTCTGCCATGGGAACAAATATCTGGGCGACGATCTCCGCCGGCGACCAACCAGTGAAGGATGGAAAATTGGGAGATTGGGATACGACCACGCTCGTCAATGGCGATTATTTTCTGCAGTTGGTCTTGATTGACAATGCCGGCAAGACGCTGGAGCCATGTGTGATTGCTGTGCGCGTTGAGAATCCGTGATTATATACAGGAGCAAACTTGTTTGAGATACGACCCGCTGTAGCCACCGATATTTCGAGGTTGATGGCGCTGGATCATACATCCCTGAGCGACTACGTCTGGCAACTGGACTTAAGGCGAGAGGCTGGTCAAGCCACAGCCAGTTTTCGCGAAGTGCGATTGCCTCGGGCGGTAGAGGTGCCATATCCGCGCAACCCGTTTTCGCTCGCGGACGACTGGGTGCGATATGATCTTGCTCTAGTTGTGGCGGATTCGAAATCGGTGATCGGTTATCTTTGCGCGAGGCAGGACAAAGCCTCTGCGGTAGCCTGGGTTACGGATATAGTTGTAGATGCAGTATCCCGGCGTAAAGGCGCCGCGTCTGCGCTCCTAATGGCGGCGCAGGCATGGACGTCGGAACGAAGCGTTCGTCGTCTCATCCTTGAAATGCAATCGAAGAATCAAAACGGCATCCGTCTCGCACAAAAATTCGGGTATGAGTTCTGCGGGTATAATGACCAGTACTTCGCCACGCAGGATGTGGCTTTGTTTTTTGCAAAACAGATCAAGTAGAGTTGGGTTCACCGATGTTTGACGGCTGGCTGGATTGGCTATTGACGGCGTTGATAACGCTGAACAATATTCTGACGGCGGGAATTGCAATCACCGCATTCTCGCTGTTTATGTATGCGCTTTCCTTTAACTTGCGAGATCGCGTGGCGCGTTCCTTTGCCATCATCTTGCTGTGCGTGGTTGTGGTCTTCACGACGGAGGCGTTGCAAAATCGGGATGTGCCGGATTGGGGGATCGAACTTCTTCTGCGAATCCAGTGGATCGGGATCGTTTTTCTTCCTCCTTCTTATTTGCATCTCTCCGATGCGTTGCTCGTCACAGCGGGTCGTCCTTCGCGCGGCAGGCGCCGGATCGCCGTGCGATTGATGTATGTGCTGGCGTTGGGTTTCGTCGTTTTGTTGGGATTGGATATGCTCGTGGGTCCGCTCGTTCCCAATGGCGTGCCCGCGCCTCATCTGCAACGCACTGCCTGGACGCAGGTATTCACCGTTTTTTATCTCGGTGTCATTGCATGGGCTGGTTACAATTTCATCCGCGCTTATTCGCGCATGTTGACCCGCTCCGGCAGGCGGCGGATGTTCTACCTCATGGCGGGCGCGACCGCCCCGGCGCTCGGCTCGTACCCATACCTTTTATTTGGTTCAGGCATTGCCGCGGAATATACCATTTTGTTTTGGGGAATCGCGTTTATCAATAACCTGCTCGTCGCGGTGCTTGTCATTGTCATGGCGTACGCTGTTGCATTCTTCGGAGTCTCGTGGCCCGACCGCGTGGTGAAAAGCCGCCTGTTCAAATGGCTCCTGCGTGGACCGGTGACCGCTTCGCTCGCCCTGACGACCATGACTCTCATCCGCCGCGCGGGTGAATTTTTTGGCGGTGAGCCGTATTCAGGTTTTGTTCCGCTTGCAGTTGTTGTAACTGTCCTATTATTTGAACATGCTGTTACGTTATTCTCTCCGATCTGGGAGCGACTACTTTTCTACGGGCGCGACCGCGAAGAGCTTCAACTCCTGCAAAACATCGAGGAACGCCTGCTTACGCGCGGCGACTTGCAACAATTCCTTGAAACTGTCCTCGCCGCCGTGCGCGACCATCTGCAATCGCCATGCGCGTTCGTCGCGGCGTTGGATGGAGAGGAATTATCGTTGAGCGTCGTTGCAGGGAACCGCACTCTTTTGGAAAACGAAGACCTCGACGAGGCTCTGAAAACCATTCATCTAAATGGCACGGGTCATCGTCACGAATATGCCTGGGGAAATTTCTGGGTCCTTCCGCTTCGCAAGCAAAAGGAGCTTGGCGACAAGGATGAGATTCCGCCGTTGCTGGGGTTGCTCGGGGTGGCGCGCAAGCCAGATCACCGCATGGACGGTGACCAGCGCGACGCCCTCTGGTTGCTCGCCGACCGCGCCGCGCTTGCCCTTGAAGACCGGCTCCTGCAACAACGCGTGTTCCTTTCACTTGAAAACTTGCAGCCGCAGATCGAACTGCTTCAGCGGATGCGGGCCGCCGGTCGATATGACACCCGCGCTTCGCTCCTCACTGAGCCGCTCCCGAATGAATCAGAACTTGCAGATTGGGTCAAGGACGCGCTCGCACACTATTGGGGCGGTCCCAAGTTGACGAACAGCCCTCTGATGAAATTGCGTATCGTCAAAATGCTGGTCGAGGAATACGAAGGTAATGCGTCCAATGCGTTGCGCGCTCTCCTCCGCAAGGCGGTGGATCACGTCAAGCCCGATGGTGATCGTCGTTTCACCAGCGAATGGATTTTGTATAACATCCTCGAAATGAAATTCATCGAAGGCAGAAAAGTGCGCGAAGTGGCTGGCAGGCTTGCCATGTCTGAAGCCGACTTGTATCGTAAGCAACGCGTAGCGGTGGAAGCCGTGGCGCGTGCGATTCTAGATATGGAACATACTGAAGGGGTGGGATAACCAGACGATGCAACAACGATCTCGCTCGCAGCCTGCGCCGGAACCCGAAAACCGCAATACATGGCTCGACCGGCTCGCGCGCGTCGACGAACATTTCGGAAGATTTTTGCGCGACGCGTTCGGCGTTTTCCTCCTAGCCGCCGCGCTGATGACTTTTCTCGCGTTGGGTAACTTCACGCGGGGGTTGATCCTCACACCGTGGGCAGATTTGTTATCCCTTTGGTTGGGTTGGGGTGCATACCTCGTGGTGCTTGGATTTGGGTATTTCGGATATATCACTTTGCGCCGCAATGGGAATCGCCTCGGTTGGGGAAGACTGTTCGCGCTTGAACTCGCCGCGCTTCTGACGTTAGGTCTGCTTGCCGCCATTGGCGGAGGATCACTCCCCCGCGCCGAGGCCGGTATGGATGGAGGAAGAGTCGGCTGGGGGCTGGTCACGTTGTTTTGGCGGCTCGACCGTTTATGGGGCACATTGCTGTTATTGGTCTTGTGGTTGCTCTCGTTGATGACCGGTTTTGGGATGTGGACTGTTATCGAACGCTGGCTGTTGAAAGTGGCTGGGGAAGAGGTTCCTGCGCCCGTGGTGCGTCAACCCGAATTGGTAAAAGAACCGAGAGAAGAAAAACCGGCGCGTCAACCTCGTAAGAAACAATCCCCGGCGTTGCCGCCCGAATTTAGAAAATCCCTGCGCGTGTCTGAGCAACTGGACAAGAAACCAGCCGCGCCGCGCAGTCGCGATGAGCGGCTTCCATCGCTCAACATTTTGCTTGCCGACCAAAACACGCGCCCCGATGAACGCACGATCAACCAGACCGCCGGCATGATCGAAAAAACCCTCGCCGAGTTTGGCATCGTGGCAACCGTGATCGGATTTCGTGTAGGACCGACCGTGACTCAGTTTGCGGTGCAACCCGGCTTTATGAAGAAGCCCGGCGCGACCGAAGAAGAGGCGCAACAGATCAAAGTGCGCGTTGCGCAAATCGCTTCACTACAAAAAGACCTTGCGCTTGCGCTTTCTGCTGAGCGGTTACGTATCGAAGCGCCGGTGCCGGGCAAGCCGTATGTTGGAATCGAAGTGCCTAACACACACACATCTGTCGTTCGCATGCGGTCAATTCTCGAAACGGACGCGTTCCACAAGATTGGCACACCGCTTGCTATAGCGTTGGGGCGCGATGTCTCCGGTCAACCGATAGTGGCTGACTTGGCGCGTATGCCGCACTTGTTGATCGCGGGTGCGACCGGCTCTGGCAAGTCGGTTTGTATCACTGCACTTGCAGCTTGTTTTGCGATGAACAACCCGCCCGAAGATTTGCGGATGGTGATGATCGACTCGAAAATGGTCGAGTTATTGCGTTTTAACGGCTTGCCTCATCTGTATGGAAAAGTTGAAACAAATGTGGAGCGGATTCTCGGCGTGCTCCGCTGGGTGGTTGTGGAAATGGAGCATCGCTACCGCCTGTTGGAGGGCGCGAACGTCCGCGATCTCGAAGCGTACAACCGCCGAATCTCACGCAAGAAAGACGGCGTTCCGTTGCCGCGCATCGTTGTTCTGATAGACGAACTTGCGGACTTGATGATGTCTGCGCCGGACCAGACGGAACACAACCTTGTGCGATTGGCGCAGATGGCGCGCGCAACCGGAATTCATCTCATTGTCGCCACCCAGCGACCTTCAACCGACGTGGTGACCGGTTTGATCAAGGCAAACTTTCCGTCGCGGCTGGCTTTTGCAGTTGCCTCTGGTGTAGATAGCCGCGTGATCCTTGACGCCACTGGCGCAGAGACGCTGCTTGGTCGCGGCGATTTGTTGTTTCTGAATCCAGAAGTCGGGACACCTGTACGTGCACAAGGCGTGATGATCACCGATATGGAGATCGAGCGGCTCATTGCTCATTGGCAGAAAGCGGCGGATGAGCCGGAAGAAACTCCCCCGTGGGAGAAATTGCTTGCCGAGCCGGATGAAAACGAAGACGAGGGTTTGATCGAACAGGCTGTATTGATCGTACGCCAAAGCCAGCGCGCTTCCGCGTCGTTGTTGCAACGACGACTCAGAATCGGTTACCCTCGCGCGGCTCGCTTGCTGGATCAACTAGAAGAAATGGAAATTGTCGGTCCGTCGCAAGGCGGAGGCAAGGAACGCGATGTGCTCGTCGCACCGTTGGACGAAGACGAGTCGGATGAGAGTTGATAATGAATCCTGATATGATTGCGACACTCGTTCGTATTGACAAGGACTGATATGGAAAAACCCGCCGTCGAATCGTCCGCTCGTACTACCCTCACTGATTACCTGCGCCTCTGGTTCAAGTGGGTGCTGGATCCGTTGGGGAATTTTTTCAACCGCTTGGGCCTCACGCCGAACATGATGACTGTCATCGGGATGATCGGGAACTGCGTCGGTGCATATTACCTTGCGCGCGGTGAGTTCCTCACCGGCGGACTTTTCGTTTTGATCATGACGCCCATTGACGCGTTGGATGGGACGATGGCGCGCTTGCGCGGCGAGCCAAGCGATTTCGGTGCGTTCGTCGATTCGGTCAGCGACCGATATTCAGAACTGATCATCTACGGGGGATTGTTGTTTCACTTTCTGATGATCGGTGAGGTACTCGGTGGAATGCTCACGTTCGGAGCGGCGGCAGGCTCGGTTCTGGTCTCTTACGTCAAAGCGCGCGCCGAAGGTCTGGGCTACGGCGCAAAGATTGGAATGCTCACACGCGTCGAAAGATATCTTGTGCTCGCTCCGTCATTAGTGTTTGGAAAATATTATCTAGGTCTCGGAATTATTGCGGTATTTGCGAATATCACGGCTTTACAGCGGATCTGGTTTGTGCGAAGACAGGCGCACCAAACGATGCGCGCCGCGGGCGGGAGGTAACGTTTCATGCCGTTTTTTCAATTCGACGGAATGCACTTTGTCCTCTTTGGCGCGGAACGTGTCATCCGCTGGTATGGCATCATCCTAATGCTGGGCGCAGTGGCAGGCTCATGGCTCGCAACGAAATCGGCAAAACGACGCGGGTATGATCCTGAAATCGTTTGGGATTTGCTGACTTATCTTTTGATCGGGGGTGTGATTGGCGCGAGGTTGTGGCATGTGTTCACACCTCCACCATCGCAACTTGTTCTTGATCCAGCCACGGGCGATCTGGTCAACCCTTATTTTGTAGGCGGGACAATTCAGATCTTGGATATCCTTTCTGTGTGGAAGGGCGGATTAGGAATTCCCGGCGCGGTCATCGGCGGCGCGGTCGTTCTGTATTTCTACACGCGGAACCGCGGACTCAGGTTTGCTGAGTGGGCGGATATCGCCGCACCGAGTCTTCCGCTGGGACAGGCGATCGGCCGTTGGGGAAATTTCTTCAATCAGGAACTTTACGGCGCGCCGACGAACCTGCCGTGGGCGATCCAAATCAATGAAAGCCACCGCGTGCCCGGGTATGAGCAATTTCAGTATTATCACCCTCTCTTCCTGTATGAGTCCATTTTGAATTTTGCAAATATGTTTTTTCTTCTCTGGCTTTCACGCCGTTACGCAGACCGCCTGAAGTCCGGAGACATTTTTCTCGCCTATTTAATCACTTATCCTCTCATTCGCTTCTCTTTGGATTTCCTGCGTCTGGATGCATCGCTCGTTGGCGGGATTAACATCAACCAGACGTTTATGGCTGTTATCGCACTTTTCGCGGGCACAGCGTTGTACTTACGACACCGCAATGAATCTTTTGGAAGGTAACGGGCGCTTATCACTTTTGCAGGGGGACTGTTGTCTTATTGACTGTAAAATTAGCACTGGCTATGCTGGAATTCGGTGTTAGAAACAAGGATTGAAATGATCGAAACAAACGACTTGAGCAAACAATTCAACAATAACTTCTGGGCAGTGGATGGCGTGACGCTGGAGGTACATCCCGGGCAAATCCTCGCCTTGCTCGGGCAGAATGGTGCCGGCAAGACAACTACGGTCCGAATGTTGACTGCGCTGTTGACTCCAACGCGCGGCTGGGCGCGTGTGGCAGGCTATGATGTGATGAAAAATCCACAAGACGTCCGTTCGAATGTGGGCGTACTGACCGAACAACATGGTCTGTATATGCGGATGACCGGCGACGAGTATCTGGACTACTTTGGAAGAGTGTACGGCTTGAACGCCGAGAAGAGGAAAGAACGTGCCAATCACCTTATGGAATATTTCGGCCTTGCTGATGCGGCAAGGCGCCGCTCCGGTGAATATTCGAAAGGGATGAAGCAAAAACTTGCATTGGCGCGTGCCTTGATGCACGATCCATCCGTATTATTGCTGGATGAACCGACCTCTGCGATGGATCCCGAATCGTCGCGCCTGGTGCGTGATGAAATTGCCCGTCTTCGGTCCACGCAACGGACGATCATCATTTGTACTCATAACCTCGCTGAAGCGGAGGCGCTCGCTGACCACATCGCGATCATCTATCGCGGAAAAATCTTGTTGAATGGAACGCTGGATGAGTTGAAACGTCAAGTCTTGGGGCCTGTCGAGTTCGAAGCGGAATTTGCCGAGGCCCATGATGCCGGCGAGATTGAGTTGCCCGCTGGGGTCGCGATCACTTCCCGCAGTGCGACTAGTTTGAAGTTCCGGGTGGACTCGCCGCAGACGGCGAATCCGAAACTTGTTCATGCGCTCACCTCGCACAACGTGCCTCTGGTATCGTTTCATGAAGTTCCCAGAAAGCTCGAGCAGGTCTATTTGAAAACCATGGCAGACGCGCAGGGACTGGCTTATGCGGCGTAACTGGGACTCGATTTGGATGGTGGCTCGGCGCGAATTTGTTGACCAGTTTCGCGACTGGCGCATCGTCGTGCCGATGGTATTACTGATAAGTTTGTTTCCGTTCATCGCGGACGATACGACACGTCAGGCGATTGACTTCATGAACCGTTATGGCGGCGATCTGATCCTCGAGAGGCTCGTGCCGTTCGTAGTGTTGGTGATTGGCTTTTTCCCACTTTCGTTCACGCTCGTGGTCGCCCTTGAGTCGTTCGTCGGCGAAAAGGAACGCGGCACCATCGAGCCTTTGTTAAGTTCACCGCTCGAAGACCAGCACATGTATTTGGGTAAGCTGTTAGTGGGAATTACAACGCCACTCGTTTTTAGTTACACTTCCATTGGAATTTACTTATTGCTCGTCTCACGCAGGGAGATTGCATTACCGGGCGCGTACATCCTTTCACTTGTCTTGTTGCTCACGTTCGCCCACGCCGTCTTGATGGTCAGTTCTGCGATTGTGATTTCGGTGCAGGCAACGACGATTCGCGCCGCGAATTTGCTTGCCTCCTTCGTGGTTGTGCCGGTCGCCTTCCTCCTGCAGGGCGAAACCGTGCTCATCTTCTGGGGCGACGAAGAGGTGTTGTGGTACGCGATAGTAGCGGTGACATTGCTATCCGGTTTGATCGTGCGGTTAGGACTGTCGCATTTCCGCCGCGAATATCTTCTAGGACGGGAGATTGACACGCTGAACATCAAGCACATGATTCGCGTCTTCACAGATCGGTTTGCGGGCGAAGCGAGTAGTGTCGTCGAATGGTATCGGCGTGAGTTGTCTGGTACTGTGGCGGAACTGAAAAGACCATTGGCGATCATTACTGTAATAGGTTTTGTCGCCGTCATCGTGAGTTATTGGTGGGTGGTTGCTCAAGTCCCCGACTTTCTCGACCTCACACCCGATCGCGCGGATCGGATTCGTACTTTTGTCGCGGGCAATCTCGCGATTCTCGAGGATTTGAGCAGTCAAATACCTGCGCCGATTCTGTTTTTGCACAACGCGCGTGCGGTTCTAGTGATCTTCCTGCTCGGCCTGGTTTCGTTCGGAACACTCGGCTTAACATTCTTCCTCGTCAATATGGGGCTGGTTGGCGGTGTATTAGGCGGGGCGAATATCATTGGGTTCTCGCCGTTGTTGACCTTCATTGCAGGCGTGTTGCCTCACGGCATTCTCGAACTCCCAGCGTTTTTTCTTGCGACGGCGGCGATGCTGAAAGCCGGCGCGCAACTCGTCACGCCCCAACCGGACCAGAGTTTAGGTGAAGTATTGCTGTTCGCTCTCGCCGACTGGTTCCGTGTTTTCATTGGGATTGTCCTGCCTTTGCTCGCGATTGCGGCAGTGATCGAGATCTACATTACACCCTATTTCATCCGGTTGGCGTTCGGGTCATGAGTACAACGAGGCGGCGATGCCAAAAGTGATTATTCTCGGTTCGTCCAACGCGGTGCCAACAATAGACCATGAGAATACCCACCTCGTAATCGTTGGGCATGAGCGAACCATCCTTGTGGACTGTGTTAGCACTCCGGTGATTCGCCTCGAACAAGCAGGCGTGGACTTCAACGCACTCACGGATATCGTCATCACTCATTTCCACCCGGATCATGTAGCGGGGATACCGCTCTTACTGATGGACATGTGGTTGATGGGGAGAAGGAAACCGGTCAATATCTACGGTTTGCACTACACCATGGACAGGCTCGAAGACCTGATGGGCTTCTACGGGTGGGATGAGTGGCCCAACTTTTTCCCGGTCGGTTTTTATCGCTTGCCGGAAGCAGAAATGGCGACAGTTCTCGATTGTGACGAGTTCAAGGTCAAATCTTCACCCGTGCATCACATGATTCCGACGATTGGGCTGAGGGTGGAATGTCTTGCTGACGGAAAAGTGCTCGCATATTCCTGTGATACCGAGCCGTGTGAACAAACGGTCCGCCTCGCCGAGGGTGCGGATGTGCTCATCCATGAGGCGGCTGGCGCCACCTTTGGCCACTCCTCCGCTGAACAGGCCGGCGAGATCGCTACCAAAGCGGAGGTCGAACGGCTTTACTTGATCCATTATCCAACGGGGCGATTCGCCAAAGGCGATCTAAGTGCCGAAGCGCGCAAGACATTCAAGGGTGAAGTAATCATCGCCACGGATTTCATGACCATCGAGATATAAAAATCCCCTCGCACGGAGGGGATTTTCGAATGAAATTACCACCCGACGACATACGGTTCCCACTCGCGGTAGTCGTTCAAATGCTTTCCGAAAATATATGCCGCGTTTGCGGGTGGTTCTCTTGGAGGCATCAACAATCGCATATGCGATTCCTCCACCCGCCCTCCGCCCTTGCGATGATTGCATGTGGGGCAGGCGGTGACAACATTTGTCCAAACGTGAGTGCCTCCCATGTGACGGGGAAGCACGTGATCCACGGTCATTCCGCCCTCGCGTTTGCCGCAATACTGGCAGGTATAATTGTCCCGTCGAAAGACCTCGCGTCGCGTCAACTTGACGTGCGGACGAGGCCGGTGGACTTGGCTCTCGAGGCGGATGATCGATGGACGCGGAATCAATTCACGGACGGTGCGAATGTGCCCGCGTCCGTTCATGACCATGCCGGCTTTGCCGGCCAATAGCAAGCCCACCGCGCGCCTGGTTGTGCAGACGTTCATCGGCTCGAAATTGGCGTTCAGCACCAGCACGGGCTCGTACATTCGGTCTCCATAACAGGCACGATTATACTGCTGATTTTTTGAATATGTAAAACCATGAGGAGCTTCCATGAGACGCTTGATTCCATTGATGTGTGTGTTTCTTTCCGCTTGCGCTGGGTTCGCGGAACAGCAGGAATTTGTTCAGCCCCTGCCCACCGCGTTCATTGACCCCTCCTATCCCACGGTTCAAGCCGCGGCGATTGCGCCGGTACAGTCCTCCAGCGGGGTCAATGTGAGTGCAAAGCGGGCTTGGCGCGACGGAAAAGATGTGAATGCTGAGGTTTGCTTCACGTTGATTGACGCATCCGATTGGTCAATTTGGGGCGCGAATTTACAATATGGTGAATCGGTTGTGTTCGACTTTGCCTCGACCATGCTGAGCGTGCAGGAACCGGTGGAAGGTCAATCAGGACTGCGGTGCGATATGTTGTCATTTTATAATATTCCGCCTGATGCCGACCTTTCGAGCGTAATGATCACGGTGGATGCCATTGCCGCGTTGCCGCGCCCCGAGGAATATTGCACCATCTACATGCCCAAAATTCAGCAGACGCTCGATGCGCGCGGCTCAGGGATTGTGCTCGCCTGTGCGGATTCGAACGGAGTGCAGGTGATGCAAATCGTAGGTAAACCCGAATCCATGTCGCAGGAGGAGGCGGAGCAAATTGTCTTCAGCGACGAGTTCTACACGATTCACGGACCCTGGTCGTTCACGTTCAACCTTGGGCAGTAATGATGCCCACAGGGCGGCTTCGCTGGTATAATCGCCGCATGGCTCGCTTCAAGGCGTTTGGAAAATATTTTTATCGTCTCCCGTGATCAACGCGATGGCGACTTGAACGCGTGGCGCCTGCTCGCCGCGCGTTTTTATTTTTGGTTAAGAATTTTGGAGGAAGAATGACGCTGGATGAGCAGGTCGAAATCTTAATGCAGGGCACCGATTATGGTGACGAAGATCTCAAAAAGGCAATGACCGCCGAGTTGCGTTTGCGCCTCGCCGAGGGTCGGCCTTTGCGTGTGTACTGCGGGTATGACCCCACTTCGACCGACCTTCATTTGGGGCACACCATCACAATGCGGAAACTTCGTCAGTTTCAGGATTTAGGACACGAGGTCACTTTTTTGATCGGGAGTTATACCGCGCTCGTGGGCGACCCCTCGGATAAGAACAAAGCCCGCCCAGTGCTCACGCAAGAGCAAGTGAACGAAAACGCCAAGACGTATGCAGACCAAGCCTTCCGTGTGCTCGACGAATCAAAAACCAAAGTCAGGTACAACGGCGAATGGTTGAGTGAATTATCGCTTGTGGATTTGATCCGACTTGGGCAAAATTTTACTGTGCAACAGTTTCTAGCGCGTGAAAATTTTGCCAACCGAATTGAGAAAGGTGAACCCATTTTCCTGCACGAGACGTTCTACGCGTTGATGCAAGGTTACGATGCGGTTGCGATGCAAACAGACGTGCAGGTAGGCGGGACGGATCAATTGTTCAACATCATTGTTGCGGGCAGGAAGCTGCAAGAAGCATTAGGTCAGAAACCGCTGGTCGGTATTATCACCGGCATTCTGCCCGGAACCGATGGTGTGCAGCGCATGTCTAAATCCACAGGCAACATTGTTCCCATCAACACCGGTGCAGACGACATGTACGGAAAGTTGATGTCCATCCCTGACTTTGCAATGAGCAAGTACTTGCGGCTCGTCACGCGCTGGAGTCCGCAGGAGATCGGCCGGATCGAGAAGGAACTTTCTGCCGGCAAAACGCATCCGCGCGACGTGAAGATGATGCTGGCGCTGGAGATCGTGTCCATTTTCTACGGCGAAGCAGACGCCACGTCCGCGCAAGAGGCGTTCGTCAAGATGTTCCAGCAAAAGGAATTGCCGGACGATATGCCGGAGTTTCAATTAAAAGCGAATCAGACTGTTATGGATGTTCTGCTGGCGGCAAGGCTAGTAGGGAGCAAATCGGAAGCCCGTCGGCTGTTCGAGCAAAAAGGCGTGCGACTCGACGGCGCAACAGTTGAAAATGGAAATGAACCGTTTCCTCATCCCGGTGTATTGCAAGTGGGAAAGCGGAAATTCCTGCGCGTGAAATAAGCAATCGGGATAGCGTGCTATCCCGATTGTGTTTTCTCTTCCTTGATCATTTTCAGGAATAATTCGACAATGATTGGGTCCAGGATCGTCCCGGCGCTGGTTTTGATGTATTCGATCACTTTGTGTTCAGGCCATGCCTTGCGATAGGGGCGGTCGGAGTGTAATGCATCCCAAATATCTACAACAGAAAATATCCTAGCGGCAAGCGGAATCTGCTCTCCCTGCAAGCCGCGTGGATATCCGCTCCCGTCCCAGTGTTCATGGTGGCTGTAGGGAATATCGAGGGCAGGTCGAAGATAGTTGATCGGCGAAAGCAGGTCGAAGGCGTACTGGGGATGGAGGCGCATCTCGCTCCATTCGGTTTCGGTTAATGGTCCCGTTTTCTTGAGAATGTGGTCTGGTACGCCCATCTTGCCGATATCGTGCAGAAGTACGCCACGATAGATGTTTACCAACTCTTCGTCTTTGACGCCCATGGTTTTGGCAAGCCGCATGGTCAATTCGGTAACCCGCCTCGTGTGGCCTTCCGTCTCTCGATCGCGCAATTCCAGCGCGCGCGCCCAGCCCTCAAGTGTGATGTCGTAGGCTTGCGTGAGCTCCTGATTCGTTTTTTGCAGGTTGTCGAAGAGATGAGCGTTATCCATGGCGATGGCGGCTTGCCCAGCGAGCGTCTGAAGGAATTGCATCCAATCCGCGGTTGGGGCGATCGGCGTTCGATGAAACACCTCGAACACCCCCTTGATCTGTCCCTTGACTATAAGTGGTACACCAATGTACGTGACAAATCCCTCGTTTGCCAGCATAGGGTCATGCCTTGCGTCCGGAGAATTTATCAGATCTATGACGTGGTCGATTCTTCCCTTGATGAGAACTTTTCCGGCTAACCCTTCGCCAATTCGTATCAGTGGGCGGGAGGGCGACGGGGTCTTAAATCCTGCACTGCAAATCGTGTTCAGACTTTGGAGTTCCGGCTGATAGATGAGGATATCCATCGCGTCCACTCTCAGGTGTTTCAGAGCGTGCTCGCTTAGGATGTTGAGCGTCACGCGCAGGTCGGTGGAGGAGGCGATGGCAGAGTCGATATCGCGTAGGGCGGTCAATCTCTGTATCTGTTCCTGACTGTGATCGAACAATTCAACTCGATGAATTGCGTTGCCAATAATTTCTGCAAGTGTGATTAGCAAGTTGGTATATTTTGAAGTTTGGCGATTTGGCACCATGTGTATGAGTGCGGCGCCGAGCGTCCCTGCGGTGGATTTTATCGGGATGCATACGCCGCCGTAATCTGGAAGAATTACATCAAGATTCGGCTTGAAGGTCCGGGGATCGTCTTTCAAATTTGGCGACGTGTACACTTCTCCCGTGTTAAAGACGTGTGCGATGATTCCCTGATTCGTATCGAGTTGTTTGTGCCTGGCGTTCGTTGCCACACCGCGCGCCGCATGTTGAACGATCTTTCCCTGGGAGTGTTCGTACAGCCAGACTGATCCATTCTCCTCGCCGAGAAGTGTGAGGGTTTCATCCAGAAAGAGTTCGATCATTTCAGTACGTGAATTCGTCTTGCGTAACGAGGCTGACAGATGATTGACCGCTCCCATTTCCCGGATGCGGTTCTGCGTCTCATCATAGAGGCGTGCGTTTTCGATAGCCGTCGCCGCGTGGGTTGCGAGCATCTCCAAGAGCGCTTGTTCCTCATCGCCGTACGCGTTCGGCTGGTAGGACTGTGCCGAAATTGCCCCTGCTACCTGCTCACCTACTCGCATCGGAACGAGTACAGCGGATCGCACCTGCTTTGGTTGGCCAAACCGCGCCGCGCCGCTTTGAGCGATCTCAGTATCGTCCCGCAGAACGATGCTCTTACCGGTCCTGATGATTTGGGTGGTCAGCCCTGTGCCGGCGCCTGTGCTTTCAAAAGGATACCGATGGTCACCTTCCACGCGATAGACAAAGTCGTTGGCATCCTTTTCCTCATTGCGAATCGAAATGGTGAATACATCACAGGCCATCAACCTGCTCGCGGCTCCATGGATCGCGGCATAGATTTGTTCGGAATCCTGCGAAAATCGAACGATATCCTGGCTGATCTGATGTAGTACAGCGCGGCGCTCTGCGGCTCGTACGGCGTCGCGGTATAGGCGGGCGTTCCCGATAGCAATGGCGGCTGAATTTGCAAATGTCTGTGCAATGGTCGCCTGTTTTTCTGTAAACGCATTGGGCTTTCGGCTGTCCAGATTTATGAAGCCTATGACGGTGTCTTGTGTCACCATTGGAACGCCCATCCAGCCCCGGATGTATTCCGAACCTTCCCATTTCTCGAACAGGGGATCAGCCTGAGCATCATCCAAAACCAGAGATTTCTTGCTTAACGCAAGCTGACTCCACTTGGCGGTTTTATAAACCCGCCTGCCTACGATCTTCTCGGGCTCGTCGAAACCCTTTACTGCGGCGATCTCCATTTCGTCTTCGCTGATTTTTGTGAAGATGGATGCGCTGTCATATGGGATGATGCGTTGCAGTGATTCGAGCACGCTGTTGAGAAGCGATGGCAATTCGAGCGATGCCCCTAAGTCAGCGGTTGCTTCGCGGAGCAACTCCGTCTCGCGTACGCGGCGTTGCTCTGCCTCGAACAGGCGGATGCGTTCAAGTGCGCTTCCAAGTCCGCCGGCAATGATGGTGAGAAATCGTTCGTCTGCGGCATCGTACACATCGGGTGTTTTGCTTTCGACATTCAAGACTCCGATGATGCGCTCGTTGATGCGAATAGGCACGCACAATTCGGAGCGGATTCCCGAAGCGATCTCGATATAAGCCGGTTCGCGCGTGATGTCGCCGATGCGTAGAGGCTTTCCGAGTTGAACCACTTTTCCGGTCAGTCCCTCCGTGATGGGATAACCGGCCATCCAGTCGCGGACATCGGCTCCGAGGTAGGAAGGATGCGGCGTCAAAGTGTCGCCTGACTCGTTGAGGAGGAGAATTCCGCATACTTCTGTGTATAGCTGGCTGATGGTATTGGTGATCCGTTCGATGAGTTCATCCTCGGATGTTGTGATCTCAACCTCTGCCATAGCCGCGGAATGTAGAACGGTTAACTCCTTGACTTGTCGGGCTAAGAAAGATTCTGCGCGCTTGATTTCCGACATATCGGTGATGACAGCAACCGCCCCAATTGCTTCCTTGTCGTTCAAGCGCGGAACGCCAGTGACGATGACCGGTACCTCATGCCCGTCTTTGTGGAGAAGAGTCGCCTCGTATGTAGAACTTTTGCCCTCTGAGCGAAGCTGCAGTTGATCTTGAAATGTTGGAATACTGCTTGGGGCAATGAACTCTGTGGGTAGTTTGCCCACCACGTCAGTCTGTGAATACCCCAACATCTTTGCATACGCTGGATTGACATATTCGAAGCGGTTGTCTTTGTCGGTGACCGTCAAACCCTGCCCCATGTTGTTCAACACTTGCAACGCGAAGTCGCGCTCCGCCTGCAATGCTTTCTCAGATCTTCGCTGTTCCGTCACATCGTAGAACATGGCGAGCACGCAGGGTTTTCGTGCCAACTCGACAATTTCATAATACGCTACCGTGTCTCTGGGACCACTGGGACTGTTAGGATAGTGAACATCTATTCCGTGAAGCGACCGTTTCGTTTGCAGATTATGGATGAAATCCTGTCTCCCCTCTTCATTCTTCCAAAAACCCAGCTCCACCGATGTGCGGCCCACCAATTCGTTCAGCGGCATGCCGATCAGTTCCACAAAAGCCGAATTGGCGTCAATGAATACTCCTCCCTCCAGCGTGACCACGCAGGTGGCGATCGGCGATGTATGGAAGACGCGGCGGAATCGTTCCTCACTTTCGCGGCGGGCAACCTGTGATTCCTTTTCCGAAGTCACATCCAGCAGAATGCCCTGCCAGTACAAGGGCTGACCGGCTGCATCACGGATGAGGTGTGTGTTCTCCTTGATCCAAACAATATGACCGTCCCTGTGGACGATTCGGTATTCCTCGACAAAAGGCAATCCGTTGCCGTGTGAGGCTTCGTATGCTGAACTTATCCGTGAATGGTCCTCCTCATAAATCAATCTATCCCAAAGGTTGGAATCAGCGAGCCATTCGGCAGGGGAGTAGCCGGTAAGATCTTCCACGCGCGGGCTGATATAAACCCCCGTTTCGTTTTCATCTGCTTTGTCGAGAAAGACGACTGCAGGGGTTTGCTCGATCAGGGATTGGTACTTTACCTCCGCCTCTCGCAACGCCGCCTCGCCGCGTGCGAGGCGGTTTTGCACCACAGCATTGGATAACACAATGGGGAGGCGATGCCAATACTCGTCTTGTTTAACGAGGTAATCTGCGGCACCTGCTTTCAGCGCTGTGACAGCAACCTGTTCGTCTCCCTGACCCGTCACCAGCACAAAAGCCGGAGGCGATTTGCGGCTATTGACCTTCGAGAGCAGGTCAAGTCCGCTGCCGTCGGGCAGGCGCAGGTCGCAAAGAATCAGGTCGAAGTCTGGGTTCGATTCGAGCAGGTCGAGTGCGCCGGCGATGGATTCGGCGTGGAGCAGTTCGAAGCGCTCAGGCGCGTCATCTACGAGGACGCGGCGGGTCAGCGCGACGTGAGCAAGATCGTCTTCTACGTACAAAAATTTCATGAAAGCTCGGAGTGAATCACCACAATCCGATGATTGACGAGGAAATTATATGCCGAAGCCTGCCGGTCAAACTCACAGTTTCCTTTCAAGATGGTGAAAACAAAAGACGCCTTGCGGCGTCAATTTTCTACCTTCGATGATCGATTGAGAGAGGCGTCGACGGGATTTGAACCCGTGATGAGGGTTTTGCAGACCCTTGCCTTACCACTTGGCCACGACGCCGTTTGAAAATCTGAGCGGGCGATGGGATTCGAACCCACGACCTTCTCCTTGGCAAGGAGACGTACTACCACTGTACTACGCCCGCGTTTCGGCTTGCGTTCCGCCGAGAGTGCCGAGACACAGAATCGAACTGTGGACACCGCGATTTTCAGTCGCGTGCTCTACCAACTGAGCTATCTCGGCGATATTCTGTTATTAAGCGTTCGTGATTTTACTTTGTGAACTAGCGATTGTCAAGCAACGATGATTTGTAACACTTCTCTCTTGACCTCAACCTGCTTCGCCACTAGAATCTTTGTCAACATCTAAACATTCGTCATTGCGAGCGGCGCTTTAGCGCCGCGAAGCAATCTCCAACATGATGATGGAGATTGTTTCGTCGCTCACGATTGTTCGCTCCTCGTAATGACGGGATCTAATTATGTTTGAATCCCTCACCTCCCGACTCAACCAGGTCTTCGACCAACTCCGACGCCGCGGGAAACTTTCCGAAGCCGATGTAGATGCCGCCATGCGCGAAGTGCGCCTTGCCCTGCTCGAAGCGGACGTGCACTTCAGCGTGGTCAAGACGTTTATCGCGCGCGTGCGCGAGCGAGCCGTGGGTGCGGAGGTCTCAAAGGCATTAGCGCCAGGGCAACAGGTTATCAAGATCGTCAATGAAGAATTGATTGCTACGCTCGGCGAGCCTGCGCCGTTGAAATTTTCTGGTCCCAAGCCGCATGTTGTTATGATGGTTGGTCTGCAGGGTTCGGGCAAGACGACACACGCAGGCAAGATCGCGAAGATGCTCCGCTCGAAAGGGGAGCGGGTGATGCTTGTCGCAGGCGACCCGTATCGCCCCGCGGCTGTGACTCAGCTTAAACAACTCGGCGAGCGGATTGATGTGCCGGTTGAGTCGGACTTGAACGTCAAACCGCCTGAGCTTGTTCAGCGCGCGTTCGAGAAAGCCGAAAAGGGCGGATACGGCGTCATGATCGTGGATACCGCCGGACGGTCACAATTGGACGCGGAGTTGATGAGCGAATTGAAATCCATCGTGGCGAAAGTCCCACCTGTGGAGACCCTGCTCGTCGTTGACTCGATGATAGGTCAGGAGGCGTTGAACATCGCGCAAGGATTCCGCGATAACGTTTCGATCACGGGCTTGGTAATGACAAAAATGGACGGCGACTCGCGCGGCGGTGCGGCGATCTCGATCCGTTCGGTGACCGGTGTCCCAATTAAACTTATCGGTACGGGCGAGAAGTTGGATGCGCTCGAAACGTACGACCCTGCGCGGTTGTCGTCGCGCATTTTGGGTATGGGTGACGTGGTCGGCTTGATCGAAAAAGCCGAAGCCGCGTTCGATCAGGAAGTCGCGCAAAAATCTGCCGAGCGCATGATGAAGGGACAGTTCTCGCTCGAAGACTGGCTCGACCAGATGAAACAGATGAAAAAGATGGGACCGCTCGCGCAGATTATGGATATGTTGCCCGGGCAGATGGGGCAAGCCGCGCGTCAGATTGACCCAAAGGATATCGAAAAGAATTTCAAGCAGAGCGAGGCGATCATCCATTCGATGACGGTGAAAGAACGCCGCGACCCCGAAATTTTGAACGCCTCACGCAGACGCCGCATCGCGGCTGGCTCGGGCATGGAAGTGCAGGATGTAAACCGCCTGATCAAACAGTTCCGTGAAGCGCAGAAGATGATGAAGATGTTGCAGAAAACTGGCGGAAAGGGGTTGGGTAGGTTGTTTGGATAACAAGTATCATTGCGAGCGGAGCGAAGCAACGCCTCGCCAGGTTGGAGATTGCTTCGTCGCAAAGAGCGCTCCTCGCAATGACGTGAAAGCGAAGCGCAAAAGATGATGAAGATGATGCAGAAAACGGGCGGAAAGGGGTTGGGGAAGTTGTTTGGGTAGGTTTGAGGGTGCGTCGCACTTTGCATGCAGGCGCTTTTGTATTTAAAGATCTAACTTAATCCAATTCCCAAGTGTTTTGGCTGTGGCTTTGCCACAGGGGCATATGATATTCATATAGGCTTGATAGAATGCTATTGCATTTTCTCTTTCAACTTCTGGCTCATCATGCAAAAAAGCGATGATGAGCGCGTATTCGCATCCATGTGGCGAGGGAATTCTGACCACAGGATCAACATCATTTCGCGATTGAAATACTTTAAAATCCTCTAGGATATTTGTTTCCCAAGCAACTTTTCCTTTAACGACTTCATTTGATAGTGAAGGTAAAGAAATTCGGGATATGGGTGGTTGTGGGTGATTAGGATCGAAGAGACAGAATATATCGGATGAGGTTGGTGTTGCCGAGGTGCTGTTGCAAATAATCCACACACCTCTTCCATAATTCGATTCTTTTCCTGTAAAGATTTCATACTGGATTTTCGATACGTTCCTCTGCCAATCCGCCGCTGTCCACAATGGACTGACTTGATAAATCAAAAGCGCGGTGTCAGCACCATATGAGGAGAGTAGCTTGTCTTTAAGCCTTTCAATTAATCGCGGGATTACATCCGCCGCAAAATCTATCGTTTTTGAAAGTAATATTTCGTCAGGGATAGTTCGCCTACCTAAGACATATTTTATATCACCCAAGCGATCTTCAATTAATGTTACTTCTAGTTTGAGACTTTCATCTGTGAGTGTGTCTTTGCAGTGAACATCAGGGAAATCTCCAAGTTTAACAACCTTGAAATGCTTATCTCGCATTTCGTTGTAGTGGTGAAGAAATGCAGTTGCTGTCGCGTATTCAATTCGCTGCTTTTCTGAGAGAGATGTTGGGTCAATCATATTTTCTAAAATTATACATCCACAGAAGGCAAAGCCACTAATACTTCATCGATCTGTGGCTTTCTCAAAATACTCTTGGTTGTGTAAGATAGATTGTAAGGTAGTTAGGTATAAGATTTCCAGAGGTAACTAACAATCCCACAATTGCCCGTTAAGATTTATGAATGGTACATCGCTCATATCAGTCTCAATCACTCCAATAGCACTTACGCAATCTCCCGCTTTTACATCTGGATACTCGTAATTAACATCTACCAAGAAAAAATCGAGGCCGCCTCTTCCAAAGTAAACTCGAAATTGCCCGCCTCCAATATTAGTAAATCCTACTTGACTCACTATCCCATAAGCGCAAACTCGTTTTCCTCTCATAGAAGAATTTATCTCGCTCCATAACGTACAATCTGGATTTGGCGTGGGAATTGCGGTTAGAAAACTAAAAACCTTGGTCGGAACAGGTGTACGAGTGGGGCGCGGTGTATGTGTAGGAGTATTTGTAGGAATTGGGAAAACAGAGTTGTTTTCCGAGTTTAGAGCAAAGAATATGTAGATAATAATCCCTGCAAAAACAATGACAACTGCAACAGTGTTGCGCTCAAATTTTTTCCAAAGCCATAGAACTCCCGCACACATTACCCACCAAAATAAAAAAGTTGCAATCAAGCCGATTGTCAATCGTCCAACCAGTTCTGCTGGATTGGGGGTTGCGAAAAACGCAGAGACCGCATACAAAATTGTGATTACCCCACTAGCTTTTGTTGCCTGTTTCCAAACAGATGGCGCATCTTTAGTTTTGTTTGATTGCTTGTTTTCGGTCTTAGACAGCGAGGATGGCAAATCGCGGCCACAATATCGACAAACGATTGCCTCGTCCTTTATTTTCTCGGCACAGTAAGGGCATTTTTTCATCGCGGTATGATTTTGTAATATTCTATCAATATTCTAAGGGGTTCAAATATCCAATTCAATTGTACGCCGCGAAGGGAAAAGAGTAATTGCAGATTCGTTTCTCCTCCCTCCTCTCTTCACACCGAATTCACAAGCGGATTCTATACTCCCGTCACAAGTTTACACAAAAGGAGATGAACATGAACGGAAATTCGGTAAAGTGACTGTCACCTACGAGGTGACAGTCACTTTCGTACATCGTTACGCGTAAGCAAAGACATCCATTTGCACAGACTTGATATATTGCGCCTGTCCATGCACTAATAAGCGAACCTTCTCCTGAAACCACAGATAATCCTCCCACGCGGATTCAGTGAAGACCAATCTCATGGCTCATCCAACTCGCGTTCGGTTACCGTTCCTGCCTGTGCCTCCGCAATAGACCTGCGAAGGCGCGCGGCGTTTGCAGGATTGGACAGCAGGTAGGCTGTTTCCTGCCACGAATTAAACTCGTCCAGCGATAGCAGAACGATCTGCTGGCCCGTCTCGGTGGTGATAATGGTCGGCTCGGCGTCTGAAAAGACCTTCTTAATCAGCGAGTCGAGATTGCGTTTTGCTTCGGTAACTGTCACCATATTCATGGTTCACCTCTTGCAAGTGGTTCATAGCTTCTTGCATGGGCAATTATAGCATCATTGAGAGGGATGGGGAACTATAGAACTCCCTTCTATCTTCACAATCAATTCACAAGCGAATTCTATACTCCGGGCATAAGTTCACACAAAAGGAGTGTAAGATGAACGGAAAAATTGCATTACGTGTCGTTTCAGGATTGGTCTTGCTTGCAGTCATCGCCGCCATCGGCTTCTTCGCCTTTCAGGCAGGGGTGGCGCAGGGATCGCCGATTACCCTCGAGGCGCCATCGGGCGAGGCGGTTCCCGCGCCGTATCCGTTTTACGGGTATGGATATGGGATGCGCTTCCATCACCCATTTGGATTTGGGTTCGGTTGTTTCGGTCCGCTTCTCGCGCTCTTCCTGCTCTTCGTCGCGCTGAAATCATTTCGCATGATGATGTGGGGTCCGCGCTGGGGGTGGGGACATCGCCACGGTCATTGGGGTGAGCGCGGCGTCCCGCCGAGGTTCGAGGAGTGGCACAATCGTTCTCATGGCGAGTCAACGGAAGAAAAGAAAGAATAATATAATGCAATGCGTAGTAGGGGCGAGACATGTCTCGCCCCTACAAAATCAATATGAAAACCATTCTCGTTGTGGACGACGAACCCAAAATCACCCAGCTCGTGCGGGATTACCTCGAACGCGCGGGATTTGGCGTTTTGATCGCGCATGATGGGAAGAAAGCCTTGTCGCTGGCGAAGACAGATAAACCCGATGCGGTCATTCTAGACCTCGGTCTGCCTCAGCTAGACGGTTTGGACTTCACCCGCGAGTTCCGCAAAACCTCGAACGCGCCGATCATCATGCTAACCGCCCGTTCCGAAGAGTCAGATAAGCTAATCGGCCTCGAACTTGGCGCGGACGATTACATGACCAAGCCATTTAGTCCAAAGGAATTGGTCGCCCGCGTCCGCGTGGTGTTTCGACGCATCGAGAACGCGACCAGCATGGGTTCGGAAATGATTCGTGTAGCGGATCTGACCCTCGACGTGCCGCGGATGCGCGTCACCGCAGAGAAACGCGAGATCGAAGAGTTGACTCCCACTGAGTTTGAGTTGCTCGCGACATTGGCGCGTCAACCGGGGCGCGTCTTCACCCGCGCGCAATTGCTCGACGCGATCCACGGCGTGGCGTTCGAATCGTACGAACGCGCCATTGACGCACACATCAAGAACATCCGTCGCAAGGTGGAAGTGAAGACCGGCGAACCGAAGTATGTGTTGACCGTGTATGGCGTTGGATACAAGTTTGCGGATAAATGACACGATACCTATCATGAAACCTCATTCCCGCTTTTCCCCTCGCCACCGCCCGCCATGGTGGCCCGAGAACGAAGAATGGCCCCCCAAACGGTGGGGAGGCATGCGCCGCGCCCCCTTCTTCCGCAGGATGGGATGTTTCTTTTTCATCTTCAGTTTCTTTGCATGTGTTGGTTTTCTGGCAGTCTTGCAATTCTTTCTCGCCCCTTATGTAGACTTCCACGGCGTGCCGCCGCTGGATCGCCCCGATTTCATTTTGCCGTTTGGCTTTGCCGGCGTTCTTATCTTTATCGCCGCGGTGTTCTTGGGTGTGCGCGGGCTGAGACGAATGTCCATGCCGCTGGATGAAATGTTACATGCCTCCAATCGCGTAGCCGATGGCGATTTTGCCGTGCGGGTGGAGGAGAGGGGTCCACCTGAGATTCGTTCATTGTTGCGGGAGTTCAATTCGATGACCGAAAAACTCGAATCGAACGACAAGCAGCGCCGCGCCATGCTGGCAGATATTTCTCACGAACTACGTTCGCCGATCACGATCATGCAGGGCAACCTCGAGGGGATGATTGACGGAGTCTATGCGGCGGATGTAGAACGATTGAAGTTGCTGTACGATGAAACCAAAGTGCTTTCCCGCCATGTGGATGACTTGCGAACCCTTGCACTTGCCGAGAGCGGTTCGTTACGTCTGAAGCGCGAGCCAACTGATTTGAGTCTGCTAATTCGCGAGGCGGTTACGGTGTTTGAGTCTCAAGCCGTGGAAAACGAAATCAAGTTAGAGTTGTCGCTTGCTAAATTTGACGAAGTCGAGGTTGACCCGCACCGCGTGCGCGAAGTGTTGTCGAATCTTGTCAGTAACGCATTACGTTACACGCCGCGCGGAAGGGTGGTGAATGTCCGATTGGAGGAATCAGCCTCACGTGAGGGGAGAGGCGCACTGATTTCCGTCGAGGACAGCGGCGCAGGGATCGAATCTGCTGACCTGCCGCATGTCTTCGAGCGGTTCTACAAATCCAGCGACTCAGGCGGAATGGGGTTGGGTTTATCCATTGCGAAGTTTCTGGTTGAGGCGCACGGTGGAAACATTTGGGCGGAATCCGAACCGGGCAAAGGGACAAAGATTTCGTTTTCCTTGCCGACGTGATGGCGTGGTAAAATTGCGCCTGCGATTTCAGCCCGCGAGCGATTGTTGCGAAGTTCCTTTCACATGCCTTTCTACGCCTGCCTGAAACGCAAATTATTTCAAGGAGATAAAGCAAGATGGTTCGTATTCGTTTACGTCGGATTGGGTTGAAGGGTCAGCCCACATATCGTGTTGTCGCCGCGGACAAAGAGTCCCCTCGTGATGGCCGCTTTTTGGAGATCTTGGGCTATTACAATCCCCGCACTGAGCCAGCAACCGTTCACTTAAAGGAAGACCGCGTGTATGAGTGGATGAAAAACGGCGCGTTGCCCACTGAGTCTGTGGCGGCGGTATTCAAAGCGACCGGGACCATGGATCGCTGGGAACGCTTTAAGAAAGGTGAGGCGGTCGAGACGTTGGTCAAAGAAGCGGAAGAGGCAGAAGCCAAGCGCGCAACGTCTGGGAAGACGGGTAAATAAGTTATCAGGTCATTGCGAGGTGGTGTACATTTACCCGGAGCAATTCCCAACATCCAGCGGAGTTGGCTAATTTGAAAAGTACGATGTCGTCACAACGAACGCTTCTCACAATAACACAAGGTATTACATGAAAGACCTTATCGAGTTCATCGCCAAGTCGTTAGTGGAACATCCTGAAGAAGTGCAAGTGAACGAGAGCGGCGGCGGTTCGCGCGTTCGTATTGAGTTGCGAGTTTCCAAAGACGATATGGGTCGCGTGATCGGAAAAGGCGGCAAGGTTGCCAACTCGATCCGCACGTTGCTGCGAGTGGCGGCCGAACGCGAAGGCAAACACGCCACGCTCGATGTGGTCGAGCCAGAGTAATGGCAAAAGAGCAAAACACAGGCTCGCCGAAAGGCGAGCCGCTTTATTTGAGCGTGGGTTTTTTGCGGCGTCCGCATGGGGTGCACGGCGAGATCATCATGGACTTGCATACCGATTTTCCTGAACGGATGAAGAGCGGGCGGAAAATGTTTGTGGGCGAAGATCACAAGCCGATCACGCTCGCCAGTGTTCGCACTCATGGATCTGGATTGCTTGTAAAATTCAAGGGCATCGAAACTCCCGAAGACGCGGGGCTGTATCGTAATCAATGGCTCTTCGTCAAGGAATCGCATGTGCCTCCGTTGCCTGCGGGAAAAATCTATCAGCATGAATTGATCGGATTCAAGGTTGTGGACGAGAACGATAATCCGCTTGGCGAGTTGGTGGAGATTTTGGAAACGGGCGCAAATGATGTTTACGTTGTACGGGATGAGTCGGGTAAGGAGGTTCTTCTCCCCGTGATTCCATCGGTCATTCTGGACTTTCAGCCTGCTCGCCGTTTCATCCGCGTTCATCTGCTTGAAGGCCTCTGACTTACAACGGTGGTTGAGTAGAGTCGAATGAAGTGAGGCTCGTATCGAAACTACCGAGTTAGATTCGAGTGATTTGTTTGTAGGTTATCTGCTGGTTTCGATACGCCGCTTCGCGGCTACTCAACCAGCGGTGTATGGATAAAAATTTATGAACGACAAAAAATTCTGGGTCGGCTTCAATTTGATCAAAGGCATCGGCGCGGTGCGCATGCAAGGATTGATCGCGTACTTCGGCGATCTTGAGTCCGCCTGGAGAGCCGCGGCTGATGAGTTGGCGGAAGCAGGCTTGGGTGCAAAAGTGATCGAGCGGGTAGTGCAGGCGCGCAATAGTGTGGATTTGGATAAAGTTTGGGAGAAAATCGAGAAACAAGGTATCGAAATCCTCACGTGGCAGGATCAGGCGTATCCGCAGCGGTTGAAAGAAATTGACCAACCGCCGCCTGTGTTGTATATTCGCGGTGAATTTTTGCCCGATGATCTCTTTGCTGTGTCTGTTGTGGGTACAAGAAGAGTCACTCCGTATGGAAGGCAAATCACGGAAGAATTAACATCTTTTCTTGCCGCAAATGGAATGACTGTCATCAGTGGTCTCGCTCGCGGCGTGGATGCAGTTGCACATCAGGCTGCTTTGAAAGCGGGTGGAAGAACGATTGCAGTGTTGGGTTCGGGTGTGGACAGGATCTATCCCCCTGAGCATCGCGCTCTGGCGGAACAAATCATGGAGCGCGGCGCTCTAATCAGCGACTACGCGCCGGGCACTCCGCCCGATGCGTCGAACTTCCCGCCGCGCAACCGTATCATTTCGGGGTTATCGTTGGCGGTCGTCGTTGTGGAAGCGGGTGAGACGAGCGGCGCATTGATCACGGCGGAGTTTGCCGCTGAGCAGGGACGCGAGGTCTTCGCCGTGCCGGGAAGCATCCTTGCGCCGCAAAGCAAAGGCACGAATAAGTTGATCCAAAACGGCGCGCTTCCTTTGTTGAATATCACTGATCTGATGCAAGCGTTGGACATTACTCGTGTGGGAGAACACAAAGCCGCACGTAAGATCATGCCTTCTGACGCAATCGAAGCGAAACTACTGACCGTGCTGACGAACGAGCCATTACATGTTGACGAAATCCGAAATCAATCGGAACTTCCGATAGAAAAAGTATCAGCCGCGCTGGCATTAATGGAATTGAAAGGAATGGTGCGGCAAGTCGGCGGCATGAATTACATCGCGGTGCGTGAGGTACAATCGGACTACTCGGCATAAGAATTATGGAACATACCTACGCTGTAATCATGGCAGGGGGCGGTGGGACTCGCTTGTGGCCCCTTTCGAGGAAAGAACGACCGAAACAATTGTTGCCTTTGCTGGGAAAAGAAACTCTTTTTCAAAGCACGGTTGCGCGGTTGCAGGCTCTCTTTCCCCATGACAGGATATTGATCGTCACAGTCGCCGAACAAGCGCGTGACATGCAGGAGCAGGTTCCTTCGATCCCGCGCGAGAACTATTTGATCGAGCCGGCGCCGCGCGGTACGGCATCTGTGGTAGCATTGGCGGCGGCAGTTCTGCAAGAGCGCGATCCGCAGGCGATGATGGCGATTCAAACAGCGGATCACCACATTCGCAACAAAGATCTGTTTAACGATCTTATCCGCACCGCGTTCGATGTGGCGAATGATGATTATCTCGTCACTTTGGGAATCACACCCACGTTTCCGTCTACAGGATATGGGTATATCCAGCAAGGCAAGTCGTTAGCCGGTGAATACAACTTTCCTGCACACACCGTCGAGCGATTCTTGGAGAAACCAGACGAAGCGACAGCCAAAAGATTCATCGAAAGCGGTGAATACTCGTGGAACAGCGGCATGTTCGTATGGAAGTCGGAAGCGATTCTGGCCGAGGTCGAGCGGCAGATGCCGGAACTTTTCAAAGTTGTCAGCGCGATCTCATCTGCGTGGGATACCCCCGAGCGCGTGAATGTGATTGAAGAGCATTGGTCAGGCTTGAAAAGTCAGACCGTTGATTACGGCATCATGGAGAACGCCAAAAGAGTTGCGGTTCTGCCCGCGGGCGGTTTGGGTTGGAGCGATGTAGGCTCATGGGATTCGCTGTTCGAAGTGCTGGTTTCCGACGCGGAGGGTAATATTTCTGTGAATTCAGAACACATCGGAATTGATACTCATCGAACGCTGCTGTACAGCGAGAACGGTCAACGCTTGATGGTGACGATTGGCTTGGACGATGTAGTTGTGGTAGATTCGGGCGATGTTTTGCTGGTTTGCAGGGCAGATCAAGCGCAGCGCGTGCGCGAAGTTGTGGAGCAACTGAAGAAGAATAATCAGGAGAAGTATTTGTAGTTTATGGAAGCCTATTGCATGAAGTGCAAGACCAAGCGTGAAATGAATGATCCTGTCGCCGACTTCAACGCGAAGGGGTCGCCGGTCACGATTGGTGTTTGCCCTGTCTGTGGAACAAAACTGTATAAAATGGGAAGAACCGACGCACATGCGGACCTCGTCCCGCCGCCGAAGCCGGAGAAGGCGGAAAAACGCGATGGAAAATTGGTCATCGTCGAATCGCCTGCAAAGGCTAAAACAGTCGGACGTTTTCTCGGCAAGGGGTACACGGTTCGCGCGTCGGTGGGGCATGTGCGCGACCTGTTGAAATCGCAGCTCTCGGTGGATGTCGAAAATAATTTCACGCCGAAATATCGCGTGCCGAACGAGAAAAAAGAAGTCGTCAAAGAACTCAAGAAACTCGCGCAAAAAGCGGAGGAAGTTTATCTCGCCACCGACCCGGATCGCGAAGGCGAGTCAATTTCGTGGCATCTGATCGAGTCGGCAGAGATCGAGCCCGATCGCGCGAAGCGGGTTGTATTTCACGAAATTACTGAACCAGCGATCAAGGAAGCGTTTGCGCATCCGCGTCACATCAACATGGATCTGGTGGATGCGCAACAAGCGCGCCGCGTGCTGGATCGTTTGGTTGGCTACAGCATCAGCCCGCTTCTCTGGGAGAAAGTGCGCGGACGGCTTTCGGCGGGACGCGTCCAATCAGTAGCGCTCAGGCTCATCGTCGAGAGGGAACGGGAGATCGAGGCGTTCGTCCCTGTCGAATATTGGTCTATCCACGGAGAGTTCAAACCCGAAGGATTGAAATCCTCTTTTCTTGCTAAATTGGCGAAGATAGATAATGACGATCCTGATTTATCCAATGAAGAAGCGGTCAGACCGATTCTGACGGACATGGAATCTGCCGGGTATACGATTACGAAGGTCAAGCGCGGTGAACGAAGGCGGAAACCCGCCGCGCCCTTCACCACATCTACATTGCAGCAAGAAGCTTCGCGCAAACTGGGGTTCACGGCGAAGCGCACGATGGCGCTTGCGCAGGGACTTTACGAAGGACAAGATGTGGGCAACGGCGGCACTACGGGTCTCATCACGTACATGCGAACCGACTCGACCAACGTTTCCGCGTCGGCACAAAACGAGGTGCGGCAATACGTGCAAGGGAAATACGGCGCGGACTTCTTGCCTTCCGAGCCGCCGCAATATCGCACGCGCTCTGCCAACGCGCAGGAGGCGCACGAAGCGATTCGTCCCACGTCTGTCATGCGTGAGCCGGAATCAGTCAAGGAATTCCTTGAGCCAGCAATGTTCAAACTCTATCGTTTGATCTGGCAGCGGTTTGTCGCTTCGCAGATGGAAGCGGCGGTGTATGACACCTTGCAAGTGGAAGTGACCGGCAAGACCAGTGCGCATGAATATCTCCTAAGAGTTTCTGGCTCGGCAGTGAAGTTCGCTGGCTTTTTGGTCGTCTATGAAGAAGCCAAGAACGAGGACGCAAAAACGGAAGAAGACGACGATGAGAATGTTAAGATCCCTGCCGGTGTTGCAGAGGGACAAAAACAGGAACTCATTCGCCTGATCCCTGAACAGCATTTCACGCAACCGCCACCGCGCTATTCAGAGGCTTCGCTGGTGCAGGCGCTGGAAGAGGATGGCATTGGTCGTCCATCAACCTATGCGCCAACCATTTCGACGATTCAACAACGAGGCTACGTGGTGCGCGAAGACAAAAGGCTCGTGCCGACCGAAATTGGGGTTCAAGTCAACGACCTGATGGTGCAATACTTCTCCGATATCGTGGATTTGAAGTTCACTGCGCGCATGGAAGAAGACCTCGACATGATTGCGAACGGCCAAGCCGAGTGGACGGAAGTGATGCACGAGTTCTATCATCCGTTCGCCGAGGACTTGAAAAAGGCGCAGGCTGAAATGCCTGTTACAAAAAGTGAGCCGGAGAAGATCGGGCGCATATGCCCCGAAGACGGCGGCGACCTGGTGATTCGCTATGGGCGCTTCGGAAAGTTCATATCGTGTTCCAACTTTCCGAATTGCCGTTATACCGAGCCCTGGCTGGAAAAGATCGGGGTGCAGTGCCCGAAGGACGGCGGCGAAATCGTCGAAAAGAAGACGCGCAAAGGCAGGACATTTTATGGCTGCGCGAATTATCCGAATTGTGATTTCACTTCCTGGAAGAAACCACTCAAACAGCCTTGCCCAAAATGCAATGGCTTGCTTGTAGTTGCGAATAAGAATGAAGCGCAATGTACGAATTGTCAGGAGACCTTCCGTTTGGAAGAGGTCGTCCCTGAGACAGTTGAATAGGAGAAACCCATGCACTTCATGCCTCTTGCATACCTAGACCCCGGATCTGGCAGTTTTCTAGTCCAGTTAGCCATTGCCGCTTTGCTCGGATTGGGCGTCGCGTTCCGCGCCTCCTGGAGCAAAATCAAGGGTTGGTTTGGTGTCAAATCGAAATCCGATGACGAGGACGATGACGAATCGGCCAAATAGCGGACAACTCTCCGCATCGTTCCGGGACCCGAGTGGGTTTCTGTTCTCCCGCGACGGAGTCTTGTATCGACAGATCAACCGTGTGTATGCTGGTGAATATACACGGTTAATGGATTCTGGTTTGTATGAAAGGCTGGTCAGGGCTGGGTTGTTGATTCCGCACACCGAGGCGAATCAAATTTCTTCTGAGTCAGAATCGAGTTTCAAGGTTATCCAGCCCGAGCGCGTAAAATTTGTTTCGTATCCATACGAGTGGTCATTCAGCCAATTGAAGGATGCCGCGCTCGCTACATTATCCATCCAGAAGCGCGCGTTGAAAGCAGGGATGTCGTTGAAAGATGCGAGCGCATACAACATTCAGTTCGTTCGCGGTAAGGCAACGCTGATTGATACTCTCTCGTTTGAAACCTACAAAGAAGGTCAGCCATGGGTGGCATACAAGCAGTTTTGCCAGCATTTTCTTGCACCGCTGGCATTGATGGCGTTGAAAGACATCCGTCTGAATCAGTTATTGCGCGTCTACATTGATGGCGTGCCGCTGGATCTCGCAAGCGAATTATTGCCCACGCGGACAAAACTTAGTTTCGGTTTGCTCACACACATCCACATCCACGCCGGCGCGCAGAAACGCTACGCCGGTCAGGATGTGAAGTCTCGCCGCGGCTCCATGAGCAAGCAAGCCATGGTCGGTTTGATCGAGAGTCTCGAAGCCACCATTCGTAAACTAAAGTGGAAGCCCGCGGGAACCGAGTGGGGAAATTATTATGACATCACGAATTATTCAGATCTTGCATTTGAGCACAAAAAGCAGTTGGTTGGCGAGTGGACGAAAAAACTACAACCCCACCTTGCGTGGGATTTGGGCGCGAACAACGGTGTGTTCAGCCGCGTTGCTGGAGAATCAGGTGCGAATGTCGTGTCATTTGATATTGACCCGGCGGCTGTGGAGCAGAATTATCGTCAAGTAAGGTCGGCGAAGGAGGAAAACATACTGCCGCTTTTGCTCGACCTGACGAATCCATCGCCCTCAATCGGCTGGGCGAACCGTGAGCGCGAGTCGTTTGGAGGGCGCGGTCCTGCGGATCTGGTTCTTGCACTAGCGGTCATTCACCACCTTGCGATTTCAAATAACGTGCCTTTGCCCCAAACAGCAGAGTTTTTTGCCGAGGCAGGGAAGTGGCTATTGATCGAGTTTGTCCCGAAATCCGATTCGCAGGTTCGAAGATTGCTCGCGTCGCGCGCCGATATTTTCCCAGATTACAGCCGGGATGGATTGGAAGCCGCATATCGAGAGAAATTCAACATTCGCGAGGCGGTGGAACTGCGCGAGTCGGAGAGGGTGTTATATCTGATGGAAAGAAAGTAATCAATTTGGAATTTTTCCATGGGCTGTTTTGAGTAATGGATGGTATATAATCGACCATACCAGAGGAGAAACGGAACTTCATGGAAGCGATTCTCGCGATCATCAGAAACAATCTAAGAAAACCAGTCGTGGCAATCGCCTTGGGTGCGGCCGTTGGCTTAATCCTCGGTCTGGTGTTTGGGTGGGTCGTCTGGCCTGTCGAGTTCACCGACGGGACGCCGGAAATCATGCGTGCAGATTTGCAGAGGGATTATTTGCGCATGACCATCGACTCCTACAACCGCACGGGGGACGTGGATACCGCCATGGCGCGCTGGGACAATCTGGGCGTGTCTGCTGGAGCAACTTTCATTAGTCTGCAAAGTGACCCGGGTTATCTTGACCCAGCGGAGATTCAGGAGTTTGGGGTATTAGTCCAATCGGTAAAGGGCCAACCTATTCAGGCGGCGTCGCCGCCCGATGACAGCTCCATGACCGGGTTTAGCCGGGTTGTATTTTACGCCTCGATTGCCGTGGTGGCAATTTTGTTCGGTGTCGGCGCGTTGTACCTGTTGCGACTCTTTCGCCGAAATAGCGGCGCGGTCACCCCGGTCATGCAAGCCGCGGAACTTAGTCGCAGTGTCGAACGGACGGATTATCGGACGCACGGGTTGGAACCGCCGATCACCCAGTCCATGACAACGTACGTCTTTGGATATGACTTGTACGACGAATCATTCTCGATTGATACGCAAGGCGGAAAATACCTTGGGGAATATGGCGTGGGTATTTGTGAAAAGATCGGCGTCGGTGAGCCGAAAAAGGTCACTGCTCTCGAAGTCTGGCTCTTTGAGGAGAATGACATCAAGACCGCGACCAAAGTATTGATGTCTGAACATGCCTACAACGATCCGACGATTCGCGGCCGCCTCGAACCAAAGGGAGATCTAATTCTCCTGAAGCGCGGTGAAGAAGTCCTGCTTGAGACAGCCAACCTTCAACTCCTTGCGACCGTTGTGGATTTGGAGTACGGCATGGGTTCGATGCCCGCCAACAGTTATTTCCAGCGTGTCACACTGGAATTTGCGATTTGGCCCCGCGTGAAAAACTAAATCAAACGTGGAATAAAAAGACCAGCCGTCAGGCTGGTCTTTTTATTCCACGCGTATAATCTTGAGTTTGATGGTTCCGCCCGGGGTCTGCGCCTCGACGACATCACCGGCTTTGTGATCCATGAGTGCGCTTCCAATCGGCGATTCGTTGGAGATTTTCCCGTTGCGCGGGTCAGCTTCCTTTGCACCCACCACGTAGAAGGTCTCGGGTTCCATTTCCTCCTCCTGGACTGTAACGCGCGACCCCACCATAACTTCATCGCTCTGCTGCTTTTCGACGACAGTCGCCACGCGAAGGATCGCTTCGATTTCCTGAATGCGGCCCTCGAGGAAAGCCTGATCTTCTTTGGCTTTGTGATAATCGGCATTCTCTGAGAGGTCTCCCATTTGGATCGCGGAGCGCAGGCGCTGGGCGAGTTCCTCGCGTCGACTTCCGGTGAGTTCTGCAAGTTCTGCTTTTAGTTTTGCCTCCCCTTCGGGCGTAAGATAAATTGGCTGAGTCATTTTTCACCTGTTTCTACGGCTTTTCAAGGGGATTGAAAAGTTTTTGATGTTCCTCGATGGCAAACCGGTCGGTCATGCCGGCGATGTAATCGCAGATCGTCCGTTCGAACCCGCGTTTATCAATAAGTGCTTGAGCGGTGTCGGGCAACATCAACGGTTCCGTGTGGTAGGCATGGAATATATCGGAGACCAGCCGTTCTGCCTTGACTTGCATGCGCACCACACGATGATGACGATAGAGTTTCTTGTAAAGAAAATCCTTCAGTTCGCGGTTTCGGCGCTGCATGTCTTCGCTGTAACCGACCACGTTATGCTTCAATTTCTGAATATCGAGCGCTGATTGTACCTTGCTCTCTTTGAGACGTTTATCGGTCGCCTCGACCATGTCGGTGACCATAATGCCGACAAGTTGCCGAATCATGCGATGACGTTCCATATCTTCCAGATCGGGTCCGCGCCAATTGTAGGTTTCGCGCAGAATGCCCCACAGCGCGATGCCTTCCAGCATGTGCGGTGAGATCATACCGGAGCGCAAGCCGTCGTCGAGGTCGTGCGTAGTGTAGGCGAGTTCATCCGCCACGTTGGCGATTTGCGTCTCAAGGTTGCCGCGTAGATCGGGGTGATAATCGCGCGCATCCGATACATCATATTCAGATTCGTGTTTGACCATTCCCTCTCGGACTTCCCACGTAAGGTTCAAGCCGGGGAACTCCGGGTAGCGTTGTTCAAGTTCAGTCACGATGCGTAGAGATTGGCGGTTATGGTCAAAACCGCCGTGGTCTTTCATGAGTCTGGCTAGCGCAGCCTCGCCCGAGTGCCCGAACGGCGAATGACCGAGATCGTGGGCGAGGCAGATCGCCTCCACAAGGTCTTCGTTGGCGCCGAGGGCACGCGCAAACGTCCGTCCGATCTGAGCGACTTCCAGCGTGTGGGTGAGTCGTGTGCGGAAATAGTCGCCCTCGAAGTTGATGAAAACCTGCGTCTTGTACTCGAGTCTTCGGAAGGCGGTGGTGTGGAGGATGCGATCCCGATCACGCTGAAACGATGTGCGGTATTCCGGCTCGTTGTCGAGATAGGCGCGACCTCTGGTGTCCTTGCTTCGCGTGCCGTATGGGGCAAGGCTCTTGTCTTCGAGCTCTTCGAGTTGCTGACGGTTGAAATACATGGTTCGTTGTAGGTGCAAATGTCATTGCCTTTGCAATGACAAAAGCGGATGGGGCGAGAGGGGGTCGAACCCTCACGGTGTTGCCACCGACAGATTTTAAGTCTGTTGCGTCTGCCGATTCCGCCATCGCCCCGGTGTGTTTCGCGATAATTCTACCTTAATTTGAAGTGCTTTCCAGTCGCGGGGAGTTTTTAGAGTGGATAATTCAATGGGCCAAGCCACAGAGCGCACATAGATTCTGAGACTTTTTCTCAGAGAACTCAGTGATCTCCGTGGTTACCAAAGAAGAAGATCAGTCTTTTAACCGCTCCCGGAGTTTTCATTATCGGCGCGGTTCTTATCGCGCCAATCTTTGACAGCAAATGGGAGATACAGTAGTAAGCAGGTTGCCACGCCTATGGCTTCCATGTAGACAATGTAAACGGGCCAATCAGGGAGCAGGTCGAGCAGGCTCGGAGTATTCGGTTTGTAGTTGATCATCAGGTAATTACTGCCGATGGCGACGTTGATGAAGTAAACGATTACCACGTAGATGTTCATCCAGAGCGCGACCCGCAAAATGGATTTCCACGTAGGCCGCAGTCCTTCAACTACGGTCATGTAGATGCCGGAGGTGACGATCAGTCCGTGCGAAATGAACGTTTGGAAGAAGCGAAAATGCGGGAAACCGTAGATGCCGAGGTCCGGCGTGATCAGCGCCTGCATCGCACCGCCAATCCCGAGGAAATACATGAACTCATAGATCGAGTAATTTTTCGTTACGAGCATCAATGCACCGGTCCACACGAGCAGACTGCACAAGTGAAGCGGTAACATGGTTTGAATCGTCCATCTGCCGACGGCGTAATTCCACGCGTGCCAGGCGATCTCGTTGCCCCACAAGATCAGCGCGAGGATCCATCGGATTCTGCCTTTGGTTTCCTCGCCTGCGCCGTTAAATCGGGTTAGAAACAGGTTGAGCAGGAGGAGGGAAAACAACGCACTTATGTGCGTGATTCCAAACAACTCAAAGGCCGGGCCCGAATAATCGCCGGCGAAGAATTGAGTCATGTGTCAATTGTACAATGTGTTGGTGAAATAAAAATTCCTCCATGCAAGAGGAATTTCTGGCGGTCCCGACGGGATTCGAACCCGCGATCTCGGCCTTGACAGGGCCGCATGTTAGGCCGCTACACCACGGGACCCTCTAACAAGCGGGCGAGAGTTTACCATGCGGATATGGTCGTGTCAATACGCCCAGTCTGGATACAACGCAGGATCTGTCGGAGTTAATCCCGAAGGGTCATGCACGTATACCCAATCTCCTTCGCGCGCCCAATTGAACAGCCAGTGCGAATCACCAACGGAGAGGTTGACGCATCCATGCGATTGAGGATAACCAAAGCGTGTACGCCAATACGCGCCATGTAACGCGCGCGCCTTGTCGAAGTACATCGTCCATGGGACGTTATCGAGGTAATAGAAATCGGTAGGGTCGTTGTTGCGCATCGTTTCGATTTCTTTCTTTTGATAAATCTGGAAAAGCCCGGGGCGCGTCCAGAATGGTTCGAGCCCGCTGGCGATAACGGTGGCGAAGACCAGTTCATAACTGTCGTACACGGCGAGGGTTTGTTCCGCAAGATTTACGTCGATCCAGCGCCCGGACGTCACGCCTTCAGGAGGAACCGTGTTCGGCGTGACAATGGCAACCTTTCGGGCTTCCACCCACTGGTTCGGTCCGATCATGTTCCAGTCCGCACCGTCCACATTGACCATATCGTAGGCCTGAAAAATATCCGTGAGCGGGTTGGCGTATTGCCCGGTTTCCGGTGTGTTGTAACCGGGCGCCTGTTTCACTGGGATATATTCGAACGACCAGCCAAAGGCATTGAACGGTGTGGATTTGAATTCAAGTCCCTGATAGGTAGAGACCTCCTAGACGCGCGCGCCTTTGCCGGGAATCCAGCTTCCGTTCGGGAGCATGTAGTAAATGCCGCGACCCGTGTCCACCCGGTCAATGTAGGTGACGTAGACAAAACCCGGCTGGTATGGCGCGCTGATTTCCGTACCCGCCGGGGAGTTCAGCACGGGTAGGTAGTCTTCCTCGAGGTGGAAGTAGCGATAGGGGAGGTGAGTCAGGTTTGCGTCCGGTTTGCGAACCGAGAGTGGGCGCGGCGGAAAGGTCAACCCGAGTTTTGCCATCTCGGTGATGTATGCGGAGGGTCCCAACGGCAGGCAGTCGCTAGGTGGGGCAAAATACACATCCGGCGCGCAGACAACCGCTCCGCTCTCTGTCTCCGGATCTGCCTGAGCAAACGACGGAGTGTGAATGTCGAGACTAAGACTCAACAAAATGAAAGGAAGCAACAGTAATATATTTTTCATTTCGCGGGATTATAGCATGTGGAGATTTGCAATCTTGTTATGCGCGCCATCATATGAACACGCTGGCTTGACACTTTTTACCCCGTAATCTAAAATACCTTCATTAATTATCGGCTTTCCACTGGAATCTGACGGTTGAATCCCTACGAGGAGGGTTGTTTTGTCGAAATCTCGCACGCAGCAAATGGTGGACCGGCTTCGCGAACTGCAAGCCTCTTCGCCTGATATTGAAGCCTCAGCGGTTGTCAGTGTTGATGGTTTGAGCATTGCCTCTGCCTTGCCTCAAGGTGTTGAGGAGGATCGTGTGTCTGCCATGTCTGCCGCCATGCTCTCGCTCGGTGAGAGGATTGCAACCGAACTGGGGCGCGGTTCGCTCGAGCAGGTATATATCAAAGGCGAAAAAGGGTACGTGGTGTTGATGTCCGTTGGAGAAGATGCTGTGCTCACGGCGTTGGCGCGTGAACAGGCAAAGTTGGGTTTGATTTTCCTCGATATGCGCCGCGCTGCGGAAGACCTTGCGAAACTGATCTAATCGGAGATGCTATGAGCCCCGTTCAAAAAGCAGGTCTGTACTACCCGAATAAATTTGGCTTGATCACCATTAAATCCCTCGAGGAGGTGATGGGTAAGAACGGCTTGAATGCCATTCTCAACCTCGCGGGATTGAACAATTACATCGAAAACTATCCAGCCGACAACCTTGATAAAGGATTCGATTTCGGCGAACTCTCGGCGATTGGCACTGCCTTGGAGGAGATGTACGGTCCGCGCGGCGGACGCGGGTTGGCGCTTCGTGCCGGACGGGCGACGTTTTCAGACGCCTTGAAAAACTTCGGCGCCCTCGCTGGTGCGGCAGACCTCGCGTTTGTGGTACTCCCGCTACAGGCAAAGTTGAAGATCGGCATCCCCGCGGTGGCGAAGATTTTCTCGCAGCTGAGCGACCAACATAGCACGGTGGAAGAAAAGGAGTCTGAGTTCGTTTATACAATTCACAAGTGCCCCGTCTGCTGGGGCAGGACGAACGCGGACAAACCTGTCTGTTACCTCGCCACGGGATTGTTGCAGGAAGCGTTGAAGTGGGTTTCGGGCGGAAGCGAGTTTCGTGTGAACGAGTCCAAGTGTGTCGCGGTCGGCGACGCGGTTTGTGAATTTGTAATTCAAAAAGAACCCATCACCTGAGTTGGGGGCGAAGTGGCTGAAGCCAAGGCAAAGATACTCATAGTAGAAGATGATCTTGATATCGCTGAAATGTTGAACGCGTATTTTCGCGTTCAAGGATACGAAGTATTCACCGTCAACTGGGGAGAAGACGGAGTGCGCGCGGCGCAAACGGTATTACCCAACCTCATTATTCTCGATATCCGCTTGCCCGATATTGACGGATTTGAGGTGGCGCGCCGCATTCGCTCGGACCGCCGCACTAACGAGATTCCCATCATCTTCCTCACTGAAAAAAGGGATCGCATGGATCGGCTGCAGGGCTTCGAGGTCGGCGCGGACGATTACATCACCAAACCATTCGACGTGCAGGAACTTCGCCTGCGCGTGCGCAATGCGCTCAAGCGCGTCAATCAGGCTTCATTGACCAACCCGGTAAGCGGTATACCGGAAGGCGCGTTGGTGGAAGAACGACTCTCGGACGTTGTTCACAAAAGCGGACTCTCCCTTTTGCACATTGCTATCTTGAACCTGCAAGCATTTCGAGATGCATACGGCTTTGTCGCATCGGATGACGTATTACGCGCCGTGAGCATGATGATATCGAATACCTTGAAAGAAACCGGCTCGCCGGAGGATTTCCTTGGTCACATCGGGCCTTCGGATTTTGTTGTTGTACTTGCGCCGGGGACATTGCCGCCGTTTCAGGAGAAGATCAAAGCGCGCCTCGAACAATCGCTGGATTACTTCTATCCCGTCAATGACCGTGACCATGCCGCGCAGAAATCAGACCGCCTAGCCATTCATGTCTCGGAAGTGCCTTCGGTTTATGGAAAGTTTTCAAGCGTTGACCAGCTCAAAAAAGAATTGTTGAGTCGAAGTTATTAAAACTTGTCTCAAAAATACCCCCATCGCCCGTCATTGCGAGCGGAGCGAAGCAATCTCCGGGCAAGTCGGGTGTTGTTGGCCGTGTTGGAGATTGCTTCGTCGGGGTTTCGATGTCATCGCATCTCAACCCTCCTCGCAATGACGTATAGTTGAAATTTAGCGGAGGCCGAGATGCCTCCGTTTACTTTTTGTACTGTTGGCACAGTATCTGCCACTCTTCGATACTTAGTGTCTCTGCCCGCCGGCGCGGATCAATGTTCGCTTGCTCGAGCAACTCCTCGGTTTCCGTAGGGGAAATATGCAAGCCGGCGGAGAGTGAATTGCGCAGAGTCTTTCTCTTTTGGCTGAAGCCTGCTTTGGTCAGTTTGAAAAATATTTCAAGTAGTTCTGGCGGCACTGGCGGCGACGGGAAAATATCTACGCACAGGACCGCGGAATCCACGTTTGGCTTGGGGAAGAACGCATCGGCTAAGATGCGCGTCGCGATGCGCGGTTCGCCGTAGACTTGTACGCTCAATGCCAGCAAGCTTAGGTCACCGGGCTGGGCGCAGATGCGCTCCGCAACTTCCTTTTGAATGGTAAGCACGATTCGGCGCGGTGTTGTCCCGCTTTCCAACATGTGCCGAATGACAGCAGAGGTAATGTAATAGGGGATATTCGCAACGACAATGTAATCGCGTTCGCGGATGAGTTCGTCCGGCGCAAGCTTGAGGATATCGCCATGAACAATACGGATGTTGCTATGCGGAGCGAGAATCGCTTGAAGCGGCGGGAGCAGTCTGCCGTCGAGTTCGACCGCAATGACTTCCCTGGCAGAGGCAGCCAGATAGCGGGTCAAACTTCCCAAGCCCGGTCCGATCTCCAGCACGGAATCCGTTGATTGAATCTCGGCGACAGAAACGATTTTCTCCAGAGATGAGCTGTCCTGCAAAAAATTTTGCCCGAGTGACTTGTCGGCGCGCAAACCATATCGTTTGAGGGTTGCCAAGACGTCGAGGTGGGGAATATTTTTCAAGGGCAAAATGGAGCCTCGCCTCGATCGTCTTCTGGCCCGCCTGTGATCGGGGGCCATGTGCCTTCATTGAATCTTGAAACGTAGTCGCGCAGGATTTTGAAGTCGGACTTGAGAATCGAGACCTCTTTGCCGAAAACGGCATCGTATTCGCGCGTTACATTGAATAGTTCTTCGGGAAAATCGGCAAAGCGGATATCTCCCGGCTCGGTTTTGATGCCGATACATGCAAGCTGGCTGAGTTGCTCCGGACTCAGGTCGGTTTGGACGTTGTCTTGGAACGATTGAACGAGTACGGGGATGCTATCGATTACTGCGGGGCTGGCGAGTTGGTCACGCAAAGCACAGAGCACACGATTTTGATTCTCCCCGCGGACGAAACCACCCTTGATACGTATCCGCGCCAGTGTGAGCGCGCGATCTCCCATCAAGTGCAGGTGCCCCGCGGGAAATACGAGGCGACTGCTCAAATCTTCTGCGGTGCGCCCATCTACTGGCTGGGGGAGATACACGTCAATGCCGCCCACTGCGTTAACGATGTTGATAAACGTCCGCATGTTGACCGCCGCGTAGTGGTCTATCTGCGTGCCGAAATTCAGCGCAAGAGTACGCGCAAGCAAGCCTGGTCCTTGCGCGGCGTCGGTGGTGTAACCAAAACCGGGATTTCCATATAGATAAGCCTGATTGAGTTTTTCGTGACTCTGCCCGTCCAAGTTGTCGGCGATATCGGGAATTTCCACCCACAGATCGCGCGGAAATTCGAGCACCGTGACCTTGGCGTTGACAAAATCCACGCGCGCGATGCGGATCATGTCTGCCAAGCCGTACTGATACGAATCGCCGCGCGAGTCGCTCCCGATGAGCAAGATGTACATCAGCGGCTCCGCACCACAAGCCGCGCCGGGGGTGGGCGATGGCGAAACTTGAGTTGCTTTCACCGAAACGTTGAACGAAGTCTGCGCGGTGCTCGTCGCTCGCGGATCAGGTGTCCATGTTGCGGAGAGTTGAAATGGAGTGACAGTGGGCAGTTGTAAGGGAGGTCCGAGCGGCGCCTGCCATTTTGTCGAATAGACCCAAACGACGGCGGCGGTCAATGCGATTGCGACAACAGAGAGAAGAGATAGCGCGGTTTTTTGGAATCGCGTCACGAATTCATTCCAACACGTACACAATGTTCGGCGGGACGGGTGTGAGGAAATACACCGTTACCCATGAGCTCCACGGCACGTAGTCGTTATCGCTGTAGGCAACGTCTATCCAGGGCCTGCCTACGCATCCACCGCACACATCTTCGACGGTGGCGAACCCATACCCCGGAATGTACAAAGGTTGCCCGCCCATGCTGAGATACCAATCGTAGCGCATGCCCACCACGCCCCTTTTTACCGTCGCACCGCTGGATGTGCCGGGATAACAGCGATCTCCTCCCGATCGACATGGCGAATACGACGTGATGTACATTTGCACTGCGCGCCAGTATTCGATGGTCACGCCATCTACGACGGCAGTTTTGATCTCGATCTTTGTGCCATAGCCTAGCACGCGGTTCTTCGGCGGGCGCACCACAGTTTCATCTTCTGTAATCCTCGCGACCTCGGCTCCATCTTCATATCGAACGCGGATGCGTTGTATCGTCAACCCGGTTTCGCCGGGTTGCAAGATCTGCGTCTGGTCGAGCGGCACGTCGGCGGATTGGATCAATTCGCTGGTAAAAGGAATCGGCTTCTGCGCGAGCAACACGGATTCGCTGATGCGCACGACTTTGATGTTTCCGTCGCCTGGCAACGGTTCATTCTCGGATGGGATGCTGTAATCGGCTCCCATCAGAGGAATCCCCGCCTCAGCCAATGCTGCGCCAATGGTTGCGGCTGACGATTCGATCTGCAAAATCTTTCCGTTCGAGGTAAGGTTGAGAACAACACTAGGTTGTTGGATCTCCGGCGTCTCCGCGGTTTCTCCTGCGCGGCGGATCTGCAAAGTTGCTGGGTAACTTGTTATTGAGGTATCCGGAGAAACCACAAGCCCGTCGAGGAGAACGGTATCACTCGAGTCCAGAGGGATTCCCGCCTCGCTCAGAATTGCCGCAGAGACGCGTTCACTGCTTTGAAGCGCAATGATACTTCCATTGTCAATTACAGTGACGGTTTGCAGGGTGGATGGCTGACAGGCGAAGAGGAGCAGTGTGAGAACAAATACCAGCGCGTGCTTTGTTTTCATGCAGTAATTATAAGTTACGCACTCGAATGTTGCATCCACACATTCGGCTCGATATAAACGCCCTCGTCTTTTTCAAGGTTCATGTCGATCGGTTCGAGCGCGCCGGGGACGATATACCGTCCGCTTTGTGGGAATTTCATGCCGGTCCATGCCTCCCATTCCGCGCGCGTCCCTCGGACCGTTTTCGAGCGATGGCAAACTTTGATGACCTTGCCTCCGGCGCGGTGCTGAATTCTTAACCACGCATCGAAAGGCTTGCCGGAATTGTTTTTCCAGGTGATGTAATCGCTCATAGGGATAAGCGGGTATTTTGGTTTCTGATTCGGTCGGACGGGAATCACAATATGTTCGAAGCCATAAGCTCGCGCCAGCGGTTTAAAGGAAAGCAGGATGGATCGGCTCAATCCGCTCCGCCGGTATTCCTCATGCACGCCAACGAACACGGCGGCGAGGAGATTCGGCTTGGTTCCTTTCTTGTCATCCTGCACCGCTTGTTGAATGACCCAATCCCAGCCCTCCTCAGGCAGGTCGGCTAATGGCAGATTCCAATGAAACGGGAAGCTGTGCCCGATGGCAACGACCTGATCGGTCTTCGCATCCACCATCACGGACTGGTATTTTGCAAAGCGGTCGAAGAACTCATGCCAGTGCGTTTTTGCAATTTCATCGTGCCACATGAACTCGGGCCACGAATCTTTGGCAAGTTGAGTTGTTGCTTCGCGAAAAGCAGGTAACTCTTCCGGCTTGACGGTTCGGGTTTTGTGCACAGCCATTAAGTACAATCCTCATCCTCGCAACAGTCTTCCATGCCTGCGGCTTTTTCGAAGGCTTCTTTCCCTTCGCTGTACGAGAACCAAATTAGCCCCAGTGCGCCGACGGAGTCGACAAAGCCGAAGCCAGTCAGTTCGTAGATCAAACTTGAAACCAGCAAGATAACGGACATGTAGATGCACACCATCGTGCAGTTGGCATCGGCAAGGATGGGTGATGAGTCGAGAATCCGCCCAACCTTGCGCTTGCCTGCAACCAGCGCCCACATCACGGCTATCGAAATGATGGAAATAATCAAGCCAGGGAGCGTGGTTTCGGGCATGTGACCAATGACGATATTGTAGACCGCGGTAATTGCCAGCCCTATCACCAGCAGATAAAATGCCGTGCCTGTGATTCGGAGTGCAGTCCTCTCAAACTGCGAGCGAGGCGTGTCAGGGTTCTGCCGAATCCGCAGGACCATGGCGAGAATCCCAACCCCAGACATGACCTCGATGAACGAGTCCACGCCGAAGCCGAAGAGTGTGAGAGCTTCGTCGCTGATCCCGAAGAAGACCGAGATCAAGCCCTCCAGCAGGTTGTACAAAATGGTGAACAGGGCAAGCCACAGCGCATACGTCCAGAAACGATTTGCGTTGGTTTGGGTAAGTGCGGTCATTGTTCTATGGATGAATTATATTACAATAGCCGCGCATACTGCTGCAAAGGAGAGTCAGATGAAGAAAAGTCTGTTGTTTCTGTTCGTGTTTGCGAGTCTGCTTATCACATCCTGCGGCGAGCAGGGTCCGAGCACCAAGATTGATGTAGTGATGACCGATTTCCAGTTTACGCCCAATCAGTTCATCGTGCCGGCGGCTCAGGAGATTACGCTCAACGTGGTCAATAACGGGGGCGTTGTGCATAATTTTGTGATCATGAACCTGGGCGTGACCGCGGGCCCAATGTTCGAGGGAGACGATGAAGCGAACGTATATTGGCAGGAACGCGATATCCCGTCTGGCGGCGATTTTAGTGTAACTTTCATTGCCCCATCCGAGCCCGGCGTATACGAAGTCGTGTGCCGGACTGAAGGTCATATTGCATCGGGGATGGTTGGCAAGTTAATCGTAGTCGTTGAGGAAGAATAAGCTTCTCGATTGATTCGACCATGGCAAAATCGTTGATTACGAGTTCAAGCAATCCGCTTGTCAAGCAGGCGCGCGCGTTGCGGCAGAGGAAGGCGCGCGCGGAGAGCGGACTGTTCCTTGTAGAGGGGATCCATCACGTGGGCGAGGTAGTGGAAGCAGGGTGGGACGTTGAGTCGTTGATCTACGCCCCCGATCTGTTGACCAGTAATTTTGGCGCAGACTTGGTTGCCCGCCTCGGTGACAAGGGTCAGCCTGTCTCGCCGGATGTGATGCAATCTCTAGCCGACAAGGAAAACCCACCGGGGATTATTGCTGTCGCCCGTCAACGGGAAGCTGCGTTTTCGAATCTTCAGACACCAAAGGTTTCCGTCGCGCTCGTTTCCCCTCAGGACCCCGGCAACGTTGGGACGATACTCCGCACAATGGACGCCGTCGGTGCGGATGCGCTGTTTCTGCTAGATGGCGGCGTAGACATATATCATCCGACCGTGATCCGCTCCAGCATGGGCACAATTTTCTGGAAACCTGTTGTTTCAGCCTCATTCGATGAATTCGTCGCGTGGGCACGAGCAGACAATTTCCAGCTCATCGGCACATCGGCTCACGCTGACATAGACTATCGAACTCTGGTGCCAACTACCCCGTGGATTTTGGTTCTTGGCAACGAGCAAAAAGGACTTTCCCCCGAACAGGTCGGCGCCTGCGATATGGCCGTATCTCTGCCTATGCAGGGACGGGTCAGTTCGCTGAATCTGGCGGTCGCAGCCGGGGTGTTATTGTATGCATTAAATGCGTAGGGGTATCAACTTCAATCGCGGAATGAGCCGTTAGAACTCGTCTTCTTCTTCATCCCACAATTCATCGTCTTCCTCTTCTTCATCGTCATCCCACTCTTCCACTTCATCTTCGTCCCATTCGTCTTTCCCTGCCGCTTCGTCGCTCGGCGAATAGGTTGCGCAACCTGTGTCGGGGTCTAATTCCACAGCCGCGGCGCTGCAATAACCTTCATCCAAAAAAACACAATCGGCGTAATGACACTTGATGCGGGGCATTCACTCCTCCTGATTAAGGTTGCTTGATAAGGCGGATGACGGAAATAATGAATATCAGCGTCATCGCCACCTGCGATGTGATGCAGAACGGACAGTATGCCTTGATCAGCGCGACTTCAATGAAGATCAAGTACACCGTGAACAGAAAACCTGTGACGGACAGCGCGAAGAAGATCAGCGTGCCGTTCTGCTGGAAGAACCCCGGCTTTCTTTCGAGCCAAAGTACAGCCAGAATCGCGGTGTATCCCGCCATGCCGATCACCGCCACGGGAATCCCGTTCACTTCAGAATAGCGGCTGGCGTTCACCACCGAGCAATCCTTCGAGCCGATGCACATGCTTTCATTTGATGTTATTTTGAAAATGGTCATATAGATTGAAACGAGCAGACCGATGATCGTAAGTGCAATGGCAAGTTGTGAAAGCCGTTTATCCATGTCTCCTCATATCATCCATGCGTTGATTTCCTGACCGGCAGGCACGCATTTTACACCAGCGGGAATAATTAGTAAAGCGTCTGCCTGTACCAGCGACAGCAGGTTGCCCGAGCCTTGATGACCGGTCAGACGCGCATACAGGCTGCTATCCTCTTCGCGGATTTGGGCGCGCAGATAACTTTCGCGCCCATCGGAATTGATCTCCTCCTCGCATCGCACGCGGACGGTCTGCCTGATTCCGTCTGGTAAGCCGCTCAGCCTCGCCAGCGCCGGGCGGACGAAGACTTCGAACGCTACAAACGCTGAAACGGGATTCCCGGGCAAGCCGATGAACGGAATACCTTTGTAATCGCCGAAGGCAAGCGGTTTACCGGGGCGCATGTTCACGCGCCAGAAATCCATCTTGCCGTTTGATTCGAGCGCGGCTTTCACAAAATCGAACGCGCCCACGCTTACCCCGGCAGAGGAGAGGATCAAGTCCACGTTTTGTCCTGCGGCTTGGTCGAGCAGGGATTTCACCGAATCGAGATTATCCCTTGCCACGCCTAGTTTGATTACTTCCACGCCCGCGGATTGAACCAACCCTGCCAGCATGTACGAATTCGAGTCGCGGATCTTGCCCGGCTCGAGCGGAGCGTTTACATCGAGCAGTTCATCGCCGGAGGAAAATAATCCTACGCGTGGTTTGCGGTGAACGCTCACTTGCGAAACCCCAAGCGTCGCGAGCATGCCTAAATCCGCAGATTTGAGCGCGTGCCCTTTTTTCAGCACGATATCTCCCGCTCTCACGTCCATGCCGCGAGAGCGCGTGTTTTCACCGCTTCGAGCCGGTTTCCCGATTGCAACGAACTCAGGTGCAGATGCTCCCGCATCTCTGTTGTTGAAGTCTGTTTCTTCCACCGGGATCACGGCATCTGCGCCCGCGGGCATTTGCGCGCCGGTCATGATGCGTGCGGCTTCACCTGCCGTGAGAGCAACCGTCGGCGCGGACCCTGCCGGAATATCGGCAACCACGCGCAACCGTCGCGGCGAAGCGGGACTTGCGTCCGCGAGATCGGCTGAACGGACGGCAAACCCGTCCATCGATGAATTATCAAAAGGAGGTAGATCATCCGCCGCGGCAACGTCTGTCGCAAGCACGCGGTTCAGACACTCTGCCAGTGGTGCAGATTCAATTGTGACGGGTTGAAAGCGGGAGAGGATGCGCTCGCGCGCTTCGCTGACGCTGAGCAGTGTCATGGTTGAAGCGGCGACATTATACTGCAAACCACCGTCGTAAATCGAAAATCGTCGATTGTAAATCGAGCTTACCCCGGTCTTGTCCGCAGCGCTTCGAGCACGTTCGGTACGCTTTCGATCCGTGTGAGCACGCGGCTCAACTGTTCGAGATCGCGCACTTCGACCACCAGCCTCACGTCTGCAACACTGCGATTAAAACTCACCGCGACGTTGGCGATGTTGACACCCTCGTTTTGTAACAGAGTGGAAATATCCCCGAGCAAGCCTTCGCGGTCGTAGGCTTTCACGGTGACAGGCACCGCAAACGTTTGTTCGGCTGTTCCCCAATCTACTTGCAAGAGTCTTTCGGTATCGTCGCGATGCAGAATGTTGGGGCAATCCTGCCGGTGGATCGTCGCTCCACGCCCGCGTGTGATGTAGGCGATGATCTGGTCGCCGGGCATGGGGTTGCAGCATTTTGCCATTTGCCAGAGCAAGCCTTTCAAGCCAACCACCTGCACAACATCGCCCGCGTGTTTCTTCGGCGTGGTTGTAGTGACTTCGAGGATGTCGGCAGTTTCTTCGGTCTCTTCCATCAGCCGGATGACCTTGCTCAGTGAAAGATCGCCGCACCCGATGGCGATGAACATTTCATCGGGAGTTTTGTAAGCCAGTTCACGCGCCATCTTTTCGAAGTTGAGTTCGGGGATGCCGAGCCGTTGCAATTCGCGCTCGAGAGCGGCGCGTCCCTGTGCGAGATTCTGTTCATCCTCCTGCTTTTTGAACCATGCCTTGATCTTCGAACGCGCGCGTTGGGTTTTGACCAGGCCCAGATTCGGATTCAACCAATCGCGGCTGGGTCCCCCTCGCTTCGCAGTCAGGATCTCAACCTGATCGCCCGTTTTCAACCCTTGATGCAGTGGAATCAGTTTCCCGTTCACGCGCGCTCCGCGGCAGCGATGACCAATATCCGTGTGGACGTGATAGGCAAAATCGATCGGCGTCGAGCCAACGGGTAGGTCGAAAATATCGCCGCGCGGGGTGAAGACGTACACACGATCCTGAAACACGTCTGTCTTCATGCTTTCGACGAATTCCTGCGCGTCGTGCACGTCGGTCTTCCACTCCATCATGTTGCGCAGCCAGGTGATACGTTGTTCGTAGGATTTGTCGCGGCGTGCGCCTTCCTTGTATTTCCAGTGCGCGGCGATCCCATATTCCGCGTTCTCGTGCATTTCCTGCGTGCGGATCTGGATTTCGAGCGGGCGTCCATCGTCATAGATCACCGCGGTGTGCAGGGATTGATAGAAGTTTTCCTTCGGGGCGGCAATGTAGTCGTCGAACTCGCCCGGAATGGGTCGCCATGTGGTATGGATCACGCCCAGCGCGGCATAGCAGGACGGCACATCCGGCACGATCAGCCGCATGGCGCGCACATCGCGCACAAGGTCGAACGACTTTCCCTTTTGAGTCATCTTTTTGAAGATGGAATAGATGTGTTTGGGTCTTCCGCTTAGCTCTGCTTTGATATTGTGGCTGTCGAGGAGTTTGGTGAGTTTGTCCTTGATATCCCCGATCTGTCTTTCGCGGTCTGGTCGTTTTTCCTGTAATTGCTCGGCGATCTCCTTGTATTTTTCCGGGTTGAGGTATCGAAAGCCGAGGTCTTCCAGTTCCCATTTGATCTGCCAGATGCCGAGCCGGTTGGCAAGTGGCGCAAAAATATCCAGTGTTTCTTTTGCGATTCGCTTCTGTTTGGTCTCTGGCATAAACCCAAGGGTTCGCATATTGTGCAGACGGTCTGCCAGCTTGATCAACACCACGCGCACATCGTCGCCCATGGCAAGGAACGTTTTTCGGAGTGTTTCGGAGGCGAGGTCGCGTTTCCGCCCGCGGCCATTGCCCGAATGGATGACACCCGAATCGTCCTCCCCGTCGGCTTGATCCGGCTTTCCTGCGTGTTGATCCCCGCGTGAAACGCGCGGCAAGTTTGTCAACTTCGTCACGCCGTCCACGAGAATCGAAATCGTCTCGCCGAATTCACGCCGGATATCGCCGAGGGTAATGTGTGTATCTTCCACCGTGTCATGTAGCAATGCTGCCGCTACCACTTCTGAAGGGACGCGTAGGTCAGCGAGGATACTTGCGACCGCAATACAGTGATTGATGTACGGTTCGCCGGAACCGCGTTTTTGTTCGCGATGCGCATCCTCCGCCATGCGATAGGCGCGCTGGATCACCTCCCGTTCGGCGGCGGTGTAATTGTCGGGAAGTTGCTCCATCAGTTTTTCGAGCGGTACGGCGGTTTGCACCGAGTTCATCTGTTAGATTGTACTACGTCGCCTGAAAATACTTTCCATCCCCGTTACAATTGTGCACAAGATAATTGTGGAGATTTGCTCATGGTCAACAACGTTACGCGCCTGCTTGATTCGCGCAAAATTCCTTGCACCGCATACGAACTTTCATCTGAAAAACGCGGCGCGCAGGAAACTGCACAACGGCTCAATGCTGATCCCGCGTCAATCTTCAAAACCATCGTGGTGCTTCGTGATAAACCCAAAAAGCCTCTGCTGGTTCTTGTTGCGGGCGATTCCGTAGTGGATTTGAGGTTGCTTGCGTCTGCGCTGGGTGAGAAGAAGGTGCACTTACCTACAGAAAGAGAAGCGGAGCGAATCACGGGCTTGCAAGCCGGTGGAATTTCGCCTCTCGCCCTGCTGAACAAAGGATTTCAGGTCGTCATTGATTCGTCTGCGCGGAATTTTGAGGAAATCCATGTTTCCGGCGGCCAAGAGAGGTTTGAACATTAAACTCCCTGTGGAAGACCTTGTCAAGTTGACTAGTGCGCGCGTCGAATCGGTCAGTAAGTCGGCAGATGGCGCGGGAAGCTGATCTTCTATGAATCGAATTCGCCGATTATCTCGCCGTTAAGCCACACTGTGTAATGCCCAGTAGGAAACGTTCCCGTTTCGACGACTTCCTGGAAGGGCTGGATGACCTGAATGCAAGTTGCGCCTGGGTCATAAACTGTGTAAATCTCGATGTGGATCTCATTCTTTGCGTCAGGCGGACTTACAATGACGCGCA